>JFJP01027951.1_pt1 | contig 10432 bp, 15 predicted proteins | sample 431651 | NCBI WGS metagenome assembly JFJP01 (sample SAMN02602958, study PRJNA72255) | Microbial mat metagenome, whole genome shotgun sequencing project. | biome: fresh water; feature: sink hole; material: water; isolation source: purple microbial (photo- and chemosynthetic) mats found in... | reverse complement strand
TTTTAACATTTATAATTTGAAAAAATTTTCTTAATTTTTTTCAATTTTTTTTATTTTACATTTTACAGCTTATTTGAAAGTTTTTTAAATAAATGAAACCTTTTGAGAATCTCTTCTGAATTCTTCTGAAACCAATCCATATTTAATAACTCTAATTGTTTTGTCAATTCTTTAAACTATGGCCTCATTGAAATAGTGTTTTTTCTGCACAATACATTTTTTACATGATTAATAGTAACAGATATCTTGCTGAAATTTTTTTTGCTTTAAATTACAAGCTGAATTTGGGGTTTTCAAAGCATCCATTAGATTATTATAATTTAACAAAATATTTCCCAGATTAAGTGGATCTTTTTGGATATCTTCATTTAGGTTAAGTGTTGGTGATATAATTTGCGATATAGTTAACAAGCAATTCCAGGAGAGAGCAGAAATTTGGATTTGCAGCGCACTAAAAAATAAAGAGCTATTTGAATTTTTGACATTTTTTTAAAAAAGATTGATTAATAATTTATTATTTTAATTTTTGACATTTTTTTAAATAAGATTGATTAATAATTTAATATTTTCCCCAATTATCTTGTTTAAAAACATGAATGTTTATTTCATATAAAAAAAAAATAAGGTTATTTTTAAAAAAATTTAAAGTTTTTTTAATTTATTTAAAAAAAATCTCAAATGTCTTATAAAAAAACGAATTTATTTTAATATTTCCAAATGAAAATTTTGAGTTTTTTACTAACTTCCCTTCATCTTCTTCCTTTCATTATTAATATTTCCCTCAAAGAAAAACTCCAAGGCAATTTTGGCACAATTCAAGACTCAGATCTCACCTCCTCTGAATCCAACACAATTCTTCAATATTCCCAAGATTTTGAAATCTCTTCTACAGATCTTTGCATAAACTTGAAAGAAATTTTAATAGCTTTTGGTTCAAATTCATTAGATTTATATTCTACATGTGATTATTCTTATCAATTATTGGGTTATGACAATCATGTAATAAAATCCGTTTTGCCTTTATGTTATTTGAATATTGCAGATATTTTTTGTACTTACGAAATCGTGTTTACAAAAGAGAAATTAAATAAGAGTTTAAAGGAAAAAGTTTTGAAAAATTTGAATGGTTGTGTTAAAAGCCAAGAAAAAGAAAGTGATAGTAATTATTATAAATGTCCAGGGTTCAATTCTGAAAAACTTTTGATCGAGGATGAAAATAAATTCTGCTCGAAATTAGAAAGTAAGGATGTTATTATGAACGGAGAAAACGAAAATATTGAATTTGGCGATGAGGAAGCAAGAGTTTATACTTTTGTAAAAAAAGATGTAAATGAAAAAATTCAATTGTTTTTTTATATTTAAAATTTTTTTTAAGGAAAAAGAAAAATGCAAAATCATTTCGAATTTATTCAATTTTTGCGTGAGGGGTTACAACTTTTTGTTACCAAAATCTGGGAAAGACGAATGTTTTCGACAAAGATTCGCTCCTTATTCAGGAGCTTATCTTAAAAAATACAATGAGATATCAAGAAAAAAGGTTGATTATTAGAAAATAAAATGAGATTTTCAAGAAAATTATTTGTTTTTAAAAGTGTGAAAATTTTGTTTTGCCTCATTTTTTGTATAAATCTCTACAAACTAATTTCGCTGAACCAGGTTTTTAAGGATTTTAAACATTTTATTTTTAATATTTTTATAGGAAATGAAGAAAATTGTGTAAACATTTTATATGATATAAGAAAAAAGTTGAATTCAAGAATAGAGGTTGATTTTTTAAACAATTAAAATTAATTTTTTAAACAAGGAAGTTATTGAAAAAAGACGAAATGAATCAAATTTTCAAAATGAAGTTTTATCAAAATTAGAAATTATCGAAAAAGTTGGCAATTTGTCTCTTCTATTGATTTCAAATATCTTGAAAACACAAGCAAACTCTTTTTAGATTAAATATTTTTTTAAAAAATTATTATTTCTTTAGGAACTTTGGGCAGATTGCTATTCTAATTTAAAAACATTTATCAATTTAAAAAAAATCTTTGAAGTTACTTTATTGAAAAATTTTCAAATTTTGAAAGAAGTTATTGTGAATTCAGTTGCAGATGGGAGAACCTTAAGCCAATCTATATCATCTCCAATTTTTATTGCAGGTCTTTCACTATTTATGGAAATTAATTTTAAAGAAAAAAATGGTTTTTAGCTCAAATCTCTGAAAATCAAGATTACTTTAAAACGAACATCGAGAAAATAAACTCCAGCCTTATAAACATTCAAAGCGTTTCTGAAACGATGATTAGTTTAGTAAGTTCATCTTTTAAAGGAGCTTGTATTTTAATTTGTTCATAAGCTACAAAAAAAAAATGAGTATTATGAGTCAAAAGAAGGATCTATAGGAGTAACAGAATCAAAAGGTACCTAAAAAAAAATTTTATGATTTTTTTTTTATTAATGAATAGACTTAACTGAAATTAATCTTGATGAATTGCACAATTGGATTATTGATACTAAAGCTGGTTTTTTTATAGTGGATAGAAGAATATATTGGATAATTTGTTTATAAATAGATTATGAAATGGTTTTAACAGCAATAAAAAACAAAATAATCAGCGAAAGAAAGAAAGAAACAGAATTATATCAAAAGTCATTAGAAAATCACAGCTATTATGAAAAAATAAGAGTTAGTTTGATCAATCAAAAAGAGATTACCTCGCAATATTCTTTTTAAAAATATTAGTTTTATTAAGTAAAACAATTTAGACAAAATTTAATTAAAGTTTATTCTTATAATAAAGGTCTTCATCAAACAGTTTGATTTATTTTGTTTATTAATAATAATAATTAAGAGCTTTTTTGTGTTTTTGACATCAATATAAAGAAAATTATTAAGGGATTTCTTTTTTTTTTTTTTTTTTCATCTATTTCAATAAGATAAATTTTCAGATATTGAGATTAACCAAAAAATTTTAAAAAAAATTTAAAAATTCAACAAAATATGGAATTGGCTTCATTGATTCTATCATCTAGTCATGAAATCGTAAACATCACTAAAACAGAGGAAAGTGGAGGTCACAATGCAGGTGATGATCATGAATCTGATGTTATTTTCTTCATTTTTTCAAGTTTATGTTTGGGAGGCATTGTAAAGGAGATAAACAAAAAGACATCAGTTTAAATAAACCCATTACCTTAATTTTCTATTATTTTAGATTCCTTATACACCAATGCTTTTTGTGATAGGAGTGTTAATGGGAAAATACAAGAATTATTTAGGAATTTTGGAAAATCCGATTGAGAAGATGGGGAATATAGATGGGGTAATTTAAATTTAGAAGATTAATATGGAATTAATAATTTTATTTTTAATCAAGCATGGATTGCTTATGATTTTCTTGCCAGTGCTGATTTTCGAGGGCGGTTTCTCCTGCGATTGGCATTTATTTAGACGACAATTCGGTCAAGTGAGTTTTTTAAAACTTATTTAAATAAATTTTCTTCGTTTTTTTCTCTCCCAAGATTTTGATTTTAGCATTTCCTGCTGTTGTAGTGAGTGCTTTTATGTTAGCTTTTTGCTTGAAAGTGATTTTGAATTATGACGAAGTTTATTTAATTTTCAAATTTATGTTAAAATTTCTAAAACTCATAACAATACAAGAGTTATTACACATGGACCGGAGCATTTTTATTTGGTGCTATCCTTTCCTGTACAGATACTGTGGCAGTTTTAGCATTATTAAAGGTTTATAAAAATTATTTTGATAAAAATTGAAAAATAATTTTATTTTATTAAATTTAGGAAGCAGGAGCATCGAAAAAATTCAATTCTCTTATTGAAGGAGAATCATTAATTAATGACGGGACTTGCATGATATTATTTCAAATTTCATCAGTAAAAAAACACAAATATAAAAAATATTAATTAAATAAATAATTTAGGCGATGATGAAAGGAAAATCTGCAGGAGTGGGCTCTGCTATTGGCCTTTTTTTGAGTTTAACCTTTGGAGGAATAGCTTTGGGATTGCTTTTTGGAGCTTTATCAACCATTTGGATAAAAAAAATCTTTAATGATGAAGTTTTGGTCGTCAATATAACATTTTTGACCTGCTATTTGGTTTTTGAAAAAAATCTTTGAATTTTTAAGAAAATAAAAAAAATTAGCTTTTTTACGTGGCAGAGAACGTTAATTTAGGGATTCATATCTCGGGAATCATTGCTTTAGTAACTTTGGGACTATTTATGTCAGCCTTTGGGAAAACGAGAATTTCAAGTGAGGCAGATCATGCAGTTCACACTTTTTGGTAAGAAAACAACACTTCTATTTATTAAAATTAATTTTCTTTTATATTTTAATAAAGGAAATATATTGTGTTTTGTGCCGAAACTGTGATTTTTCTTTTGGCTGGAATGCTTGTAGGGATTGATGTCATTTCAGTAAAAAATAGAAATTTTTTATTTTATCTGGATAAAATATATTTATTTTTGAAAAATAAAGGAATCTGGTGTGAAGCATTTAGAAACATCTGATTATTATAAAATTTTTGGCTTATATTTATGCATGTTGGTTGTCAGATTCATTGCAATTGGCCTCTTTATGCCAATTTTAAGAAAAATAGCTTATGGATTAACATGGATTGAGGTTCTTTTTAATAAAACCAAATGTTTTTTAAAAAATTAACAATTTAAGGTGTTTGTCCTTGCTTATGGAGGCTTAAGAGGAGCAATAGGAATAGCATTTGCATTAATAGTAGCAAATGATTCTGAATTTCCTATAAGATTTCGCAGCATTGTGTTATTCCAAATGGCTGGAGCAGCTGTTTTAACATTAATTAGTAAAAAAAAATTTAAATTTAAGTGATATTTAATATTTTTTTAAAAAGTTAATGGAACAACAACAGGTTTGCTCATAAAAAAGTTGGGGATGGCCTCGACCACAAATGTAAAAAGGAGATATGAAATACATTTCACACAAAAAATGCTTGAGGAAATCGATAATAAAATTGATGATATAAAATCTGATAGATTCTTGAATGTTGTTGATTGGTAATAATGATTCACATTTTTTATGATATTATTAATTTTAAAAAAAAGGGATAAAGTCAAAGAATTCAATTGTATTGATGAATATAACAAATACATGCATCAAATCGAAGATCAAATAAAAATCGAGACAAAAGAGCGTCAAAAAAGGGAAAAAGAAGTTGCTGACATAGGATTTGAAAAAAAAGATATAGAATTGGAGTTTTCTAAATTTTCATTTTTTCTTCAATCTATAATAAAACAATTAATTTAGAACACTTGCTAAAGAAGAATCCAACATAAGTATCCTAATGAAAGACAATCAAGACGATGAATTAGATGAGGAATCAGTCATAGAAGCAAGAACCAAATTTCTGATGGCTTTAAAAGGAGCTTTTTGGGAATTATTTGAAGTCAATCAAATAAGTGGTGATAGTTTGATTCTTTTGAACCAATCTGCGAATTTCGATATTGATAATGCTGTTCAAATGATGAATTCCTGGGAATTCATTAGCATGGGTTTGATCAATAAACAATATGTGAATACATTGTTCAAATTGAAATTCACTCGAGTTATTGGAAAATTAGCAAGAAATTTACTTTTTAATCATATTTCTTCTGCTTATGATATTGTGATTGGATATGTAGAATCTCATGAAAAAGCTGAAGCTATTTTTAAGCAATTTCCTCTGGAAGAAGGAATAATATCGCTTATCGTTAGGGAAAGCAGTGAAAACAAAGAAGCAGCTGAGAATTATCTTCATAATTATTTGATCGTCAGTTTTCCTGAAATAACCCAACAAATTCAAAATAAAAAAGCAGCGACAACAGTTTTGGAGCATCAAAAAAGTTTATTTATTAATAAAAAACAAAAGAAATTTTTGATTTATAGCTACTTTGACTGAAAATCTAAAGACTGGACAAATCGAAGAAAAAGCTTATTTATATTTCAAGAAAAATATTGATAAATCAGCCAAAATGTTAGGAGATTTGGTGCCAGATTGGCATATGCCTCCGATTAGAGAATTCCTGAAATCCATTCCTTTTTTCCAATATTTGGACGAAAAAACCATTAACAGTCTTTTATTAGAGTCGAAAGATTTTGTTTTTGAAAATGATGTGAAAATAATAAAGGTTTTATTTTTTTTTAAGAAAAATAAAATAAAATATTGAAAGGAACAAGAAAAAGCAACAGGTTTTTTTGTTATAACAAGAGGATGTGGGATGGAGATAAGTTCTAAAGGAAATTATAGAGAAAAAAAAGGAGTTGGAAGCACCATTTCCCCTATTCATATCATTCAATCCACTTTCAAATATCAGACAAGTTTTAAAAAAAACCAACAAATTAATTTTTTTAAAATTGTTTTCTTTAAATCAAGCATTTATTTCTGAATCACTGTTTTATTGCATTGGATTTAAAATGTCCTCGATTCAAAAGATCGTTAAAAACAATCCAGCCGTTAATTTTTTTGTGCGTTTTTTGTTAAAAAAATCTTAAATAAAAAAGCTTTGCGAATATGTTTGGAAAGATTCAATACGTGTGCTCACCAAAATGTATATTGAAGAATTGCGACCGCTTTCATCTTTAGACAATGATTCTTTATCTGAATTAATTTTGGATAGTTCTTTCAAAAAATACAAAAAAAATTCCGTAATCGATTTAACCAATGGAGGAGTGTTCTTAAGAGGTTTAATTTTCAATTTGTTTATTTTTTTTGTTTTATATTTATTTATTAAAAGGTCTTGCAATTGAAAAACATGAAAAATCAGAAAAACATGAAAAATTAGAAGATTTATTAAAACCACAAATTACTTTAAATTTACCTTGCATTAATGTGCTGTCCCCCATTTCAGATAAAAAGATTTCTACTGTAGGTGAAGGACAAATAGAGACTATAAAAGAAGAAGATGAAGTTGTTGAAAAAAAAGAGCAGAATACATTAAGTCCTTATAGTAGAGAAAAAGTAGAAAAAGAAATAAAGAAATCCTTTAAAATAACATCAGATAAAAGTGAAAAAGATGAATCTCCTAAGAATTTGGGGAGCATGATTTGTATCTTACCTTGTTTAAGTCCGCTGCTTTATGTTGCTCAACAAAGTTGTTTTGTTTTACATTTTATCAAATCTGAAGAAACCGAAAGAATTTTGAGTTTGGAGAAAATGTCCGGAAAAATGTGGTTATATTCAATGGTCAATAAACCCAAAAAGTCATCGATAAGAAAAAGCAGAAAAGATTTGAAGTTTGGACAAACTAAGTTAGAAAAAGATAAAAAAGAGGTTAATTTCTAAGAAGAATTCCATGAGAAATTAATCTTATTTTAAAAAAAAAAAAAAAAAAATTTAAAAGAAATTCGTTATTTTTGTTTAAACCAAATTTTTTAAAAAAAAAAGAAAAATAAAAAAATTGTTATTTTATATTTTTGATTTTAGAAAATAAATTTATTTCACAAAGAAGAAAACATTTAAATGAGTTTTTTGTTTGTGAAACAAAAATTTGGTTCAATTTTAAGCATAAAACAAATTTTTTTAAAAAAACTTTAATAACGAGTTATTTTAGATTTTTTTATTTTCGCGCTTTTAAGCTCTTAATTAAAAACCTAAATTTTTTGTTTAACAAACAAAATAAATAATTTTTGCAATGCAGAAACAAACTTCACCAGTAAGAAACTTGACAAGAGATGGCATACTTCAAATCGAAGAAAACATCAAAGAGGATGTTTTTGTTCAAATAATTAATTTTGAAGAAATCAAACGCCAAAAAGACAAGCCATGTTCAAAAAATAAATATTTCAAGTAAAATATTTGTTTTGTATTTATTGAATAAATTCTTTGCAAATTTAAAAAAAAAAAGAGTGATTTTATCTGATGGTCATGCATCATTTTGTTACATATTTATTGCTTCAGCAGCTGAAAAATTGGGTTTATTACCACAAAAAATTAAAAAGTCTTATTATTTTTTAAACAGAGCGTATTTCAAATTATACAATTATTAAACTGAGCAATGATATAAAAACCTTACCCCGTCAAAAAACAAAAATGATATTGGAATTTGATATTATCAATGATCATGTCCAGGAAATAATAGGATCTCCTATAGATTTGGAGCTTTATAAGAAAAACAATAATATGAATTTAGATGGAAATACAACCATCCCTTTAAAATATTTGAAGTTTAACAAAGATTCTTTCCCTTTGATTGAGACAAAAGAAGAAGAAGAAAATCGAAATATAATTGAAGAAATCGAAAGAATTGAGAAAAATAAAAAAAATGAGGAAAATGAACAGAAATTCAGCAAAGAAAAAATCGAAAATGAGGAGAAAACACAAAATAAAAAATTATTTGTAACGCCTCAAAAAAACTCGAATTTTTTCAACACTTTTCAAAATTTCAACTCAAAAGCCAAAATAAAGAATGAAGAATTCAAAACGGAAGAAATTAAAATGATATCGATTCATTCATTAACGTAATAAAATAAAAATTCATATTTACAATAGGAAAAAGAAGAGTTTTTCTATCCAATAAATGCTTTAAAAGAAAGCACTTCTCTATGGAGAATTAAAGCCCGAGTCTTGAAAAAGTATGAATTGAAACCTTACACAAATACATACAAAAATCAAGAGTCTCATATTTTAAAATTAATTTTGATTGATAAAAATCGTGATGAGATTTCTGCTGTGTTTTTTGGGGATGATGCTGAATTTTCTAATGAGAATATACAAGAAGGGAAAGTTTATGGATTTGGAAAGGGGTCCATAAAGAAAGCTAATCCTAAATTCAATTGGTAAAAGAAATTTTTAGGTAAAAATTATTCTGAGAAACAAAGTATAGCACCAAACACGAATGTCAGATTGTATTTGATAAAAATTCTGAGATAGTGCCATTAGCTGATGAAGGGGACATTTTGATGGCAAAGTGAAATTTCGAGCTTTTTTAATTATTAACTTTTTTTCTTTCAATTTTGTAAGTTTTTGGATTATTAAAATTTTTCCTTTTTTCTCAAGTTTTGAGTTCAAATCAATAAAAGAAATCCTGCAAATGAATGTTAACGAAATGGTTGATCTGAAAGGAGTCGTTTATGTATATAAAAATATAATTTTCTTTTCAAAACTCAATATAAAAATCAAAGGAAGCAGATCTTACGAATGAAGTTAAATGCAGAACTGGGGATAAAACTAAAAGGAAAAAAATTCTCTTATATGATGATTCAGAAGAATTCATAGAAATAGTAATCAAACTAATAAAAAAATAAATTAACCAATTTCAAAAGAATTTATGGGGTAAAAACTCAGAAATTGAGCTAAAAAAAAATGACATAGTGACCTGTAAAAGCCTTAAGATAACAGAATTTAATAATAAGAGAAATTTAAACACTTTATATGATTCAGTGGTTTGTTTAAATATTAATGATTCAGTCCCTGAAATACGAGAATTCGTTTCATGGACGAAATCAGAAAGAAAAAATGATTTCGAACAGAAAGCTAAAAAAAGTTTAGGAGGAAATTCAAAAATTATTTCAGATGAAAAAATATACACATTGGAGCAAGTTCTTGAGGCATCTCAAGAGCTGTTGCTTTCAAAAGACAAAAGAATTTTCAATTGTTTCTTTCATATTGTCCGTTTCGATATAGAAAACTTCAATTATTATTATATTTCATGTTTGAATGAAAAATGCAATAAGAAAGTTTCACAAGAAGAAAATGGCTTATATAAATGTGAAACTTGTCACAAATGGTTTGAAGAGGTTTTAAATACATTCAGAATATTTAAATTTCTAATTCATTTTATTTACCAATTAATTTGAAATTTAAGCCAAAAGTTAGATATCGATTAAAAGCCTTTGCAGCTGATCATACTGCACATCTTAGAATCACAATTTTTGATGAGAATGGATCAGATATTTTAGGTTTTGATCAGTTTTTCTAAGAGTTTATTTAAAGTTTTTATGTATTTTTAAGGGGTTTCAGCTCAAGAAATTAAAATTCTCAAGGATGCTGAGATGTTTGATGATATTCTAAGAATTTTTATGAAAAGCAGATTTTCTTTAATTAAAGCCAAAATACTAGCAAAATATGATAATTTCGCTGGAGAAAAAATTGATTACAGTTTGATCAGTTTTACTAGCGTCAAAAATAATTCAAAACTTTTTGTCAATCACAAAATCTGTGAGATTGAACAATATTTGGAGGAAATTGAAGAAAGCAAAAACATTTTATGAGTCGCCAAAACTTAAGAATAATTTTTTTTTAAAACTAACTGTTATAATCGCAAAGAAATGCATTTATCTGAGCATTTAAAATGATAAGAAAACTCCATAGGATGAAATTTATTAAGTTTTTGTTTCAAATAATTTTTTTCTTTTTATTTAATAAATTTTTAAACTATAATTCCAAAAACCAAAATTTTTAATTTATTTATCAGAA
>JFJP01006050.1_pt1 | contig 10432 bp, 7 predicted proteins | sample 431651 | NCBI WGS metagenome assembly JFJP01 (sample SAMN02602958, study PRJNA72255) | Microbial mat metagenome, whole genome shotgun sequencing project. | biome: fresh water; feature: sink hole; material: water; isolation source: purple microbial (photo- and chemosynthetic) mats found in... | reverse complement strand
ACGCTCAGGGCTTCCAGGCCAAGCGCCTGCAGGGCCGCGCGCAGGCCGGCTGCACCGGCGTGCCGCAGGCGCAGCTCGCGCAGGGTGATGCCGCTGGCCGGCATTTGCTGGGTGGGGTGCATGGCGCCCCACTGGATGAGTGTGGGCAGCGCGCCGTTGAACAGCCGCTGGCCGTCGTCGCGCACGCTGATGCGCCATTGCAGCAGCCCTTGCGGCGTTTCGCGAGAGGCGCTGACCACCGGGCCACGCTGGATGCCGATGGCCTGCAGGGCCAGCAGTGCCGCGTCGATGTCGGGCACGCTGGCCACCCAATGCACCAGTTGCGGCCCGTCTTGCGCCAGCCGGGCCTGCAGCGCCGCGTCGTCCAGGTCGAACCAGCGTTTGAGCCCGGCGCGGCGCGTGGGCGTGGTCTGGGGGTTGATGGCGATGATCTCCAGATACGGCGGCCGGTCGCTGCCGTCGTCGAGTTTGAGCAGGCGGTTGTGGGTGCCGAACAAGGGGTGTTCACCGCCCGGGCCAGGCGTTACCCCGAGCGTGGCTTCGCACCAGGCCACGCCTTCGCCCAGCGTGCGCGCAGCCACCACCAGATGGTCGATGCGCGGCGTCACAACACCACCTGACCGCTGATGCAGGTGACCGACGCGCCGCCAACCCAGATCGTGCCCCCGGCGTCGCGCTCGATGTGCACTCGCCCGGCGCAGCCCATGGCGGTGCCTTGCGCCGCCACGTAGCGTTCGGGTGCCAGGCCTGCGCCGATGAGCCATTGCGCCACGGCGGCGTTCAGGCTGCCCGTTACCGGGTCTTCGCTCAGGCCGTTGTTGCCGGGGAAGAAGGCGCGCACCTCGAAGGCGGCGGCATGGCCCGCCGGGTGCGGGCCGACCACGCCGATGTCCAGCCCGGCGAGCACGGTCGCGTCGGGCCGCAAGGCCAGCACCTGATCGGCACTGCGCAGCATCACGCCGCGCCAGTTCGGCCCGTTGTCGCACCAGGCGTGCGCGGTGATGTCCTCGCGCGCCACGCCCAGGCCCCGGGCGATGAGGGCCACGTCGGCTTCATCGAGCGGGCCGCTCTTGATCAGGGGTGGTGCTGCAAACGCAAGGCGCTCGCCCTCGCGCCGAATCTTCACCAGTCCGACACCGCATTCCTGCACCACGTGTTCGCCGCTCGGCACACCGCCAGCCGCCAGCCAGGCATGGCAACTGCCCAGCGTCGGGTGACCGGCAAACGGCAGCTCTCGACTGGGCGGGGAAAAGATGCGCACGCGGTAGTCGGCGCCGGCGGCTGCGCCTTCGGGCGTGGGCGGCAGCAAGAACGTGCACTCCGACAGGTTGGTCCAGTTGGTGAAGTGCTGCATGGCTTCGCTGCTCAGGCCGCTGCCGTCGAGTACCACCGCCAGCGGGTTGCCCCGGTAGGGCGTGTCGGTGAAGACGTCGACTTGTTGAAAGGCGCGTGGGGTCATGGTTCAGGCGTCCTGTTCTTCGCGGATGGTGCGCGCCAGCGCGGCGATGCCGCTGGCGATCTGGTCGACCGGGGCGGTGACGAAGCTCAGGCGCAGGGTGCGTGGGTCGGCGTGGTCGGCATAGAACGCGCTGCCGGGCACGAAGGCCACACCCTGCGCCACCGCCTTGGGCAGCAGTTCGGTGGCGTTCATGCCCTTGGGCAGATGGACCCAGAGGAACATGCCACCGTCGGGCTCGTTCCACCGCACGTCCAGGCCGGCCATCTCGGTGCGCAGCGCGCTCAGCATGGCGTGGCACTGGCGCTTGTAGAGCGCGCGGATGGTGGGCACGTGCCGGTCCAGGAAGCCATCCTTGAGCACCTCGGCCACCACCCGCTGGTTGAAGCTGGGGCTGTGCAGGTCGGCGGCCTGCTTGGCCTGCAGCAGCTTGGGGTACACGCTGGCGGGCGCCACCAGGAAACCCAGGCGCAGGCCGGGCGCGAGGATCTTGGAGAACGAGCCGAGGTAGATGCAGCCTTCTGGGTTGAGCGCGGTCAGTGGCGTGGGTGGCGGCTGGTCGAACCACAGGTCGCCGTAGGGGTTGTCTTCCACCAGCGGCAGGCCCACGCGCACGGCGGCGTCCACCAGCGCCTGGCGACGCGCCAGGCCCATGCTGCGGCCGGTCGGGTTCTGGAAGTTGGGCAACACGTAGAGGAAACGGGCGCCATCGGCTTTGGCCGTCAGGTTGCCCACGTCCACCCCCTCGGCGTCGCTGGCCACGCCTTCGATCTGCGGCTCCATGGGGGCGAAGGCCTGCAGCGCGCCCAGGTAAGTGGGCGTTTCCACCAGCACGCGGCTGCCGCTGTCGATCAGCACCTTGGCCACCAGGTCCAGGCCTTGCTGGCTGCCGGTGGTGATGAGCACCTGCGCCGGGTCCACCGCCCAGGGCAGGCTGGCCGCGACCCATTCGCGCAGCGGGCCGTAACCTTCGCTGGCAGCGTATTGGAGCGCGCTGCGGCCATCGTCGCGCAGCACGCGGTCGCAGGCTACGCGCATGGCGTCGATGGGAAAGGTGTCGGGCGAAGGCAGGCCGCCGGCGAGGCTGATGATGCCCGGGCGCTCGGTGAGCTTGAGCAGCTCGCGGATCACCGACGGGTTCATGCGCTCGGCGCGGCGGGCCAGGGTCCAGGGGCTGTTCATGGGGTGTCTCCGGTTGGGGTGTTTCAAGTTCGGTGTGCTGCGGCTGGCGTTGCCATGCGCCGGCCCATGAATACCGTGGCGACCACCGCCAGCGCGAAGCCCACGGTCATCAGGTCGAGCGATTCGCCGAGCAGTGGCACGGCGGCCGCGATGCTGAGAAATGGTTGCAGCAACTGCATCTGGCTCACCCGCAGCGCGCCACCCAGCGCCAGGCCGCGAAACCAGGCGAAGAAGCCGGCCCACATGGAAAACACGCCCACATAGGCCAGACCCAACCACGCGGTGAGCGCAACCGGCTGCTCGGGCCAGGTGAGCAGCGCGCCGGGCACGGTGAGCGGCAGGGCCATCACGCACACCCAGCTGATCACCCGCTCCGCACCCAGCGCCGGCGTGACCTTGGCGCCGGCCACATAACCCAGCGACGCGGCAACGACCGCACCAACGAGCAGCAGATCGGCATGGCTCAGCCCAAACCCGTGGCCCTGCTGGTGCGCGCGCAGCAGGCTGTAGCTGGCCACCAGCGCGCTGCCCAGCGCGGCGAACAGCCAGAAACCCAGGCGGGCGCGCTGGTGCAGCAGCCAGGCCGCCATGGCGGCGGTCACCAGCGGCAGCAGCGCGGTGATCACGGCCGCATGGCTGGCCGTGACCTCTCGCAACGCCCAGCCCAGCAGCAGCGGGTAGCCGATCACGTTGCCCAGCAGCGACAGCGCCAGCGGCAGGCGCTGCGCTGGCGTGGGCCGCTTGGAGCGGGTGAGCAGCAGGAATCCGATCGACAAAACCCCCGCCAGTGCGGCGCGGCCCCAGGTGACGAACCAGGGCGAGAGTTGCGGCGCATCGGCGGTGCCTGTGGCCAGACGCGTCATGGGCAGCGTGAGCGCGAACACGAACACCCCCACAAAGCCCAGCCACAAACCCAGCGTGACCTGGCGCTCGTCGGTGGAGATGGCGGCGGCGCGGTTCATGCGCCAGCCCGGGTGGCCGACGGAGCCAGCCCGCTCCACAGCATCCAGGCCGCGGTCAGCATCAAGGCACTGGCCATGACGCGGTTGAACACCAGCAGCCGCGCCCCGCTGGCCACGCCGTTCACCACCGGCCCAGCCAGCCAGTGCCTGAGCACCGAGCCGATGGCGGCGTAGGTCAGGTTGCTGAAGAAGGCAAATGCCAGCATCACCGGAAGCACCTGCGCAAACCGCAGCAGCGCATCGGGATGGCCCGCGACCCAGCCGGCCACCAGCGAAAGTGCCAGCATCCAGGCCTTGATGTTCAGAAACTGCAGGCCCACGCCCTGCAGGAACGTGACCTGCAGCCGGCTGGCGTCCACCGCGTTCAGGCTGCGGCTGCCCCAGAGCCGGCGCGCCAGCCAGGCCAGATAGCCCACCCCACCCAGCAGGATGGCGCCGCGCAGCATCGGCTGTGCCACCACCAGCGCCCCCAGACCTGCGGCGCTTAAGCCAAACAGCAGGCCCCAGCCCACCGGCACCGCACACACGAAGCGCATCGCAGCCTTGAGCCCGCCATTGGCCGCCAGCGCGGTCGAGAGCGTGGTGTTGGGCCCGGGTGTGAAGCTGACGGCGGTGGCGAGCAGCAGCAGCGCGCTGAATTCGGCGGCGTTCATGGTTGGTGGAAATCCAGCAAGGTTGTTCAGAAATGTTGTCGAACCGCAAGCGCCACTTTATGCTTGATGGGCCATACACTGGCCATACAGTTTGCAGGGTCAGTGGCGCAAACTGTATGGCTACGCCCAGCCACACAGCCGCTGCTTCCCCGTTCGGCTCGCCGCCTGAAGACCATGCCCGATCTCGCCAACCCCGGCGCGCCCCCATTGACACGAGCCAGCTCGCTCACCCTGGCCGAGCAGCTGGCCGACCGCATTGCCGGCCGTATCCGCGACCGGCTGCTGATCCCCGGCGCGCGTCTGCCCAGCGTGCGGCAGTGTGCGTTGCAGCAGAGCCTGAGCCCGTCCACCGTGGTGGCTGCTTACGATCTGCTGCTGGCGCAGGGCTTGGTGGAGGCGCGGCCTCAGCGGGGTTTCTTCGTTCGCGATCGGGTGGTCGAGCGCTCGGATGCGCGCTCGGCGCAGCCCGCCGCCCGGCCCGGGCCTCGGCTGGCGGCGCCGGTGAACGCTGCCGCGTTGTTGCGTGGCATGTTCCACACTGAGGGCGACCGGCCGCAGCCCGGCATGGGCGTGTTGCCGCCAGACTGGCTGGAAACCAGCTTTCTGCCCACCGCGGTGCGCCGCGTGACCGGCACCAAGGCGCTGTTTGACAGCTCGCTGCGCTATGGCGAGCCGATGGGTGATGCGGTGCTGCGCCGCGCGCTGGCCGCCCGCCTCCAGCAGCTGGGCATGCCAGCGGGGCCGGAGCAGGTGATCACCACCGTGGGCGCCACCCAGGCGCTCGATATCGTGAGCCGTACCCTGCTCAAGGCGGGCGACTGCGTGATGGTCGAGGAGCCGGGCTGGGCGGTGGAATTTGCGCGCCTGCATGCGCTGGGCATGCGCATCCTGCCGGTGCCGCGCGGCCCGCAGGGCCCCGATCTGGCGGTGATGTCGCGTTATTGCGAGGCGTACGAGCCCAAGCTGTTCGTCAGTGTCAGCGTGTTGCACAACCCCACGGGCTACTGCCTTTCGCCCGCCAGTGCACACCGGGTGCTGCAGCTGGCGCAGACGCACAACTTTCATGTGGTGGAGGACGACACCTACAGCCACATCGCGCCCGAGCACGCCACCCGCATGAGCGTGCTCGATGGCCTGCAGCGCACCATTTACGTGAGCGGTTTTGCCAAAATTCTGGCGCCGAACTGGCGCGTGGGCTACCTGGCCGCGCCCGCCGCGCTGGTGGAGCGCCTGCTCGACACCAAGCTGCTCTCCACCCTGACCACGCCCAGCCTGCTGGAGCGTGCGCTGGCCCACTGCATCGAGCAGGGCCAGCTGCGCCGGCACGCGCTGCGGGTCAGCGCCCGGCTGGATGGCGCGCGGGTGCGCAGCGTGAAGTTGGCCACCGCCGCGGGCTGCCGCTTCGTGGCCGAGCCTGCTGGCCTGTTTGGCTGGGTGGATACAGGGGTCGACACCGAGCTGCTGGCGCAGCGCTTGCTTGACGAGGGCTATCTGATCGCGCCCGGCGCGCTGTTCCACGCCGCGCGTGAACCCGGCACCCTGATGCGCATCAACTTCGCCACCACCCAGGATGCGGCCTTCTGGCGCGTGTTCAGCCGGCTGTTGGCGGCTTCGCAGTGAGCACCGCCGCCAGCGCCGCGTCGATCGAGCGCGCCTCGGCCATCAGCAGCGGCAGGGCGCGCCCGAACAGCCCCCAGTCGCGTGCCAGCGCAGCCAGCTCCAGGCCCTTGGCCAGCCGCGCACCGCGCTCGGCTGTCATGCTGCCCAGCGAACCCTTCAAGCCATGGGCGTGCACCACCGCGCTGTCGGCGTTTTGTTCGGTCAGCGCGCGCTGCAGCGCCTGCAGCCGTTCGCGGAGATCGGCTTGCATGGCCAGCGCCAGCTGACGCAGGGTGGCTTCGTCGCCGTCGAGCCGGCGGCGCAGTTTGTCGATGTCCAGCGCGTCGGCAGCCGCCGGGCTGCGCGGGGTGGCCGGGGCCTCGGGGGGTGCGGTCTGGGCGCTGGGGGCGGGCGAGTCCGCCTGGCCACGCAGTGCGGCCTCCATTGCGGCAATCAGCGCTTGCGGGCTCACCGGCTTGGGCGTGTAGCCGTCCATGCCCGCGGCCAGGCAGATCGTGCGGTCGTCCGACATGGCGTTGGCGGTGACCGCAACGATGGGCGTGCGAGGCAGACCGCGCTGCGCTTCCTGTTCCCTGATGCGCTGCGTGGCCTGCAGGCCGTTGGTGCCCGGCATCTGCACATCCATCAGCACCAGGTCCACACCGCCCAGCGCCCACTCGGCCACCGCCTGTTCGCCGTCGCGTGCGTTGCGCACAGCACAGCCCAGGCGCCGGAGCAACTGGTTCATCAGCAGCTCGTTGACCGGGTGGTCCTCGGCCACCAGCACGCGCAGGCCGGCAAACCGCTCACCGGCTGCCGCCAGCTCGTTGAGTTCCAGCGGCGCGCGCTGGGGCAGGGCCAGCGCCGCTTCGTGAAGCGGCAGCGATACCGTGAAACAGCTGCCCTGGCCGAGCGCGCTGTCCACCGTGAGCGTGCCACCCATGAGCCGTACCAGCCGCGCGCAGATCGCCAGCCCCAGGCCGCTGCCGCCGTAGCGCCGCGCGGTGGAGGCGTCGGCCTGGGTGAAGGCGTCAAACAGGGTGAGCTGCTGCCGGGCAGAAATGCCCACGCCGCTGTCCTTCACCCGCACCTGCCAGCGACGCACCCCATCGGGCGCCGGCGGCACCAGGCTGGCGGCCAGCTCGATCCGACCGCCGCGCGGGGTGAACTTGAGCGCATTGGACAGGAGATTGCTCAGCACCTGACGCAGGCGGCCCGCATCGCCCTCCAGGTGGGTTGGCAGGTTGGCTGCTAGGGTCAATGTCCAGTCGATCGACTTGCCGCGAGCCTGCTCGCCGTAGACCGCGCCCACTTCGGTGAGTGCGTCCAGTAGATGGAAACGCTCTTGTTCCAGCTGCATCTTCCCCGCCTCGATGCGCGAGAGATCGAGCACGTCGTTGAGCAAACCCAGCAGGGCGTGGGCCGAGCTGTCCATCAGGTCCAGCCAACTTTTTTGCTCGGTGCTGAGCGGCGAGTCCATCAGCAGCCGGGTCAGCCCCATGAGCGCATTCAAAGGCGTGCGCACCTCGTGGCTGATGTTGGCGAGAAATTCGCTTTTGGCCTGGCTGGCCTGCTCAGCCAGCTCACGGGCGCGTTCAATCTCGGCTTCCACCTGTTTGCGCTCGCCGATGTCCGCGTGGGTGCCCATCAGGCGCAGCGGTTTGCCCTGGGCATCGCGCTCGGCCACCATCGCATGGCTTTCCATCCAGACCCAGCCGGTGGCGCTGCGAATGCGGTACTGCGCCGCGGCTTTGAGTTGGCGCCCTTGCAGCAGGTTGGCGGCCATGGCCTGAAGCCTTGTGCGGTCGTCCGGGTGCAGGCGTTGCAGCAGATCGGCGGTTTTCCAGTAGCCGTCCATGGCCACATCACCGAGCATTTCACCCCAGCGCGCGGTTAGGAAAACGTTGGGCGCGGGCAGCTGCCAGTCCCACAGCGCCAGACCCGCGGCATCGACCGCCAGTTGCAGGCGGTCGCGGGTTTCGTCCAGTGCCTCCTCTGCCAGCAGCCGACTGTTGGACTCCCGGTGTACCGAACTGCGCAGACGATCGAGTTCGGCGTTCTGCCGGTCAAGTTCATGCAGCAGCTGTTGCGTGCGCGCCTTCTCCTTTTGCAGGTCCTGCAAGGCGCGTTGGAAATCCTGGGCGAGGCGGTCGGGCGATGCGGACATGAAGTGGGCAAGCCGGCGCGGGCCGGAGGTTGAACAAGGTGTCAGCGGCCGCCCAGAGCCTCCAGGCGTTCCAGGGATTGCAGCCACTCTCCCTCGATTTCGGCATGCCGGGCGCCAAGTTGAGCCGCCCGGGCCGGATCGCTGGCGTACAGGGCGCCGCCCGCGAGATCACGCTCCACCTGTGCTTGCTCGGCTTCCAGCGTGGCGATGTGTGCCGGCAGGGTTTCCAGCTCGCGTTGCTCCTTGTAGTTGAGCTTGCGCCGTGGCGCGGTCGATGCGTCTGCGGCCGGCGTGACCGTGCTGGCCGGCGCCGCGGCCTTGGGGCTGGCCGCAGGGGCCGCCGCGTCGCGCTCGCGTTGCAAGGTCTGCGCGCGCGCTGACTGCGTCATCCAGTCCTGCACGTCGCCCACGTACTCGCGCCACCGACCCTCGCCCTCGTGCACGATGGTGCTGGTGACCACGTTATCGAGGAAACGCCGGTCGTGGCTCACCAGGAAGACGGTGCCGTCGTACTGCTGCAGCAGGTCTTCCAGCAGCTCAAGCGTGTCGATGTCCAGGTCGTTGGTGGGCTCGTCAAGCACGAGCACGTTGGCCGGCCGCGCAAACAGGCGTGCCAGAAGCAGGCGGTTGCGCTCGCCGCCGGAGAGGGTGCGCACCGGCGCGTTGGCGCGGGCGGGCGAAAACAGGAAGTCAGCGAGATAGCTCTTGACGTGGGTGCGCTTGTTGCCGATCTCGATCCACTCGCTGCCGGGGCTGATGAAGTCTTCCAGCGTGGCGTCCAGGTCGATCTGATCGCGCATCTGGTCAAAATAGGCCACGCTTTGTTTGCTGCCGAGGCGCACCGTGCCGCCGTCTGGCGCCAGTTCGCCCAGGATAATTTTGAGCAAGGTGGTCTTGCCCGCGCCATTGGGCCCGATCAGGCCGATCTTGTCGCCGCGCAGGATGGTGGCGGTGAAGTCGCGGATCACGGTGCGCTGCCCGCCATCAGCCAACGGGAACGATTTGCTCACCTTCTCCAGCTCCGCCACGATCTTCCCGCTGGCACCGCCACTGGCCACCTCAAGCTTCACATTGCCCAGCGCGTCGCGGCGCTGGGCCCGCTGCGACCGCAGATTCTCCAGCCGTGTGATGCGACCCTGCGCGCGGGTCCGCCTCGCCTCCACACCCTTACGTATCCAGACTTCCTCCTGGGCCAGCAGCTTGTCGGCCCGCGCGTTGATCACCGATTCCTGGGCCAGCTGCTCCTCCTTCAGCACCTGATACCGCGCGAAATTGCCTGGGTAGCTCAGCAGTCGTCCGCGATCGAGCTCCACCATTCGGGTCGCTACGCGGTCAAGGAAAGCCCGGTCGTGGCTGATCGTCACCACGCTGCCCGGGTACTCCAGCAGCAGGTCCTCCAGCCAGGTGATGCTGTCCAGATCCAGATGGTTGGTGGGCTCGTCCAGCAGCAACACATCGGGCTTGCTCACCAGCGCCTGAGCCAACGCCACGCGCTTCTTGTTTCCGCCCGACAAAGCGCCCACCCGGTCATCGCCATTGAGGTGCAAGCGGTGCAGCGTTTCTTCTACCCGCTGTTCCCAGTTCCAGGCGTCGAGCGCCTCAATCCGGTTCTGCAGCGCGTCCAGATCCAGCCCTTCAGCGCCGCTCAGATACGCCTCCCGAGCCTCGCAAGCGTCCGCCAGGCCCACACTCGCCGCCTCGAACACGGTGGCTGCCAAATTGAGCACCGGTTCCTGCGGCACATAAGCGATGCGAAGGCCCGTCTGGGTCTGCAGCTGGCCATCGTCGGGCTTCTCCAGTCCAGCCAGAATCTTCAGCATGGAAGACTTGCCCGTGCCATTGCGACCAATCAGCCCCACGCGCTCCTGCGCCTCCAGCGAAAAGTCGGTGTGATCAAGAAGGGCAACATGGCCAAAGGCCAGTTGCGCGTTCTGCAAGGAGATGAGTGCCATTTGGGTTGTACTGATAAGGAAGCGTGGATTATCCCGGCGCAGCCCAGGGAGCGTTGTTGGGCATCAGTCGCGCTTGTCAGCAAAGGCCAGACTGTCCGACTGCAGAGGCGAGGAGTCACGCAACGAATCACGTCCAGCTCAAAGAGACAAAGCGCCACAAAGAGACAAAGCGCCAGAGACATGATGAGCCCGCTGCATGCCCAGGCGCCAAGCAAGCGTGGATCCTCTGCACCCTTGGCGCCGCCGTGTTGCGGCGTTGCCTGCAGCGCCGACAAAATTTCTTCGACGAATTTGACAGCCCTCAAAAATCTGATGTATACTGCAAGGCTTCGCTGCTCACTGACCTGCCTTCTGGCGGGGCAAGTAAAGCGGTGAAGGGCTCAGACGGAGATTGCAGGCGATGTTGCCCACCGGGGTGTGTTGTTTGCGGTCTTGCTGGTCCGGTCAAGGAAGCTCAGTAA
>JFJP01049342.1_pt1 | contig 10433 bp, 14 predicted proteins | sample 431651 | NCBI WGS metagenome assembly JFJP01 (sample SAMN02602958, study PRJNA72255) | Microbial mat metagenome, whole genome shotgun sequencing project. | biome: fresh water; feature: sink hole; material: water; isolation source: purple microbial (photo- and chemosynthetic) mats found in... | reverse complement strand
ATATTAACCTGTTTTGCATTTCTTTGTTTGCATGACAGTCATTGGAACCTTTCAGGAAAGTGGGGAGTGACAACTTTTGAACAAGTTTTTAGTCCCAGGCCTGATTGCACATTGGCAGAATTTATGGCCTGGAGCCTGTCTGGCTTCCCTTCAGGTCTACTGCCTGTCTATGTACCATTTAGTACCAAGGAAACAGCTAAAACGGCTGATCCAACTGCACCTTTGGCAGTTTACCCAATATTCAACTGCCCAACAGTAGTTGGAGCTGATGGCCCAATGGCGCATTTGGCAGTTGCCTCCAGGATTCAACTGCCCATTGGCATCACTGCTAGTTCCCCTTTTTAGCTGTTAACCTCACAATAAGTTTCTTTTATGTTTTATTGCTGATTTTATATCACCTCATCATCATAGGTTTCCCTGACCCTGTGACACTGTCTTCTTGAGAGAAGACAATACAGAGAAGCTTAGGTTATTTTTCCTTTCTGGAGGCCCAAGTTACCCATTTCCCCCTGTTTTTGCCCTCTTTACTGCATGTTAGGTGTGCCTTAGCCTCCATCCTGTCCCCAGTCACCACTGGGGTCCATCCACCCACTTTTGTTGATCTTTTGTGTAATTGCCATTATCATCAAAAGTTCTTCAAAAGTTGTCAAACATACACAAGTTGTTAAGAGGATTTGGCATTTCTGTTATGTTCACCCCAAGGTTGTCAAGAAGAAGGAGTCATGTGTTGATGATGCATCAATGACAGCTTCCATTTTCTCATCCTTTGGTCTTGACCCAATCTGTTCTTGTTGCTTACTGTCACATTGTTTCCATTTGTTTTCAATGGTCAGTCACCTGCTTTTTGTAGTTTCAGCTGCTGATTCTTCAATTGTTTGAAAGCATTTTTGTTGTTCTGGTGGATTTGTTCTGGATTACTTTCCAGATTTCCAGATATCTGAGATGAAATTGCTAGGTTTGATTTGTACTTTTCAATATTAACATTGTTTGGTTCTTGTTGTGTTTGTCTTTGCCAAACATTTCATTGTTGAGGCAACTAAATTGAGAATGTCATCATCAAGTCATTGTTCTGTTTCACATTTGGAATGTTGTTCTGACATTTATTTAGTACCTTTGAAAGATTATGATGAAACCAACAATCAAACATTTTTCTTGCAATGTATTGCTATCTGATGACAATTTTGAGGATGCAATTGATGTTTCACAAACATCTAAGAGACAAACTCAATTAGATGGTATTGAGCAACCAAAGCAATCTATGTGGGAACACTTTCAAAGGGATATGCAAGTAATATAAAATTCCTATGATACTTATATTCCCCAAGTAATTAGTCAAAAAATTGATTGTAATTGTGAGTTGGACAAAATTGTCCTTTCTCATTTGCATATCATTACATTAATTGAGCACATTCTTGATGACAATGATGCATTGCTGTTTTGCATGCACATGAAGTCATTGAAAATGGAATGTATAAGGACTGCAACTACAACCAAAAATCAACACTCATATCAAGAACCACCAGATTACATTGATCATAAAATAATTGAGAAATTCAAAGGAGAGTACATTGTGAAGACACTGCTGTGCACAATTCAACATTGTTTGTCTTTTCCCAATCAATCAAAGAAGACATACTCTTTTGAGAAATCAAATCCCTTGGAGTTGTCAAGGGCTGCTGATGAAGCATTTGTTATTTGCAGATTTGTCAACCCACATTGCAGCCATGGTTTGTTCACAACTAGTAGTAATGCTGAGCTTCCACATGATCCTTGTTATGATGTCATTTTGCAAAACAGATGCAAAAACCAAATTCCAACTGTTGTCCTTTACTTCCCATCTACTGGAACATATTATTCACCATGATTTGTTTCAGATACTAGCCAATTGCAGTCCAAAGGTTTTATGGTTATGTAATTATGGATTGGCTACAAAAACTGTCATGCAAATGCTTCCATTGAAATCACTTTGTATCAGAAGAAGTGATGGAATGCCTGATGAAGAAGGACAACTATGGACTTTCACTGATGTGTACTGTGTTGATGTTTGCAATACAAAATCACCTATATTGACAATGTATCCTTTGTTGACAGGTGTTCATGTTCCAGATGAAAACATTTGCATCTTGCCAGATATCTTCATTGGGAAAAACAAAACCACAGTACAACAAAATGAAAGTAAAGAGGAAGCAAATAAATGGTTAAAAATCTGTTCATTACAGAGTGTTGAAATTGAAAAGCAATTGAGCTGGTTGTAAGCATTATGTATCTGGATCATTCATTGCTAATCCTGAGAAATATCTGGTAAATCCATTAGTTATCAACATTTTTTGATCCAGAACAACCAACAAATTCTGATACAGGTACAGGAAAACTTTGTCTCCAATGGTTGATATACAATCAACAATTCATATACAACATATGGTTGGAAAAGATTACTGTTGTCTTCAAGAGAGTGCTCTGAGATTGGGATCAAAAGTAGCATCATTGCATGGAAAACATAGTGTTTGTGATAAGATGACATAATCTGAAATTTGTGCTAAATTTGGTTTGCCTCATGGGTTTGATGGCCCAATGCATGCAATTGGGATTTATTTCAACTCATACAATCCTAAAAGTAGTGATCTGGTATGATATAGAGGAACACAAAGCATGATATGTGAAATGGAAGACTTTGCTTCTCATTGCATACCATTACTAAAGCAATGGTTTCACACTGATTATTTGGTTATGCAGTGGGCACTACATTCATTTGATGAAGTATCACCAAACTATCTTGGTGGCAATGGTGGAATCTCACTGTATATTAATGTGTCACATAACTTTGCAAATTCCAGTCACCATGATTCATTGGATTTTGGTCCTTTGATAGTGTTATGGGTTATGGATGATGTCACTTGGAAAAATTGAGATCAATACCTGGTTTTCAATAATGTTGTTCAAACAATCAATGACAGAGAAACAAAACATGGATTGTTGATTAAAATAAGTGATGGTATAGTTATGTCATTTCAAGGGAGCACATTGCATCATGGAACAACCATTTGTTGAAATACATTGACTGGAGAGTTGTGTCCTCCAGGCAATATATATGGCATCCACTTTGGATTATCTTTGCCAAATCTGACTTCTTTTTGTTGAGTTCATATTGATCAATATATCAGAGAAATGAATGCCATACCTAAAATGATGATGCACTGACATGCTGATAATGTTAAGGTAAAGGGAATATCATTGTCAGGAGTCAAAAGCAATTTTTAAAAATCAGATTAAATTTCAAAAGTAAAAAAATGTCACAATGAAGTCATCACAGGTATGGCACAAACTGTATATTTTGAAGACAAGTATGAAATGACCATGGAGATGGAAGAGATGTATCAACAAGAAATAGCTTCTGCTTCAGATAAAAAGCTATTCATTGAAGTAGAATGAGACAAGAAAGACAAAATGTTGCAACAATTTCAAATACAAAATTACAAGCAAATAACTCCAAATTGGAATGATTTTTTCAAGAAAATAAAATATCATGATTGCATTGTAGACAAGTGTTAAAAATATAACTGATACCATTTCTTTAACTCATTATCATCAATGAAAACTCATAAATTTATTAGGCCATGCTTTGGCGAAAGGTAGAACAACAGTTATCATTTGATGTTCAGCATTGCCTTGAAGATCTTTAATTGTGTAGTCCTCAACAACAAGAATAGGATTGCCAAAAGTATCAACATCAACCACATGAAGATTAGCAGTAATGCTCCACTTTCCATTTCTCTGTGTGCTTGATGTATTTTCTAGCTCCCATCTTTCAAACAAAATACTATTGTTGTCATGGTCATTAACATCAGAAGAATGTATGATTGCATAGGTTGTATCATCATTGGGAATAACAAAAAAACACATCACTTTATTTTGAAAATAATTGTCAGACCACATTCCAATTGATTTCTTTCCACAAGATGCTTTGTGAGGACCACTGTTGAAGCAAACCATAACCCAATCATACCATTCTTCATTTGATTTAAAATTGGGATGGCAACAAAAAGTGATTCCATTTTGCATATACTGCAAGTGCACATAAAATTCTTCCACCTCATGGAAGAATGACTTTTTATTTCTCTTTGAAGATTTTATCCATGTAAGCAATTCAATCAAACATTTTTCTGAAGATATTTTTTACCCAACCATTTAGAAACACATACACCATTCTTGTTGTTGAAAGTGACATGGAATGAAACAGAGTTTGGTAGGTTTGAAAAATTGTCAACTGACTTTTCAACTATGTTGACTTCATGGGAATGTTGTAAAGCTTGCTTTGCTTTCTTAATCAATTCACTCTCCAATAATCTCTTTGCTACTTGATACACAAACAATAATTGACTTTTCTGAGCATGATCAGCTGGATGCTTCACAGTCTCTATCAAAATGTTCTGTTGGCTAGTTGCTGTAATTTTGAGGACTGCCAAAAATGTAAATATCCACAGGTAAATGCAGAATTTCTTGAAACATCTGCAACTTCCACCCATTTCTATGATTGCATGGAGTGAAATCTTTGATTGAATTCAAAAGGATTGATAAGCTTTTTTAACAGCAGATATTGAGACTGTATCATTAACTGGGAATGGTTCTCCTCATTTGTACCATGCATAGAATGCAAGATTCATTTCTAAAACATACAGAATATCCATCAAATCACAAACAATACCAGATGGTTCCTCTTCATCATCAGCAAATTTTGATTTCTCTGGTACCACATATTTCTGATGAATACCTCTTCTTGTGTACACTGTCTCTCCATTTGGTTGCAATCTTTGTTTGACTTTATTCCAAAAAACTGCCCTCATGCAGAAATAGTCAACATTGACAGGAGAAAAGCAGCTCCCACCCATTCAGCTGCTGTCAATAAAGTTAAATTCATAATACCTTTTGAAAACATGTAATGTGGATACTCATGTTTTTGATTACTCTTCAGGTTTTGAAACATATTGTTACATATGGCATCAAGCTCACTCTTTTCTTGATTGTCGAGGGAGCAAGAAGAATTTTTATGATATATATTAGAATGCCATGACAATATGCATGAGATCAGTTGGACTTGCAGAGGTAATTTCATTCAAGTTTTGACCAAACCATACTTTGTGGAAAGCAGAATTGTGCATATGATGAGATAAATTTGATAATTCCAAGTAATCAGATGAGGAATATTGTCTGAAGCCATGAAATCTTTCAATCCAAATAATTTCATAGCTTTATTGCTTTTTTGTTTCAACCAATGCATTTAAATTTGTTCACAATTGTATTCAGGGTCATCAGAAGAAGTGAATGGAACATTACAAACCCTATTCAGTCTGTTGACATTCAAATAGCCCAAAAATTGGCCACACATTTTATCAGAGCTTAAACCATCTCCCATAACATATGCAACCAGAAAGAAAACATGGCACAAGGCAACCTTGTCTCCAAAACATACATTTGCATAAATAGGAGTATTGTTACCTTGATTGGTTTGCAATGGATTCAAAATTGTTTCCAGACACTTGTGAAAATTACATATGGATTGACTTTTTCCAATAAATCCACCATGAGAAAAACAGTGAGTAGCAGAGGACATATTATCAAAATCAGGAATATATCCAAGTGTACACCATGCAGTAGTCTTGTACCTGCACTGGCAATTGAATAAACAAAATGTGAAAGAAAACAGCTCCAAAGGGTTTCTCTGATATGCATCTGTTCCAGTTTTGTCACAGCAATAACAAATCAAACCCAAAACTAAGAATCTTTCACCATTTGCTATCTTCTTGCATTCCTGCACAGTTTCTTTGTACCAAGCACTGTTGACAACTTCATCAACTTTGTTGTCACTTCATCAATGGATCATCCATATCAACAGTTCCAGTGAAATTCTTTTTGTTTCCCCAAATTTCATGATTGTAAATGAGATCCATTGCTTGGGCCAAAAGAATTGTCAAATTACACTGATGATTGGTTGTTTCCCAATGTATCTTCAATTGTGATATCAATGGATTCAGGTTGAGGTACATTAAATCTTTTGTTTAAATGTTTTAAAAGTATTCTCTTGAACAAACAAGATTGCTTTCCATATTAAGCCCATTATTTTGGGCATCATGGATGGCATCAACTACTTTATCAATGAGATCAAGTGGTGCATTAAACTCTTTACATACATTGCACAGATTAATCATGAAGTGCTCTTCTTGTTTAAATGCCCAATTAAATATATTGCCTTCAATTGGTAAAATGTTCACTGATTCACTACTTCTATCATACATGTTTTTGGTTGAGCTTGGTGTTGTATCATTATTATTGCAATCACTCTCTCTATGAAGCACAGAAAACACAGAAACATCATCCAATGAATAATTCATGAATGCTTTGTCGTCATCTTGAATATTATCAATACTAGTGTGTGATAATATTTTTGGATATGATGCAAAATGAGTGTTCTATATTAGAGATGGATGCAAAGCTATCATGGCATAGACAGGATTTCTTTGCAACACTTTCCATATGAAGGTTACAACCATGTCTAGTTGCAGAAATTGCTTCCACATCATACTCATTACAAACTCTTTTATTGAATAATGATTTTGGCTTGCAAGCATACATCTCTCGGATGACAACATATGTGCAGCTAATCAATGAAAAAATACATTGCAATGTAGAATTAGACAGCATTTTCTTTGATTGTGACATTGCCATTGTTTCATGTAATTGTAAGAAACTGTAAGAAGGGAGAAACTAATTCACATTAAATTGTTTTGAAGCAAAGTTGCTTTACAAATCAATGTTGTGATGTTTTGTCAAGTAAGAATTGAAAAATTAGTACAACATACAAAATATGCTGTTGTATACATCATGTATAAATCTTGATGCATCTTGTATTGTACTAAGTTATGAAATAGGCTAAATACAAATTTTGACGATACATACTATATTAATAAATATATTTAAAGATTACAATAAACACATATTGAGGATACAACAAACTAATGGCAACCAAAGTTACAGCAGGTGTTGATGTTATTTTATGAGAATACAAGAAAAATTTGGTTTCAGATGGTATTAGTTACTTACAGCAAACAACTCATATTAAAGTTGTACCATAGTAAACATGACAAATCTATGCTGTATTGCAAGGTGTTGCAATAGATTGGCAGCTCATATAATTGTGATAAACAAAACATGTCCACAGCCAAAAGGGCAAACAAAAGCAGAGTATTGATACAGGATAAAAATAGAAATGTAAACAAAAAACAACATTGCTCTACAAACAAAAAACTAGCCAACTGTAGCAAAAAGCAAAAGAGTGATGACTATCAATTGGGATGCTCATAATGCAGCCAGATTATTAGGTAAGATTATGGATAATACAGTATGTAATAGGGATATTGTTGAGAATCAAAGAAACAGAGGGGAGAATCAAACAAAGCATGAAGAGAAGATGTGGAAGAAGACAAAGACAACAAAAAGGATGACAATGATGACAACAATGGCAACAATGATAACTACGACAATGACGACAACAACAATAAAAAAGTTGACAATGATGACTACATTAATGACAGAAGTAATCATAGCAATGCTGAGAAGTCAAAAGTGGATTTTCAAATGGAAGATCTCATAACAAAAAAGTAAGCCATATGACAACCGACTGGATGATGATTCAATGATGCAAATCACTGTTCAAAAACCAGTGTATGAAGAAGAGTTATTGAAGCATGGATGGAATAATTCAGTTTCTATGGACATTCAACTGATAAAGAGTGTGTTGCCAGATCTTTTTGCTGTTCTAAAATTTCTTGAAAGAGATGATGATTTGGTATACAATGGAATCATTTATTGTTACTTCTTTAAAAATTTACAGGTTGTTGAAAGTAAATGCTATGAGTGGTGGAAGAAACAGTAATGCAGTCAGAAAATCAATTGATGGAAGGCATGCTTCCATAAGCAATCTCATCAAAAGATCATTCATGGGTATGTATTTTGTTGCATGATGAACAAGTTGAAACAAAATCGCACACTCATTGTTTTTCCATCAGATTTACATGTAACTGAAGAGTTACCAAGTATCAATGACATCCTCAAGTTATGCAAGAGTTTGCAAACAATGAGGATTATTTGCAATCATTTCTTACCATGTGTTGTCAGGAAAAAATATTGGAAAATGCAAATTCTTGCAGGAAAAAGTCAATGATATAGCCACAGTTTCAGATGAAGTGTTTGTTCTTTTGATTCTTGAAAACATATGGGATGATATGATGATGGTTCAAATTGATGGTTTTTATTGACCAAAAAAGTGCAAGAAATCTCATAATGATGAGAACAGTGAAGGTTCCAAAAATGCAGATTCACCCTCTGTGACAATAAATGAAGACAACAATCATGGCACTACAACAGTTATTACTGGACAATGGACAAGTGCATGGTGTGGATCTTGTCAATATGGTGGATGGAGTCCTGAAGGACTGAATCTTTTCAATCAACTCATCAAAATAGTCAAACAAGATAGAGAGAACAACATGCACTTCCAGGCACAATACAAAATATGGTTGAATGGGAGAAACAGCAAAAAACCTAAAGAGAAAGTCAAGCAACCTGTAATAAGAGCTTATCAAGACCTATTATCATTGGAAGTGTAATATCAACTAGCAATATCTGTTTAATAAATGATATCAACTCCTAGAAAACTACATTTAATTACAACTTCTTCTCATCCAATTAAACTTGTGTTTTTTTGTTACTTTGTATGAAAATGAAATCAAAGAAGTGAAGAATTTGATCACAAAGGTTGAAGGAAAGAAATCATACCAATACTTGATAAATAAATTGATAAGCCTTGATATGAAATCATATGATGAGTTGAAACTGTTTCAACACATCTGAATATGATTTTGGGTCCTCTTGTGTCTGTATGAGCAGACTGTTTCAGCTACATTAACTACAATTATCAAGTGTAGTGAAAACATTAACAACAATGCTGATATATGATGTACAATTTCTACCAATCAGATCTAACCATAATTAGGACAGCATCATAGTAGTGCTCACATGAGGTATTGGGTACAATCAATACATACTACAAAAAATTCTTTTGTATACATTCATGTAGATACTTGCTACAGACCCTATGCTGATGTTGAAGGGGAGATTGTTGCAAAATGAGTTAGCAGGGCTTGGATAACCAAAACCTTGATCTCTTTGTGTGTAGATGCAAGGAAAGCCCTGGTGTAAAGGTGCTGGGGGTCACCATTGGCTGAGGCAACCATCTTGGTGGGGGGCAGGTGGCTTTTCTACATAGAATTGTGTAAAATTCAGTACCAGGGTGAAGAGTGTTTGTGACCCAAACTTCCAATTGGAATTGTGCATGCCAGTGGTACCAGTGTATTCAAGGTATCATTGGCATTGACAGGTGGTGTCATTGGCACCATTTCTGTTAACTAGCATCAATGGGGATGCAGTTGCATAGCCTGTGCACATTGTGCAGTAGTTCATCTAGGTTGACTGCTGCAGGAGGGAGAAGGAGCTCAAGACTGGTGGTTTTGTTGTGGGGTGGGCATTGTGGTGGTCATTCATTGTCAAACAATTGATGACCATTCAGAAATCCTATGATGGAAGCTATGTAGAGCAAAGTACCATGGGGTTTCCATCAATTTTGATCTCTGGTGCTTTGCATTTGCTTTCATTTTTGGTCTGGTTTTGGTCTTTGGATGACTGAAGAGGTTGGAGATGCTCCAGTGAGATGCCATCATTGATGGCAACCATCATTGTGGGGTCTGCAATGGTCAGAATTCCTATGTAAAGGTGAGTAGATTTGTGTACTGCACATTGAGTACTGCCAGAAAACAATTTCTTTCCAAATTGTGACTATTGATTGGTAATATGGCCATGATTGACTCCTATCCAAAATAAGTACAGAAAAACAACTCCTGTCTATTATGTAACTGAATATTGTGTATCAGTGTTGTTGTCATTGTCATGCTATAACATGAATAGAACCTTTGGTTCCCATCACATTTGATGGACTCTTGCTGTCTCTCTATTATACATGCAGCTCATCATCATCCATCATCCATCATCCAACATCAATCATCAATCATCCATCATCCATCATCTATTATTCACTATCTACTATCCCTTATCCATTAACCACTATCAATTAACCATAATCCATAATCCATCATCCATCATCCATCATCCATCATTCATCATTCATATCATCTTCATCATCCTCAACATCCTCATCATCCTCATCATCATCCTCATCCTCATCCTCATCCTCATCATCATCCTCATCATCATTATCATCATCCCCATCCCCATCCCCATCATCATCATCATCATCATCATCATCATCATCATCATCATCATCATCATCATCATCATCATCATCATCATCATCATCATCATCATCA
>JFJP01022256.1_pt1 | contig 10433 bp, 10 predicted proteins | sample 431651 | NCBI WGS metagenome assembly JFJP01 (sample SAMN02602958, study PRJNA72255) | Microbial mat metagenome, whole genome shotgun sequencing project. | biome: fresh water; feature: sink hole; material: water; isolation source: purple microbial (photo- and chemosynthetic) mats found in... | reverse complement strand
GCTTTGAAAAACACAACAATATTGAACGATGTCACTTCCCCTGACATGGCTTAATATGGCTATCAGAGAGTCATTTTTGTCTGTAATCTTTATGAATTTTTGCTGAGTGTCTGTTTTTAAAGGGATATCCTTTTCGGAAAGTCCTTTGCCGTATCTTATTTTTTCCCTTAGCCGTTCATCTGCCACATATCCCGGCATTTCGCGCAAAGCGTCGGACATGGAGATCATTCCGATTTTACCCGGATCCGAAGTTCCGAATTGCCGTACCCGCTCTTCCAATTCGGATAAGGTCAGCGATTCTTCAATGGTAAATCCGCTGCTTTCTACTCGTTGCAGGGCTTTCAGATGCGCGCCGCATCCCAGCAGGCTGCCGATATCCGCGGCAAGAGTCCGAATGTAGGTTCCCGCGGAACAGGATACCCTGAAATGTATTTCCGGCAGGCAGATATCTGAAATTTCAAGCGATGAAATAAATACTGGTCTTGCCGGTTTCTGGACTGCATTGCCTTTGCGGGCAAGCTTGTAAAGCGGCGTTCCCTCATGCTTTAAGGCTGAATACACAGGCGGCATCTGTTCGCTCTTGCCCTCGAACTGTCTGAATACCGAGCGGAGAGTTTTTTCGTCTAATTTTGAGCGGTCAGGCTCACATTCCGACAGAACGGTTCCGGTCAGGTCCTGAGTGTCTGTTGTCACCCCGAGGCGAAGCACAGCCTGATATGTCTTATCGCCGTGAAGAAAAAACCGGGCTAATTTTGTTGCCTGATTCACACAGCACAAGGTCACACCTGTGGCAAAAGGGTCCAATGTGCCGGTATGCCCGGCTTTTTTGACACCGAGCAGCTTTTTTACCCGTGCAACCACCCGCGCCGAAGTGCTGTTCTCAGGTTTGTCAATGACAAAAATTCCGTTTAGTTCCATATATATGAGGTCAGGGTGAGAGGTTCGGGGTCAGGGGAAAAGAGCCTCTTACCCCGAACCCCTTACCCCGAATTCGCCAGCTTAAAAAGTTCAGCCTTCAGTTCGGCTAATGAAATTTCAATGCTGAATCCGGCTGCTGTATGATGTCCGCCGCCGCCGAAAGCCGCGGCAGCAGCAGCCACATCCACGCTTCCGTCTGAACGGAGGCTGACATGAAACTGACTGGGACAGTTATGATTTTTATTGTTTCGGTGCCGCTGTTCCCCGTTTCGGCATTCCTGTATCAGCGCGGCGACTTTGACATCTTTGATCCATCGGGCATAATTGATCAGCCCGTCTGTGTCTTCGGACTGGGTTCCGGTTTCGTCAAACATCTCGGAAGTGACAGTCATCATGGACAGCTTGCCGTCAAGCGAAAGCTCAATGGAATCCAGCGCGAGGTTCAGCAGTTTGATGCGTCCCAGAGAATAGGTTCCGTACAGATGTTTGGCAACCGTATAAGGATCAACGCCTGCCGACACCATTTCCTCGCAGATTTCAAACGCGGCTCTGTTCGTGTTGGAAAAACGAAATGATCCTGTATCCGTGAAAATTCCTGTATAAATAGCCGAACCTATAGCCTTGTCCACAGGAATGCCCAGCCGCCTTATCAGACGGTAAACAATTTCCGCGGTGGCGCAGGCATCTGTGTCAATGATATGGAAATCACCGAAGCGCGTATTGGTGACATGGTGGTCAATGTTGATGATCTTTGAAACCTGAACTTCGAAACCCGAAATCTGATGTCTCAGAACCCAAGTCTGTCCGGAGTGCAAATCTGTCTTATTAAAATCGGTCTTTTTTGCACACTCCGGTTCCTGAATGCTGCGTTCTGCTTTCCAGTTTCCCTTAATGTTGTAAAACGGGTTTGCAACCCGTTTTTTTTCTTCCGTATCCTGAATGCTGCGTTCTGCTTTCCAGTTTCCCTTAATGTTGTAAAACGGGTTTGCAACCCGTTTTTTTTCTTCCGTATCCTGAATCCTGCGTTCTGCTTTCCAGTTTCCGATACGATGAAAATCCCCGCAGTCAAGAATTACCGCGGTATCATACGCGCTGTCCTCCGGTGTTGATACAATATGTTCCGAACCGGATAAAAAGCGATAGACCGCAGGTATTCTGCTCTCATTGTAAAGGCTCGTCTTTTTGTTCAATGCCCGGCAGCAGAGGCTCATTGCAATAGTTGAGCCGACCGCGTCGCCATCCGGGGCAATGTGAGAGGCGATCAGAATATGCTCGCTGTTAAGCAACTGTTGTATAATGTCGTCCATGACTTTGAAGTTAGAAGTGAGAAGTGAGAAGTGAGAATCGGATATTTCTCACTTCTCACTTTCTCTGAGCAAAGTGTCAATACGTGACCCGTAATCAAAGGATTCGTCATAAAAGAAACGGATTTCAGGAATATATCGCAATGCAAGTTCTTGGGAAAGCGTCCGTCTGATATATCCGAGCGCGCTTTGGAATCCTTCGGATGCTTCCTGCCGTCTTATTTCATTTCCGCCGGATGTGGAAAAATAAACACGCGCATTCTTCAGATCCGAAGAGACATCCACCCCTGTGATTACGGTCATTTCAAGACGGGGATCCTTGACGCTTTTCCGCAGAATATCAGACAAAATCCTTCGTATCTCCCCGCCGACTCTTTCTGCCCGTGTAAACGATCTCATGTCTGAACTCCCCTTTGAAGTGAGAATTTAGAAGTGAGAAGTGAGAAATTTTCACTTCTCACTTCTCACTTCTCACTTCTCAATAACTAAGGATTTCCATTTCAGTATCAATGACCTGCGCTATACCCAGCCCGTCTGCAAAGTTGAAAATTTTGTCCATTTTGGAGTTTACCTCTGTCCGGTCATTGCCCGCCAATGCAATACCGATTTCCGCACGCTGATGAATGTCATTGGCTCCCACTTCCGCCACTGACGCGTTGAAATTGTTGCGGATATGTCTGATGACAGATTTTACAATGCTCCTTTTCTCTTTCAGAGAATGGCATTCATGAATCCTGAAGGTTATGATTCCAAGCCCGACAACCATAGTGATAATTGAATTGAGAAGTGAGAATTGAAAAGTGAGAAGTGAGAAGTGAATATTTCTCACTTCTCACTTCTCACTTAATTACTGCTCACTGATAACCGGTTTTATTTCCTCGAGATAATAACACTCGACAATATCCCCTGCCTTGATATCGTTATAATTTTCAAGACCGATACCGCATTCGTAACCGCTTTGCACTTCTTTGACATCATCTTTGAACCGACGCAGCGAAGCCAATTTTCCCTCAAAACAGACCACTCCGTCCCTGACTAACCGTACCAGCGCGCCGCGCTGAATTTTTCCGTCATTGACATAGCAGCCTGCGACAGCTCCGATTTTCGGAACATGAAACACTTCCCGGACCTCGGCTCTGCCCAGAATCCGCTCTTCATATCTGGATTCCATCATCCCCACAATGGCGTCCTGAATTTCTTTGATAACATTGTAGATGATGTTGTAAAAACGCATGTCAACATTTTCTTCTGATGCAAGTGCCTGAACTTTGGGAGACGGACGGATATTGAAGCCGATGATAATGGCGTTGGAAACCGCTGCCAGAGAAATATCCGATTCGGTGATGGTTCCGGTTCCGGAATGAATGACGTTGATGGTCACTTCTTCGTTGGACAGTTTCACCAATGAATCGTGCAGAGCCTCGATAGAACCGTGAACATCTGCCTTGATGATAATGTTGAGTTCCTTGACCTCGCCCTGCTGCATTTTTTCAAAGAGCTTTTCAAGACTCAGACGGCTCGTTTTTGCCAAATCAACGGAACGCCGCTTCTGAAGCCGATGGCTGCTGACCTGTCTGGCAGATTTGTCGTCGTTTAGAACAATGAGTTCGTCCCCGGCATCCGGCACCCCGGAAAGTCCCAGAACTTCAACCGGTTCTGAGGGTCCTGCCGCATCCACCGGAATTCCCCTGTCATTTATCATGGCACGGATTTTCCCGTGATGCACACCGCAGACCACCGCGTCCCCGGCTTTGAGAGTTCCCTGCTGAATCAGAACCGTGGCAACGGGACCTCTGCCTGAGTCCAATTTGGATTCGACCACATAGCCTTCAGCCTGTCTGTTCGGATTGGCTTTCAGTTCCAAAACCTCTGCCTGAAGCAGAATCATTTCCAGCAGCGTGTCAATGCCGATATTCTGCTTTGCCGAAACTTTGACAAAAATCGTTTCTCCGCCCCATGCCTCCGGAACCAATCCCTGATCGGAAAGTTCCCGATAAACCCGGTCAGTATCAGCATTCGGCTTGTCAATTTTGTTGACCGCGACGATTATCGGAACCCCGGCAGCTTTGGAATGGTTGATAGCCTCGACAGTCTGGGGCATGACGCCGTCATCTGCTGCCACTACCAGAACCACGATATCCGTAACCTTTGCCCCGCGCGCACGCATTGCCGTGAATGCCTCATGCCCGGGAGTATCCAAAAATGTGACCTGTCCTTTGGGAATAGTCACATTGTACGCTCCGATATGCTGGGTAATTCCGCCTGCTTCTATTTCCGTGATCTTTGTTTTCCGTATAACATCCAGCAGCGAGGTTTTGCCGTGATCCACGTGACCCATGATCGTCACCACCGGGGACCGCCACCGCAAGTCGGAGGGATCGTCTGAGGTCTCTCTTTCCCCGAACACGGTCTGTTCCTCAAAAGAAGCCCGTTCCAGCTCATAATCAAATTCCGATGCCACAAGTACAGCGGTATCGAAATCTATGGTCTGATTCACGGTTGCCATAACACCGAGCGTCATCAGTTTTTTAATCATTTCAGCGGATTTGATTCCCATCCGCTTTGCCAGATCCGAAAGGATGATGGTGTCGTCAATCCGGATTCTGCGCTTTATAGCTTTCGGTGTGGTGATCAGAGGCTTCTGCGGCATTTTGACAGGCTTGGCTTTGGCTCCTTTCCGCCCTTTCCGCGACCGCTGACTGCCGTCATAAAGGGCATCCCCCTCCACAACCTCCTTCTTTTTAAAGGAAATTTTCTTTTTGGCCCATCGGACATCTTTTGTTTTCTTATCCGCGGCAGCCTCTGCCTCTGTAGGCGGTTCAGCCTTCTTTTTCCAGGTTTTCTTCTTTTTAATATCTTTTACATCCGAATCCTTATCCTTCTGCGGCACTTTGGATTCTTTTGCGACCTCTGTCACCGAAGCAGTCTCCTTTGGCACAGATTTTTCACCGGTTTTCAACAAGGCTGCGTCCGCCGCTTTTGATGTCCTTGCAGCCGCCGCGGGATCTGATACTCTTTCATCAGATTTGGGCGGCAGTTTGATGATCTTTGCAGGCGTATCTTTTTTTCTTCGTCTTTTTCTTTTCTTTCTGGTTTTCTCAGATGTATCCGGCTGCCCCGCGGCAGCAGACATCTGCCGGGGATCGGCATATCCGGAATTTTCCCGCTGTGCCGGCTTCGCGTCGGATTTCGGGCGCCCCGAACCTTCTTTTTTCATGCTGTTTTTTTCAGCCGGATACTTTCCCTCTCTTCTGCTTTCAGGGGAATATCCTTGCCGTTCATTACCGCCGGATGCCGCTTCACGTTGCAGATCGGAGGAATCCGCTGTTTCGGATTCTCTTTTCGGAGGCGGTTCGGAAGAGCTGCTCACAGCAGAGGCACCGGTATTTCCGGATAATTTTGTATGTTCAGGGGACTTTGTTTTTGCCGCGGATCCTGACTTGTCCTGAACCGCTTTGTCCTGAAACCGCTTTTTGCGTCTCCGAATCACCATCGGCGGTTTTGAACGAGGCTCGGCTGCTCCGGGTTTTCCGACAATATCTGTCCTGATTTTGGCTACCACATCATCATCCAGAGAACTTACATGGCTCCCTACCTCAATATTCATACCACTTAATTTTTCAAGGAGTGCTTTGCTTTTCATGTTAAGATCTCTGGCAAGCTCGTAAACTCTGATCTTTGCCATCCATCCTCCTTAAATTCGCTTTTGAATCTTCCGAGATGTGCCGCCCGACACATTTTTTTCCCGCCATTCCCACGATGAGATGCGCTGGCAGCCGAACCTGTCCGACAAAGCGGTCCGGCGGATATTCTGATACCGTCATATAAAACATATCTGACTTCAAGGTCAAGATTTATCTGTTTTCACAAAGACATCTGGTCAGGCAGATCTTCCTGTTTCTTGATGCTGCCTGCTGTCTGACTGTCCGGCACATCTGTCTCTTCCGGTACGGATTCTGTTTCCGGCACAGATTCATTGTTTCCGGCTACTTTGTTTTCCGCATCCTTTTCCCGTGTATTGTCAGGAAGAGATGCCGTATTTTTATGCTTTTCGCGTTTCCTTGAGGGACGGGACCGCGAAGGGAACAAAGCTGCCGCTGATCCGATAAGTTCCAGAGCTTTCTCTTCTGAAATGCCTCTGACCTGTATCAGGTCTTCGACAGAGGATTTTCTGATTTCCCCCGCGGAAAAAAAACCCTTTTCGTACAACGCGTCTGCCAGACCCATGGAAATGCCCGGCAGCGACATCAGCGAATCGTATCCGTCCTGCATGTCTTTGTTGTACTGAGCCTCGCTTTTGACATCCAACCGCCATTTGGTCAGTTTGGAGGCAAGCCGGACATTCTGTCCTGATTTGCCGATAGCCATGGAAAGAGAGTCATCAGGGACAATCACTTCCATGGAGCGGTTCTCCTCGTCAATTATGACCCTTGAAATATCGGCAGGCGCGAGCGCGTTGCAGACAAACTTTGCAGGGTCTGCATGCCAGGGGATAATATCTATTTTTTCCCCTCTGAGTTCCTGAACCACATTCTGCACCCGGCTTCCTTTCATGCCGACGCACGCGCCCACGGGGTCTATATCCGAATCATTGGAGGACACGGCAATTTTCCCCCGGATACCGGGTTCGCGGGCAGCGGCAATTACCGCCACGATACCTTCTGTTATTTCAGGGACTTCTGTTTTGAAAAGGCTGATCAGAAAATTCGGATGGGTACGTGAAAGAATAATCTGAGGTCCTTTGCCTTCGTTCCTCACATCCGCAATATACGCGCGGATACGGTCCCCGCGGCGGTAGGTTTCTTTCGTAACCTGCTCCCGTTCCGGCATGACGCCCTCGGTATGACCCAGATTCACGATAATGCTGCCCCTGTCAACACGCTGGACAATGCCGTTGATGATCTCGCCTTTTCTTTCGATAAAACCGGAGTAAACCGCATCCCTTTCCGCGTCCTTCATTTTCTGGATAATCACCTGTTTCGCGGACTGTGCGGCAATTCTGCCGAAAGTGCCGGTGTCTATCTTTATGCCGAGGCTGTCGCCGAGTTCGCATTCAGGGTCCAATCTGAAACCTTCGGCAATACTGATTTGTGTATCTCTGTCGGTAATTTTAGCGACAACTTCTTTGAACTGAAAGACCTCAATTTCGCCGAGATTCTCATTGTACCTTACTTCAATATCAGTTTTGTTTCCGAATTTTTTTCTGGCAGCGGATTTCAGCGCTTCTTCAAGTGCCTTGACAAGCGTATCGCTGTCAATCCCCTTGTCCCGGCTGACCTGATCAATGACACGCTTTATATCTCCTATAAACATCCTTTCTCTCCGTTATGCTTGCCGTAAGCATCAGACTGCTGTCACATCGGGTTCGATTCCATGTGGCAATGTTTTCTTTTTTTCCGGCACAAGCCGCGCCCGGATAATTTCCCGGAAGGGAATCGCCGCGGTTAGGTCTCCGACCTGAACGGTTACGATTTCTTCCGATATGCCTGAAAGAACACCCTGAACGGTTTTATGTTTTACGGGTTTTCCGTTCTCGGAACACGGGAGCGTCCTGATTTTCACAACATGCCCCCGGAATTTTTCAAAATCCTGCTTCCTTCCCAGGGGACGGTCCGGTCCCGGCGAAGACACTTCAAGGCTGTAGGGACCTATATTTTCAAAACTCACATCCATGAGGTCGCCTAACTGACGGCTTATATACGCACAGTCATCAACCCTGACGCCTCCGGGTTTGTCAATATAGAATCTGAGGATTCTGCCTCCTGTTTCCCGCTGATATTCGACATGCACCAGTTCCATTCCCTCGGCTTCGCACAAAGGTTCCGCAATCTGTCTTATATCATCTGCGTTTATCCGCTGTGTTTTTTGTTCAGCGATTTCAGGATGTCCGTCTCCGTGCCGCCGCCGCCCTCTGTATGAATCGGCAATTTTCCCCTCTGTTTTTTTTTTTCGTACCTTCATCGCTTTTACTGTACCCTTAAAAAAAACAAAAACGGGCAACCGCCCGTTTCCTAATACAAAGTCATCCTTCAGTCTGTTGCTTATGGAGATGCTTTCAGTTCATCATGCTGCTCATCACTATGAAAAAATGATTCCCGTCCGCAAAGCCTCATCACAGGATTTCCCCGTACAGGCCTTGCAGATGCAAGGTTTTTTTTATGGAGCGGGCAACGAGATTCGAACTCGCGACACCAAGCTTGGGAAGCTTGTACTCTACCAACTGAGCTATGCCCGCTCGGGTTATGAATATGATTTACGATATTCTTTTCTGCTTGTCAATAATAATTTTCAAATTGTCTTCTGAAATTATTTTTTTATCCGGAAATCATAATATCGGACAATTTTTCAGACCGTTTTGCTGAAACGGAGAAGAAACGGCTTGCAAAGCCGTTTTACAGTAAAACGATTTTGCAAATCGTTTCTGTNCGCGTTTGTGCCGGAATACATCCGGCACAAGGTCATGGCAGCATTATTATTTCCGGGTCGCACGGTAAACATACAGCAGAAGAACCGCGCCGCCGACAGCTATGAACAGACTCCGAATATCAAATCCTCTGATGCTGCCCAATCCCAGGAAAGAACTTATCATGCCGCCGACAAACGCGCCCGCGATTCCGATAAGAACAGTTACAATCAGTCCGCCCGGGTCTTTTCCGGGCATGATCCATTTCGCAAGCGCGCCGACAATCAGACCAAGCAATATCCATGACAGAATTCCCATTTTTTATATCTCCTTTCAATTCTCAATTCTCACTTCTCAATTCTCACTCCGCCGGGAACGTCTCTCCGGCAGCCCGAAGACTTTCAATTCTCTGCGGAGTTCGTCCATTTTATGCCGCTGTTCTTCGTCTAATTTTTCCTTTATCTTTTCCACCGCGTTATCAATAACCGTCTCTGCTTCGGCACGGTGTTTCTGCCTGAAAGACGACAGTTCTTTCAGCGCATTGGCGATAATTTTTGAGTTTTTTCATGATTGCCGCGTGTCTTTCCGTCAGATCGCCTTTTACAAAACGCCCGATTCTGTGTTTGACATAAATGCCGGTTCCCAGCGATCCGGTCATAATGCCAAGAAAAAATACAGCAGTCAGTCCGGCTGCGATTTTTATTTTCTTCTTATCCATTATTATATTATGATGTTAGCGAAATAAGATAAAAAAGCCAGCCCTGCCGAATCATCCAGCAGCAGTTCTGTAATCTCGTATTCCGGATGAAAACCTGTCTGCATCACATAAGCAGATAAAATCAGAACCAGAAAACAGGCACCCGCGGCAAAACGCCATACAAAGTCTGTCATATCGAATTGCAGGGGGCCCAGACCGCGGATATGATTCATCACTTTTATTTCCCAATAAATGCCCGGTTCTGCTGTGTTTTTTCCATGATACGCTGCAATAAGGGCATCTTTGAGTTTTGCATCGTCAAGGGGTTTCATTCGTCGTTCCTTATGATTTTAACCGCTAATTGACGCTGATAAACGCCAATTAATCAAATTCAACTGCCTAAGTCCTGCTTATAAATCCGGAGTGCAAAAATAAAGCGCAGCGGTTTTTTGCATATATTCAGGAAATTCTGCATGGTGCAAAAAAACGCTCCGCTTTATTTTTGCACTCCTCCGTAAACTTTTCGATCTACTGATAATAAAACGATTTGCGACGATTTTAAGCATGGGCGTTTTACTTGCTTAACAGGCTTTGAAGTTTTTTACGGGAACGGAAAGCCCGGATTTTCACATTCGCGAGACTCCATCCCAGAATGTCCGCGGCTTCCTTTGCCGAATATCCTTCCAGATAAACCCGGCTTCCTTTGCCGAATATCCTTCCAGATAAACCAGTTCCAGCACGGTTCTGTCTTCAGCCGACAATCTGTTCAGGGCATAATTCAGAATTTCCTCGGCTTCTTTTTGTGACCATCTCTCAGAGAATGCCTGACCCGACTGGTCGGATATTATTTTTTCCAGCAGATTTTCCTGATTTTCAGTCAGGGAACTCATAGAAAATTCTTTGGATTTATACGCCTTTCTCCAGAAATCGCAACAGACTCTCACAGCGATACGCGCCAGCCAGTTCTGAAATGCGGAAATGCCCTTGAAATTCGGCAGAGACTGATAGGCTTTTATGAACACTTCCTGTGCTATTTCTTCGGTCTGATCGTAAGGGACACGTTTGCCGACAATTTTAAACACATACTGCTTATATTTTTTCAGCAGATGCT
>JFJP01020776.1_pt1 | contig 10433 bp, 9 predicted proteins | sample 431651 | NCBI WGS metagenome assembly JFJP01 (sample SAMN02602958, study PRJNA72255) | Microbial mat metagenome, whole genome shotgun sequencing project. | biome: fresh water; feature: sink hole; material: water; isolation source: purple microbial (photo- and chemosynthetic) mats found in... | reverse complement strand
AGGATCGTCGCACGGGCGGCTTCGGCGGCGCTCGATGCCGTCGTGGCGGCATCGCGCTGCTGGCTGGCCTTGCGCAGGGTCTCGACAGCGGCCGTCGCGGCGGCGGCGGCGGCGGTGAGGGCCTCCTGCTTCTGCTCGGCCAGGCGCCGCAGGTCAGCCAACTGGCGGGTGCGTTCGCGCTGCTGGACCAGCGCCTCGCGGGCTGGGATCAGGGCCTCGTCGGACAACGCGGCCATCCGTGCGACCGCCTGGGCAGCCTCGGCGGCGGCGCGGTGGGCGGCATTCATCTGCGCAGCCGCCGCGACCAACGCTTCGGCACTGCGCTGGAGTTCTGCCTCGGTGCGCTGCTGCGCGAGCACGGCGGTGGTCTGCTGCCGCTGCGCTGTGCTGGCCTGCGTGCGCGCGGCATCCAGGCGCGTGAGTTCCGCCTGCACCTGCAGGGCCGCCTCGGCAGCGGCGAGGCGCTGCCGGTCAGGCTGGGCCTCGTCCCAGCGACGGGCGGCCGCGACGGCGGCCCCCTGCCGCTGCGTCTGTTCGTCCTGCAGCCGACGCCGCTCCAGCCACCAGGCCAGCACACCCTGGGCGGTGGTCCAGGCGGCGTCGGCGGCCGTCACCGCGCTGAGATCCTCAGCGATCGCCACCTCGACCGCCGTGCGCTCGTCTGCGGACAACGGCTGCAGACCGGCCAGCACCAGCTGGTGCTGCTGCACCCGCTCCTGGGCGAGCTTGCTCTGCTCGAAGGCGGCCGCCGACAGTTTCGCGTAGAGATCCGTGCCGGTGAGCTTTTCCAACAAGAGCGAACGGTCCTTGTCGTCAGCGACCAGGAAGCGGGCGAAGTCGAACTGCGCCAGCAGCATGACGCCACGGAACTGGTCGAAGGTCAGGCGGACATGCTGCTCGACCCAGGTCTTCACGTCCTTGGCGCCGGACGCGGCGATGCCGCCATCACTGGCGCGGGCGATCTGATGCGTCGGGGTCTGCACCGCGCCATCGAGCTGCTTGCGGCTGCGGTGGGCGTGCCACGAGGCGATCCACTGCGTGCCGTCATCAAGGGTGAACGTGACCTCAGCGCCACCCTCGGTGGCGTCGCGCGACAGGAGGTGATCGGTGTCCCGTCCCAGGCGCGGGGTGCAGCCGAAGATGGCCAGGCTGAGTCCGTCGAGCAGGGTGCTTTTGCCGGAACCGGTCGCGCCGGTGATCGCGACGAGGCCCGCCTGACCCAGGATCGGGCCGGCGAAGTCGACGATAGGCTGGGGGCCATGCAGGCTGGCCAGCGAGGTGATGCGGATGCGGTCGATGCGCATATCAGGCCCCCTGCGCCTGGACCGTGGTCAGCAGCGCGGCGAAGGACCCGGCGAGATCCGGCGGCGGGTCGGCATTGTAGAGATGCTGGTGCAGCAGGCGGAAGACCTCGGTCGGGGCCAGGGCGTCGAGCTGGGGCAGCGGGGTTCCCGGTGATCCGGCCAGACCGATCGTCCCGGCCGCCGCACCGCCGCGTTCCAGATGGGTGGCGACGCAGCTCCAGCCCCGGGTGCCGGCGATATCGCTGAGGATGCGGGCCAGTCCCGGCATGGGCGTGTGCAGCTTCACGACGGCCTGCAGCCACGGGGTCGGGGCACCGGGGTCGGGCTCGGGCAGCGCGCGCAGCGCCGCCTGGACTTCGTCGTGCGTGCCCTGCACACGCCGATAGCTGCGGTAGGGGCGCAGCGGCACCATGGTGGGGATGGCGGGCGATCCGTCGGCGGGGAGTTCGGCCAGCACCACGGATCGCTCGAGCCCCGCCTCATCGAAACCGGTCGGCAGCAGGGCGCCGCTGTAGCGCCAGTGCGCGCAATCAGCGATCGCCTGCGGCTGGTGCAGATGGCCGAAAGCAGCGTAGCTGCAACCGTCGGACAGGATTGCGACGTCGGCCCGACCGAGATTGCCGACTTCGACCAAAACCGGTGATTCGGCGCCGCCGACGCGACCCCCGGTGGCGAAGGCGTGGCCCACCGCGATCCACGGCAGGCCCGGGGGGACGGCTGCGCGCACCTCGCTCCACCGGCGGTGCAGGGCACGCGCCAGGCGCTGTGGACGATCCTCGCCGACGTCATCGCCGAGGCGCAGCAGATCGCCCTCGCGCAGGTACGGCACCAGGGCGGCATGGGCGCGCTGGACCCCCTGCCGATCGAGCAGCGGCACCACGCAGGTGGCCGGATCCGCCTCGCGAGTGAGCAGGCCGCGCACCTGGACGCGCCGGCTGGCCAGCAGTTCGCGCGGCCCCTCCAGGCGCAGGCCGCTGTCGTGGTTGCCGGCGATGGCGACCACGCTGCCGACCCCGGCCTCGTCGACCAGGCGCTGCAGGGTCTGGTACCAGCGCCGCTGCTCAGCGGCACCGGGGTTGGCGTTGTCGAAGATGTCGCCGGAGACCACCACGGCATCGACGGCGTGGTCGCGGGCCGCGGCCACGATCTGGTCGAGCGCGTACTGCTCGTCGGCATCCCGCACCCGGTCGTGGAAGGTGGCGCCGAGATGCCAGTCGCTGGTGTGCAGGATCTTCATGTACGGGGCCTTGGGCGGGGAAGGGGCGAGGCGTCACCGTGCCGGGACGGGGACCGGGGGCAATCCGCGGTCCGCGTCGATGACAGGACCTCAGTATAGCCCTGGTATCACGGCTGCGTGCAGTCGATGGTGCATCTACCATGCCCGGATGGGCGTCGCTGACCCCACGCTGATGCACCCTTCTAGCAGCGAGGGATTCAGATGGAGGACCGGGCAAGAACTTCCGCTGGGTGGCCCATTCACCAGCTCGGTGCGGCAGCGTACGTCAGCGCGCCACCCGGGACGCCGAGGTCGTGGCCTGCACATGGTCGGTCGGACGAGTCGGTACATCCGGGACGCCCTGCACGGCAACAGCCTGGAGCATGACAGGACGCAGGGTCTCATCGATCTCGCTCTCCGCGGACATCGCATCCCACCAATCCGGGGAAGCGGGCCGGTGGAACCGCATGCGCATCCGGATCGGCCACGCCGTCGGTATCCACGACCAGGTTACGGAACCCGTAGCGGCGTCCTTTCGGCAACGGCCAACGCACCAGGTGAACTCCCGCTGCTCTCCCACTGCCAGCACCTGCTCGCGCGACCCGAACCCGCACCACCGGATCTGTTGATCAACCCAGGCATCGTTCTCCTGCCAGGATAGACGCATGAACGGGTGTTCGGTGCGCTCGGACCAGTAGGAGATCGGCTGCGGTTCCTGATTGGTCGCACGGACGACCACCAGCGCCTCGCTGCCGGCGATGCGGTAACCGGTGATCTCCAGCGTGATGTCAATGGGAACGACGTCCGGCTCTGCGCCCGTCACGATGGCGATGAGGAAGAGTCCGGTAAGCCAGTGCATGCAGGTCCAACGCTCTGTGATCGGTCGGGTTCAGCGAAGGCACGGTGGGCTGATGCGACGGACAGAGGACGCAGCGCACACGTCCAACGCCAAATCTGGCTCACCTTTGCGTCCGCCTCCATGACCCAGTATCCTGCCTCCTCCGGAGAACGACCATGGGCAAATGCCGCTTCTGCAACTCGACCTCCCACGGTTCAGGCTGCTCGTACAGCCCGCACAAGAAGCACGAACATGTGGAGAACGAAAAGGCCTGTGAGTTCTGCGGTTCGTCGTCCTATGGCAGTGGCTGCTCGTACAGTCCGACCGGCAAGCACCGACATGGACACGGCGCCAACAAGTGCATCTGGTGCGGGTCGACCTCGAACGGCAGTGGTTGCTCGTATAGTCCGAACAAGACGCACGAAAAATAGCGTCCAGAAAGCTCAGTGAGTCCAGCGCAGATCACGATGATGCGAGCACAGGACCCGTCGGTGCTGCTGGCGGGCTGCCAGCCAAGAAGTGGCGGATGGTGAGGGATTCGAACCCCCGGAGCCGTTTCCGGCTCGGCTGTTTAGTAAACAGCTGCTATAGACCGCTCAGCCAACCATCCGTGCCAGAGGTGGCACATTATTGGTTGTCAGTCGCGCACCAGTGACAACCAGGAGCCGCCGAAGCGAAGACTCCCGTTGTTCTGCCGCATCCTGTCCCGCCGGCTGATCTCCCGCTGACACGCGGGAGAGGGCGCTACCCTGTGGCCATGATCCAGAAGCGGAACATCGAAGCCTGCGAGCACGCGTTTGGATATTGGAAGCAGAACACGACCCATACCGAAGCTGACCGCAGAACCTGTCAAACCCTCGCAACGCAGTTGATGGCGCTGATCAAGGCGAAGGCGCCGGCCGCGGAGTTCCTGGCGCTGGAGGAACGGTGCGAGGCCGCTGGCATCGACGCGATGGGGCATGGCGGTTTTGGCCTGCATTCGGCCATCATCGCCGTGCTCTCCGATCTGGGGGTCTGACGTCGCCTACGAGCCTGCGGGCATGGCTCATCTCCACACGAAGCCGTCCTTGCCGTAGCGGAGCACATCGATCACACGCAACGGGGCGTAGGCCTGCAGCAGCTGCGGGTAGGTGAACGTGCGCGTCGCGATCCGCCCGTCACGATCAACGGAGGAGGTCGCGAAGAAGGAGCCGACATACACCGCCAGCATCAGGATCAGTGTGAGGCCGATGATCAGCATACCCTTGAGCAGCTTCCAAAGGCCGAATCCCAGGACGACGACAAGGATCAGGGAGCCGAGGATGATGCCTGCGAGTTCAAGGGTCATGGCACTTTGAATGTGGCCGCATGTCGCCCGGGACAACCAGGAACCCCTGCCGGGATCCCGTGGAGACGGTGCTCGACGAACTGCTTGCAGACCTGCTGACCCGACCGGAGCCCTTGCCGTCAGCCCCTGGCCAACGGCAGCACGCTGCGCCAGCGCCGGGGCGAGGCGCCGTAGCGGCGGCGGAACATGCGCGAGAATTGCGGTGGATCGGCATAGCCGGCGGCAGCAGCCGCGACGGTGATCGTCGCCCCGTCGGCCAGCGCGCGGACGGCGGCCTGCATCCGGGCGGCCAGGCACCAGCCCACCGGACTGAGCCCGGTCATCTGGCGGAACAGCCGGCGCAGGTGCACCTCCGACAGGCCGAGGGTGGCGGCCTCGGTCGACAGCGGCCACGGCCGCGCCGGGTCCTGACGCATGCGCTCGGCAAGGGTCATGACCGCCGCGATGCGGCCACCGGCGCGCGGGGCGCAGACCAGCCGGGCGACGAGATCCTCGACCGCCGCCACCGCCTCGGGATGGCGGACCGGATCGCCCCGCCGCACCAGTTCGATCGCCACGCGCATGCGCGCCTGGAAGGCGGTGGGGTCGGCGACGGCGGCCCACCCCGCAGGATGCACCCGCTGCAATTCGCCGATCAGGCGCGCCGCGCGTGGACCGGTCAGCATCAGCCAGTGATGATCCCAGCCCCGGCGGTCGCAGGCGCCGTAGCGGTAGCGGCGCTCGGGCAGGTGCCAGAATGCGGCGGGCTGATCGAGGGTGATCACCGGGCCGCCATCGATGGCCATCTCCATCCGGCCGGCATGCAGGTACTCGAGCGACCAGGTGCCGGGGAAACGCCGGTCGAGGTAGGCGGTGCAGGCGGGAAGAACCGCCCCGCTGTGCAGCGTGAGGTCGTCGAAGTAGCCCATGGCATGATCATCCATGCCCGGTCATGATCGGCAATGCCATGGTCACCCGGAAATTATTCGTGAATATTGCACGCATGAAGCCAGATCATCCCGCGCGTCCGGCAACCGGCACCTCGATCGCCGAGCGCAAGTCGCGATGGCTGGACCTGCAGCGTCCCGACGCCGCCCCAGGCTTCGTCTTCCTGATCCGCTGCGCCGAGACCGACCGGGCGCTGCCCCCGGCCCCCTGCCCATTGCGCAGCAACCGCACCGCCTGGATGGACCACGTCCTGCGCCGCTACGATCTGATGCGGCAGCGGGCCGAATGGCTGCACGATGACGCGGTGCCGTACCTGCATGTGCTCAACGGCACCGAGGTGTTCGCCGAAGCCCTGGGCAGCCCGGTGCACGTGCCCGATGGCGAGCGGCCCTTCGCCCTGGCGGCGGTGCATGATGCGGCCGGGGCGGCGCGCATCAGCGCGCCGGATCTGTCCGCCACGCACCTCCCCTGGTATCTCGAATTCGCCGCCGAGGCGCGCCAGCGCGCCGGGGGCGATCCGGTCCTGGGCATGTTCGACATCCAGAGCCCGCTCGACATCGCGTCCCTGGTCTGGGACAAGGCCGACCTGTTCACCGCGATGGCCGATGATCCGGCGGCGGTGCACGGACTGTCGGCCGAGGCCGCGAAGCTGGTCACCGCCTTCCTCGACGCCTGGTTCGCCCGCTTCGGCACCGGCTACGTCGCGCATTTCCCCGACTACTACATGGAGGGCGGCCTGACCCTGTCCGAGGACGAGGTCGGTTCGCTGTCGCCCAAGGCCTTCCGCACCTTCGTCCAGCCGCACCTCGCCGCGCTGTCCAACCGCTATGGCGGCATCGGCATCCACTGCTGCGCCGCCGCCCGCCACCAGTGGGACAACTTCCGCGCCGTGCCCGGATTGAAGGTGCTGAACTTCGTCAAACCGCACCACCAGGGCGACGACTACATCCTCGACGCCTACCGCCATTTCGCCGGCTCGTGCCTGCAGATGCACATGTGCCATGCGCCGCAGCCGGTTGACCTGCGCCAGGGCACCCTGGCCGGAACACGCAGCGTCATCGAGATCAACGTCGATACCGCCGACGAGGCGCGGCGCGCCGCCGACCGGCTCAATGAATACCGTGCCAGCCTCACGGCGTGACCTTTCGTAACGGAGAACCGATGATCCCCGACATCAGCCTCACCCCCGAACAGCTGGAGCAATGGCGGCGCGACGGCTTCGTGCGCCTCGGCCGCGTGCTCGACGACGAGGGCCTCGCTGCCTGCCGCGCCGATGAAGGCGCGTTGCGCGCAGCCGTCGGCAGCAACGAGCGCAATGCCAGCACCCACTTCTGGTGCCTGGTGATGCGGCAATGCCCGGGCGTGCGCCGCCTGGCCACCAGCGGTCCGCAGATCGGCGCCGCCGCCGACATCCTGGGCCAGGACGTCGTGTTGTGGTGGAATCAGTTCGTGACCAAGATGCCGGATGGGGATGCGGTGCGCGGCGAGTTCACCTGGCACCAGGACAACGGCTACGTCGATGTCTCGCCTGGCAGCAACCTGACCGTGTGGGTCGCCCTTGACGATGTCGATACGGTGAACGGCTGCGTGTGGGTCCAACCCGGCAGCCACGCCCAGGGTCTGCTGCCGCACAACCGTCCGCGCGAAGACAGTTGGCATCTCCAGGTCCCGGTGGCGGGGGATGGGGTGCCGGCACTGCTGCGCGCCGGAGAGGCGGTGATGTTCTCAGGCTATACGCTGCACCGCAGCCTCGCCAACCGCAGCGCCGCTCCGCGCCGGGCCTTCTTCATGCAGTACGCCCATGCCGATGCCCTGCTGCCGGCGAAGAACCTCGCGGCGGTCGATCATCCCGACGCCTGGGTGGTGCGCGGCGGCAGTTCCCGGATGCGCCCGGCCTGAGCGGCAGCGCACATTTCGGGTAGGTCCGGATATTTCGCAGGAGTGGAACGACGGCTGCGATTCCCTGGCGCAGGGAGCTGGTCTGAGACTGCCGCATATCGATGAGCCGGCCATCCTTGCGTGCCCGTATCCGGGTCGCCGGCATCGTACGCATACGCGTGCTATCGTGTCCTGATCGTGCCATTGTCACGCAGGCCTATCAGATACTTTGGATTCCATGAACTCGACCCCATGGCGTCTGCTGGCCCTCGCCCTCGTCGTCTGCGCGTCCTGCCTGCAGGCACAAGTCGGCGGCGGTTACACCGACGGCGGACTGCGCGGTGAATACTTCGCCAACGCCGACCTGAAGGGCCCGCCAGCCTTCACCCGGCGTGAAGTGCGCCTCGACTGCGACTGGGGCACCGTCCTGCCGATCGGCGGCTCGAACGATCCCCGCTACCGGTCCTTCCCCCTCGACAACTTCTCCGCCCGCTACACCGGCAGGATCATCGCCGCCTTCACCGAGACCTACACCGTCAAAGCCATCGCCAACGACGGGGTGCGGGTCTTCGTGAAAGCGGAAGGCGCTCTGACCTGGACCACCCTGATCGACGCCTGGAGCGCCGCCGCCACCACCACGGGCGCGACCGCCCTGGTCGCAGGCAAGCCCTATGAGGTGCGGATCGAATACCGTGAACTGACCGGGGCCGCCGCCCTCCGCCTGCTATGGTGAGGTCATCGATCCGTTGATGCACCAGGGCTTCAACGTCAACTTCTGGGGCGAAGGCTACGCCGATCTCGCCAAGAGCGGACGCCCCGAATGGAACGAAAACGAAAACGGCAAGGTGACCATGGACGCCAGGGGCTGGCCGCAGAACGACGCCTCGCTGGTGATCCAGGAGACCATCAATGTCGGCCTGGATGTCGACCCGCTGATGGAGGGCACCGTCACCTTCGCCTTCAAGGGGTCCGCCGAGGTGAGACTGCGCGGCAACCTGGTGGGCGACGTGGATAATACCACGCCCACCTACACCTACGATGCGGCCACCAACACCACCTCCGGCACCTTCCGGATGAAGCCCAACAAATGGAACGCCAGCTACCTGCTGCTGTCCAACACCGACCGCGACGGCAAGTCTCCAGCGCGCAAGAACGGCGTCACCGACCTGACGCTGATGCGATGTGCCACCCCGGGCGGCACATCGCCGTATCCCGTCGGCACCATCTTCATCGACCAGGCCCGCGCCGCCGGCAGCGCCTTCACCGCCCTGCGCGTCAATCTCAACAACGCCAACGGCGAGCGCTTCTGGAGCGACCGCACCCTGCCCACCTTCTTCAATCAGTCCCCCGGCAAGTCAACCAAGAATTACTACGTCTATTCCGGCGGCGTCGATCCGGACCCCTCCGACAACCCGAATGGTCCGTCCTGGGAATACTCGGTCATGCTCGCCAACGAGACCGGAGCCGACCTCTACATCAACCTGCCCGCCATGGCCAGCGGCTGGACGCCCGCCGACACGACCAGCTACGTGTACAAGCTCGCGCAGCTCATCCGCTACGGTTCCGACGGCAGCGAGCCCTACGCCGCCGCGACCGCCAACCCGGTCTTCCCGCCGCTGAATCCCAACCTCCGCGTCTATGTCGAACTCTCCAATGAGGTGTGGAACCCCTTCGGCGCCGCCTTCCGCCAGTTCTTCGACATCAATGAAATGATGAAGGTCGACGTCCGCGCCGCCCTCGGCGACGCCGCTGCGCTCGCCGATCCGCTCGCCCGGGCCGCCGACTTCCCCATCCTGAACTTCGACAAGCTGCCGACCACCAAGCAGGCCGACGGCAACTTCGAACACGGCAACACCTGGCGCCTGCGCAAGATCATCCTGCGTACGGTGCAGATCAGCGACATCTTCCGCAGCGTGTGGGGCGACGCCAACATGGGCAGCCGCATCCGCCCGCTCTACGAATGGCAGTACGGCGACTACAATTCAACCGCCAGCGTGCCGCTGAAGTTCATCGACGACTACTTCAACAACGGCGACGGCCTCGTCCATGTCGCCAAGCCGCACCCGGTCAGCTATTTCATCTGGGGCGGCGGCGGGGCGTCCTACTACGGGGCGGTCAATTCCTATGGCGTCACCGAGCAACTGACCAATCCCGGCTTTGAGACCCCGGTCTGCCCCGCCGGCTACAACCCCGCCCCGGCCGCCGGCGGCTGGACCTATGCCGGCACCGCCGGCATCGCCCGGGATGCCGGTGAGGGTGACGACATCCCGCCGGGCTGGGAGGGTTCGGCCCAGTGCGGCTACATCGCCGGCACCGGCTCGATGTCCATGCAGGTCGCCATCCCCGCCACCCAGGTGTCCAACACCTACGGCTTCGTCTTCAAGGCCGTGCAGCGCGTCAAGGCCAAGGCCCCGCTGAATGCCGACGGTCAGCCCATCCCTGACACCCAGCAGTTGAAGCTGTATGTCAACGACGTCGAGCTGAACTGGAAATCCTTCAACCAGAGCGGGGGTTACACACCCACGGCCTACGATGCGGCCAAACCCTGGAACTCCCTGGTCGTCTTCTGGAGTCCAGAGATCCCCTACTATTCGTCCAGCGTCTTTACCGCCGCCCCCGGATCGACCGTCACCCTGCGCATAGAGGGGGCCGGCGCAGCCGACCAGATCGCCTTCCTCGAGGACGTCCGCCTCGCCTCGGTCGACCGCATGTTTGCTGACGGCTTCCCCGGCGGCGGCGAGGCCAATGGCCAGCCGGCCGGCTCCAGCTATGCCAGCGGCCTCAACACCCAGGCCTCCTGGGCCCTGGCCTACGGCCTGAAATATGTCACCTACGAGGGCGGCTGGTCGCTTGGCGGCGACACCGGCGGTACGCCGCTGCAGAACACCGGCAAGTACCGCTCGCCGGATGCGGCCGTCGCCAACGCCAAGGCGATCGACATGT
>JFJP01040932.1_pt1 | contig 10434 bp, 7 predicted proteins | sample 431651 | NCBI WGS metagenome assembly JFJP01 (sample SAMN02602958, study PRJNA72255) | Microbial mat metagenome, whole genome shotgun sequencing project. | biome: fresh water; feature: sink hole; material: water; isolation source: purple microbial (photo- and chemosynthetic) mats found in... | reverse complement strand
GGCCTGATCGGCGTGGTGGCCGCTCTGCTGGCGTCCGGCAAGCCGCTCGGCTTCGTCGCCATCCTCGGCATCCTGGCGCTGGTCGGCATGATCGCGAAAAACGCGGTGATCCTGATCGACCAGATCGAGGCCGAACGGGCGGCCGGCAAGGCGGTCTGGGATGCAGTGGTGGAGGCCAGTATTTCGCGCTTTCGGCCGATCATGCTGACCGCCCTATCGACCGTGCTGGGCATGATCCCGATCGCGCCGACCGTCTTCTGGGGTTCCATGGCCTACGCGATCATGGGCGGTCTGCTGGTGGCGTCGCTGCTCACGCTGATCTTCCTGCCGACGCTCTACGTCACCTGGTTCGGGGGAAAGCCGCCCAAGGCGGACGGGGATACCACGGACGCTGCGAAAGATGCTCCACCTTTGGAAGTCAGCACTCGTGACATCGTCTGAGATCGAGCAACGGGTTCTCAAACGGTCGATAGCCATCACCGTGGCGTTCGCCAGTTCCGGGATTCTGCTCGGCCTGCTGTCGGGGTCGCAGTCCATCGTGTTCGATGGCCTGTTCTCGGTCATCGATACGCTGGTGCTGCTGCTGGCGCTGACTGCGGCGCGGCTGGTGCAGCGCGAAGGCGACCGGCGCTTTCAGTACGGCTACTGGCATATCGAACCGATCGTGCTGGCGTTCAACGGCAGTGTGCTGATGTTCCTGTGTTTGTATGCCTTCATCAACGCGGTCGGCAGTATTCTGGCGGGCGGTCGCGAACTGGAACTGGATTGGGCGCTGGGCTACGCCGCCGCCGCGTGCGTCGTCACCTTTGGCATGTATTTCTATGAACGTCGGGCCAATCGGCGGGTCCGCTCGGAACTGCTGCGCCTCGACACGCAGAGCTGGCTGATGTCCGCTCTGATCGCTACGGCTTTGCTGGTAGCTTTTGCGCTGGCGTGGGCGATTGAGGGAACGCGCTTTGCCCCTTTCGCACCCTATGTCGATCCGGCGGTGCTGGCGTTGTTGACCTCGTACCTGATCACGGTGCCGATCAAGACGGTTCGCCAGGCGCTGAATGAGATTTTGCTGATTACGCCGCCTAAACTGGATCAGGTCGTACGCACGGTGATGGAGGCGGTGGTCGTGCGCCACGGTTTCCGCAAGTACACCAGCTATGTCGCCAAGGTCGGACGCGCCTATTTCATCGAAATTTATATCGTTACGCCGCCGGATTTCCAGATCGGCAGCATTACTACGCTGGACGCGATTCGTGAGGAAATCAGTACCGCGATTAGCGACCAGAAATCGTATCAATGGCTGATCGTTGAATTCACCGCCGACGAACGCTGGGTTTGAAGCATTACTTTGTGCCCAATCCGGTGAGGGCGCAACCCCGCGTTTTACGGTGCGCCATTTGTTGAATTGGAATCACACGCCATCAAACTAACCTGATTGTCAATTTTTGGCCGGATTTAAATGTGATGTACAGAAAATCAGCTATCTTCAATCACTGCAATCACGAGTAAATATGCCTCTTGACCACCAGGACGGTCTCTATGTCTGCGCCGTTAATAATTCAGCGGCTCACGATCCAGTTCGTAGGTTTCGATTAAATCACCGACTATTGAAACCAAAGAATAGAGCGGATGTTGCTGGTCATCACGGACATTATCGAGTAAGCAGTTCAGCAAATCGGTCATTTGTTCGTATTCAGCCTCATTGTCGATGTGGACGATGGGCGCAAGGGATTGAAGTGTCTGCCAAACGGGAATCAGTTGCTGAAAATTGAGCATTGCATTCATGGTTTCCTCCAGTCATTTCGGTTATATTCAGCATGAGTCATTACATGTCGGATATAAAGTCGTTGCTTGTCGTAATGAATAACCGCAGCAATTCGATACCGATTTCCGCCAACGTCAAAAATGGTAAATCCATCGACGTAATCTGCTGAGCCAAAAGTTTGACGCAATGACGAAAATGAGATAGACACCGTTTGGCTCGCTTTCTTGAACCATTCTTCAAGCATAGGTTTTGATTCAGGGTGACGTTCCCAAAAATCTCTGAGTGGTCTTTTGGAAATAACTCGCATTGGTTTACTTTCATCATTGAGAACAATAGCTGAAAGCGGCAGTTTATACGCCTGAATCAAACGAACGATCTGCCCCGGATTGCCGTAGAGCTATGCCGAGTTGCTTGAGCTTGTCGCTGACCTCGGTATCAAAGCGCTGTTGCTGAAGTTCGGGCGGCATTTCCTTGAGCAATAACGGATTGCCTTTTTCCCATTCGTTGCGGGTCACGCCGCCCCAAGTGTCTTTTTTATCGACAAAGGAATCGCGCAAGTTTTCCAATTCTTGCCGAGCGAATTGCATCAGCCCCGCCGCTTCGAAGACGCCGTTCAGCAAATAATGCTCCAGTACCTGCAAATCAGCTTCCACTTCATCAACGACTGCCCGCTTTTTGCTGGCGATAGCCGCGCTGGACGAAATCCGCGCCGCTGCTGCCATGACCGCATCGCCTGCTGTTTCACCAACTTTCAACAGTACAGCAGTCAGGGGATGTTTTTTCAGGATGAATTTGGCAACACCAGCGGCATCGCCAAGGATTTTTTTGCGTAACTCAGGATTAGTGAGCAGTGTTTGACCGTGATTGGCATAGCGACCCACGCGCTTGAGGGCTGGTTCGTCGCCTTGGTAATAGTTGTCGATAATTTCGACATCAGGACCGATTTCGCGGCGAATGTGTTCACGCGTATCGCTACCCAGTGGGCCACGAATCAATAATTCAGCAATCGGACGAGCAAAGCGCAGAAACAAGGTTGTCAGGCTACGTTCCAAAGACTCAAGATAATGCTCATCAATCAAGTAGCCTTCGACTTGCTGGCTGTTCCAGAGTTGTCCCTGAAAATCAGCCACCAGTTCTTTGGCTTCTTTTCGCAATTCGATGGCTAATTGTCGCGAGATGGTTTTAACGGCATCTCGCGTTTCACCGTATAAACGCTCACGCCATTCGATATTCGCTTTTTGCGGATCGAAGATCGGGATAATCCCATCGAAGATTTTTTCGATTTCGGCGCTTTGGCGGGAAGGCAGTGCGGCAATCGTAGTTTTTACCAGATCACAATAGCGACGGTGCAACGCCATGCCGTTGCCAGGTTGCTGATTGGCGGCGATAAATTCGTTTAGGCGCTGATCGAAGCGGTTTTTCGTTGTTGATCTGATGGTAATAAACCAATACTGACCCCACCATTCTTCAAACAAAACATTACGCCGATCCTGTTGAACGCGAATGGCCTGTTCGGCGTCTTCGGGATAACGGCGCTTGACGTTGCGATACATCTCAGCAGCGGGTTCAAGCAGATCGTGCGCCATTGCGGCGGCGCGTTGCTGCAATAAAACCGTCCGTTCTTCGTCGAGATAAAGCTGTACGCGGCTTTTCAGTTCGCCGATGCCGGTGGCGTTTTTCAACGCCTCTGCGTCCTCAATGCCGGTCAACTGGCGCATTTTACGTTGGACTTCAGTAGCATCGCCGATCTCGCGGATCGGGTAGCCGCTCAATACCAAATGCGCACCTGCCGAGCCGCACACGATGCGTTTTTCAGGGATACCGAATTTCGACCATTCGTTAAGCAGTTTTGCCCACTCTTCATCAAGCACGTCCCGCGAGGCTTTCAGATCGATCTGTCCCCAAAATACGAACAACTTGTCAGCGAGTTTGAGATAGCGATCCCCATCATCGCCGTATTTGATGACATCTTGTTCGTGCGCTTTCAGACTGATAAAACGCCCATTTTGAATCACGACAATGGCATCGCAATCGGCCAAAATGTCCTTGGTGTCTTTGACGTGTTTGGATAACCCGGAGTCGAGGCCCGGTACGTCGAAAAACACTACGCCATCTACAGCCGCCAATTCCTTGGTATAAAGCCGCGCTTCCTGCATGGCATGAGCGTAACGTTCGTTGGCAACGTATTTATCGAGATCGTCTTTAATTTCATCGAGTCGCCCAAAACGAATGGTGCGGGTGCCTTCGGCGATGACTTCACGCAACGTCGCCAAGTGCTCTTCGATGACCGTCAGATCTTTCTCAGCCCGCTTGCTGGCTTCGGTATCGGCGCTATTGCGCTGTTGCTTTAGATCGTTTTGGTATTCGACGAAAGCGTCGGGCGCTTTAGGCTGGGTTTCCAGTCGCTGTTCGGAATCCTGGCTGACGGAATAAAGCTGGGTCGTGGTAAAAGTGCAACGCTCGGTTTTTGCGGGCAACAAATCGCAACCCAGCCAGGCATTGACGAAAGTGCTTTTTCCTGCTTTTTCCATGCCGACTACGGCAATCCGAAACTCGCCTTTTTCCAGGCGGCGTATCAGTTTTTCAGCCGACTCCCCCGCGTCTTTCAGGTCTTGTATCTGCTTTTCAGTCACGCCAGCTTGGCGGGCTTGCGATAGTTGCCCTAGTGCGAGTGCATGACGCCGCACATCCAGTGCTTGGCGCAGAACCTGTGCCTGCATCATTGAAACAGTTTTCCAGTCCATAGCGATTTACCAGATAAGAGATTTTAGTTAAACAAGGCGATGCAATTGATTGCTAACGCCCTCAATTGATGCAAGTCGCTTAATTTCTTTTACGATAGCCATAGCTTGCGGGTCTGGGTTTAATTCACTCCTGAATAAGAGGAAGCTATTCGCTGCAAGCAAATCCTTCGTGCCAGAAACCTCAATTAGTAATGCGATATTAATAGCTTGCTTATAATCGATTGGTTCTGTACTTAATTTGAGATTTTCAAAAACCGCCTGCCCTTCTTCGACAGAACAAAAAACTTTCATAAACCTTGCCTTCGATACAATGTCTTCGACGCTTGTTTGAGGAATCTCTATGTGAGCTTGTGGACTGCTTTCTAAATCCTTCGCATGAAGTACAGTGAACAGATATTGAGCAGAACAGGGTTTCGTTAGCTTTTCATTTCTAGCTTTTCCAAGAGGATTCGGAATCCGATCAAGAACCGATGAAATAAGACCACGACCCAATTTTTTTTCACTTTTTTTAGTTCCATACTGATTATTAAGTTCCATATTTTTATCGGGTTGCTGAGTGTATTTTTCCGGTTCCGGTTTTTTGGATTTAGTTGGACTTTCCATTTGAGTCCCAATTTTCATTCCTATGTAAACGCCCAAAGCTAAACCATGAAAAAAAACATTACCCAATCTATCTTTCAAAGATAGCAAAAATTCTTGTATTTTTGAATCTTCTTTTTGAATGCTTTTTTCGAGCCTTTTAAAAATTAACTCTCTAATTTTTTTTGGATCGCTCAATAAGGAACGGTTTTTTTCCAATTCATCAGGTAATTCTTTCCACTCTAAAAATCTTTCATAAGAAACATCGAAATCTATATCGATATTTTTTATGGAAGCAGATGGAACTAGATTAGCAGAAATCGCTGGCTGGCTATCTGTCGGTCGCTTTTCTGCTTCCGTTGAAGATGGGCAAGTTGCGCTAATTTGAGTATCGATATTTCCCGTAACCTTTGCGCAATCCTCTCCCTCTCGATGACCTTCTTGTTTCTTATTCATGACATTCCCACCACTTTCTTCATTTCATGTAGAGCGCCACCAAGCGCTTTTGTATGACGTTGTAATGGTTCCCACTGCTCCTTGATAAATTCGTAATCTTGACTATGACGTCCATATTCTTTATTTAATTTATAACCAATATCATGAAAAACATCATGTTGAATCTTATCAACTTTTTCTTGTAACTCCTGTAAATATTGCTCTAGTTGATCAGAAAAAGGCTTCAGTAATAAATTTATCTGTTGTTTAATGTCTAGACTCCATTCTGTCGCCAAGTCACGTCCACTAGGGACAACTGCAATCTCGATATCCCTCTTAGTGAACCAAAGCCTCCAAGGATTACGTTCTTCCTCCATTCTGCTATCGATCAGGTTTCTCTTAAAGCTCGGTCGCTGGATATCCGGTGGCGATAAATTATTCAAAATCACCCGAGGAACATTTAAGCTCCAATCTGGAGATTTTTGTTTTAGGCCAGTATTAACATAGTTGCTATAACAATGGAGCAGTGATGCTTGTAATGTATCTTGAACACGAGCCGTTTCGACATAAAGGTGTTCTTGGACTAATTCTTCGACAATTTCCTCTAATCGATTGGAAAAAATCATAGCTCCTTCTCGTAATTTTTGAATTTTCTGTTTCTCGTTTTCCGATTTCGCAACATGGATTTTTTCTTCTTCAGTCTCAGCTTTTGCACAAGATGAGTCATAGCCGTCCTCTTGAAATTTTTTGATCACTTTCTTGAGGCGGTCCTGTAATCCAGCAGACATAGTCGCCGCAGATGTTTTTGAGAAGTCAATGTTTCCTAAAATCAGCGATCGCGCAGCCGCTTCCACAACACCAATAGAATTTCTCAACATTTCATCCTTCCAAGTGTACAGCGCAGCCAATGCATTGGCGTCCAAAAGTTCAAACATAGGCTCTTTCATCCAGTCTTCCACAACGCATTCCAACAAATCCAAAGTCTCATCTGTATTATCGCTTATAGTAGCTAATCTTTTTTTTAGCGGCTCCAATAATTGATTGCGCGCATCCTTAAGAAACTCTTTCAACGCCCGATCTGTCTCGTCAAGTTCCTTTTTAGCAACTGTGTATCGCTCTTCCGAACTGTTCAAAACACTATTACAGGTTCGCACCGCTTGGCTGATTGCCTCGTTCACGGCACCTTCAAAACGCACTACCATCGGCGGGAGCACTAGAGTCTGGAAATGCTCTTCGATATGGCTTCGTAGAATTTTAGCAAACTCGGCACCATAGCTGATGTTCCAAACCGCTTCGCCGACGCGCTTAAAATCATGATCTTCCCACTTATCGAAAGGACGATAACCAACATCATTTTTTATTTCTTTTGGAATCAAAAAACGATAATAATCAAATAGATGATCAACAGCCTCGATCCGGTAAGTTGGGTTGGCCATACGCCGGGAATAATGCGCCGGTGCGGAACTCAGCCGCGAAAACACCAGCCGTTCTATAGCGTGGCGATGCTCTGGTAAATGTTCGCGCAGTGTTTGGCTGATTTCTTTTTTACGACGTTCACTCTCCTCAACCTCGACTTTTTCCCAGTTGCCATCCTTACGAAAGACATCGATGCGGTTGAGTACGAACAGCATCCGTGCCGGTGAACCCCCCATTGCTTTGATCTGGCTGAGTACTTCAGCGACCAGAGCCTGCCGTTTGTTTTCGTCGGTTTCGGCCATGTTATAGGTCACCAGACAGAGTGATTCCTTGCTGCGAGCGACAATCTGGCGGTTCACTTCATCGGTAACGTTGCGCAAGCCAGGTAGATCGATCAGCATGAAACGGGTGTTCTCGGGAAGACCTGCCACGCTCAACAGACCGCCAGACTTGAAGCAATCGAGCGGATAGTCCAATTCGATTTCGGGCGGACTGATCGTTTGTGGTCCGCCGCGCGATTCGTTATAGACGTGCATGGTATCGGTTAGCCGTTTTTTAATGTCAGCATCACCGAGCGCACGCCACTCGCCGCATTCCCATTTTGCACCAAGGGTTTTGTGAATTTTCAAGCGGCGGGAATCATCACGACTGTGGCGAACAGCCACCACACCGGCGCTCATTTCACGTTCTTCGACCGGCATGATGAACCCGCCGGCAAGCAGATTAACAACGCTACTCTTACCGCTGCTGGTCGTGCCGGTGGTGGCGATGCGCAACTCCGGGGATGCCAATTCCTGGGCAAGTTTCTCCAGTGCGGTGCGAAAATTCTGGTCGAGCACCTTGAACTGGCGTTTTCGATCAGGATCAGTTTCGATCTCACACATGCCAGCGTAAAAGGCACCCCAGGTTTTTTGAAGCATCGCCGCCTGTTCGTTGACGCTGGAAAAAAGGCCAAAAGAAGGTGATGAGTTGGAGACAAAAGCGGGTTCCGACGCTGCTATCGGTGGCGCTTCAGATGACAATAAATTCAATTTTTTATACATGATATCCGCCCAAGAAGCAGATTTCTTGCCATCTTTTTCGCTATTCATTTCTTCGACCTTTTTTCTTGCTTGTTCAAAAACTTCGGTGCTTTTTTCCAAAATCTTTTCGCGCATCGTATTGAGCGATCGTTCGATATCATCCTTGCCCGTCGTTTCGACCTTCTTGCGTACCGTTTCAAAAATCTCCAATCCCTTTTCCGACAGCTTTCCGCGAGCCGAACTTATCCAGGAAAAAGGGTCCTTATCCGCATTGTTATCTTTGCTCATACCAATTTTCCGATGACATTTGAAAACGACGGTGCTTGGCGCGACCCGAGTGAAACTCGGATTGTAACCAAAGGTGACATGGGTTACAAACAACACATGGCTGGCGTCACTTCGTTTTCGCAATAGTTGGGGAAGCGAAGAAACCAAATTTTTCACCGAACCAACTGACTATACCTGCTCTTAACCGTTCACTCCCCTCGCCTGCTTGGGGGAGATCAACTGTGTTTCAGGTCAAGAGATTCAAGCGGTTTTGCCATGGTGTTCATCCCAATGAGCGCGATCACGAACCATCAAATTGAGAATCGTCAACAGCTTGCGCATCGAGGTGCCCTAGACCGCTTTGCCAGCGGCGCACCACCAAGTATAAAAGGCGTTGATGACCTGGTTAAAACGGACGGCGGATAACGTCGCCATGGACAAGGTTTGAGGAACCTGGGCCCGTCCGCCCCAGACCCGGCGGGGTCCCCGCCAGGTTCCGCTGTCTTGATTGAGGGGCGCGACGACGACCAGGGCGGCGAGGAACGGCTCCCGCTTGCGCCAAACCCTGGGGATTCTCTACGGGGTATTCAGCCTGATTCTCATCGGCCGAGCCGGCCTGGCGGCGGCCAACTCGGGGGGGTTGAGCCTCCTGACCGAAAACCTGATCCAGACCCTGGCCTTCCTGGCACCTTTCCTATTTCTGATGGGCGGTGGCCCCGGCTTTGTGCTGTTGTTGAAGGAACGCAGCGACCGCCGGTTGCGAGAGACCTATGGCGAACTGGCGGAGCAGGTTCATTTTGAGAAAATCCGGACGCGGGATGTTCGGCGCTTGTCGGACATCGCGCATGATAATCCATAGACATACACCGGTTTATATCCTATAAATTTCCAAATTAGCTGCCCTTGGGACAAAAAGTCTCAGCACTGCGCGGTTTGAAAATGCACTTTTTATGACAACAGCAGGGAACCCTGAGCGGCGCAGTCATCCGCACGCTGCGGGCGAGGTGGGCAATGGCTGATCGTCGAATTCACAGCCGATGAACGATGGATTTGAAGCATTAACTCGTATCATTGGCGTTTTAACCTTGCAATCCGAGAAAAAACTGATGCCCCCCAAACTCCGCGGCTTCGCCGCCAACCACCACCACGAGGCTTGTGCAGCGACCATCGGTGCCATGCTGCTGATTTTGGCTCCGGGAGTCAGTGGAGCCGCTGAAGCGTGGCAGTCGTCCTTTTCCGTCACCCCGATCTGGCAGGGCAACGCCAATATCGATAACGGCGGCGATTTCGATGCTACCGGCGTCGGGATTCGCGCCGGTGCGAGCAGCGGATTCGGGGCGGGCCATCGCGCTGGCGTCACGTTCCATTACGATTATCTCAACTACAATTTTTCGAGTCGGACGGCCTTCGGTGATGCGCCTTGGGATAACGTGCAGCGTTTTGGGTTCGGCGTGCCTCTCGTGTTCAGCGGAGCCGACGGGTGGTTTTATGGCGTCGCGCCCTCGGTGGAATGGTCGCGTGAAAACGGTGCCGACTTGGGCGAATCCGTGGTCTACGGCGGCATCCTGAGTGCGACCAAAGTGTTCGCGCCCGACCAGCGCCTCGGCTTCGGCTTGGGGGTGTTCAGCCATATTGAAGAAACGAAGGTGATCCCGATTTTGGTTGTTAACTGGCGTTTGAACGATCGTTGGAGTCTGGTCAATCCGCTGCCCGCTGGACCGGTCGGCCCGGCAGGGCTTGAACTCGACTATCGCCTCGATAACGGCTGGCATCTCGGGGTAGGTGCCGCCTACCGTAGCCTGCGCTTCCGCCTGAGCGAAAATGGCCCAGTGCCGGATGGGGTGGGCGAGGAACGGGGTATGCCGGTCTTCCTCCGTCTGTCCGCCGACTTCGCGGACTATGCGTCGCTTTCCCTGTACGCGGGGGCGATTGTCGGGGGTGAATTGCGCGTCGAAGATTCCGGCGGCAACACGCTGCGCGAGGAATCCTTCGATCCCGCGCCCCTGCTCGGCGCGACGTTCAGGATGCGGTTCTAACGGTTAGACGATCAATAGCGGAATAATTGGCTAATGAAAACAACGGTTTTATGCTTGGCGGTCGCACTCACCACGCCAGCCCTGGCGCAGGATTCGGGCTGGAACTTCGCGCTCTCACCCTATGCCTGGACGCCGGGCCTCACCAGTTCGGTCGAGACCGCGTGGGGAACGGTTGA
>JFJP01034892.1_pt1 | contig 10434 bp, 10 predicted proteins | sample 431651 | NCBI WGS metagenome assembly JFJP01 (sample SAMN02602958, study PRJNA72255) | Microbial mat metagenome, whole genome shotgun sequencing project. | biome: fresh water; feature: sink hole; material: water; isolation source: purple microbial (photo- and chemosynthetic) mats found in... | reverse complement strand
TTTCGGCGCGATGGCAGTGCCTTCGCTCCGGTCCAGGGCCCACGACAGCATGTTGAGGAAAAAGTCTCTGTTGCCTGCGCCCATGGAGGGGTTTTGCGGGTCAATGAAAAAGCTTGAGCCTGAAATGACCAGACGCGCTCCGCTTCCGCCAGCCGGATTAACCTCTACCGCGCACGCAAGGGTAAAGGGTCCGGGCGTATCGCCAGCCAGCCTTGTAGGATCGGCGTTGTTCATGTCGCGCCTCAGCCATGATTTTGAAGACGACTTCAGAACAGCCGTTACCACGGCATCCCTGCGTTTGAGCTCCGTGTCAATGAACGCCACCGATGCCGGATAGGTGAGGCTGAGCCGGGCCTTCATCAAGGGTGCACTGATTTCGTGGTCTGTAAGTTCGGGTATCAGGAAAAACGGGTTTCCGGCTATCCTGCTGGCTTCATTGCCCTCCATCACGATACCCGTCTCCCAGCGCAATCCATACGTGGCCAGTACCGCAGCCAGCCGCGGCAGTTCCAGTCCGGGACGTAGTGCCACCACCACGTTTCCACCGCGCTCAAGGTATCGGCGCAACGCTTCCGCTTCAGATTCTCCCAGGTCAGCCTCCGGAGAATTGATTACAACAAGATCGGCATCGGCAGGTATTCCGCCGGATGACAGTATATCCAGGCTCGACACCTGGTTGCTCTGCCTGGAAAGGTCGTCAGAGAGACCCAGGTAGGCAAGGGTATATTCACCGTGGCCGGCCAGCTCGTAGAGCCGGTATGTTTTTCCTGAAGCCACGTACGCCAAAGCGCCTGTAACCTGCCGTTCCACCTGGACGCCCTGGATGGTTTGCTTGCCTGTGCCCTGGTCGGTGCCGATTTCGTAGAGGTCGGCTGGCCTTATTATCCTGAAGCGGCTTGCCTGGCTGTCAACCACGACGAGGCTGCCGGGAGTGACATTTCCGTTGCCATCGGAATAACGCGCGGCAAAACCCGGGTCACGTTCCAGTTCGACATGGCGGACCGTGATTCGGGACGAGGCTTCGTGGTACCGTTTCAGGGCTTCCCCGATTTCCGGAGGCGCTTCGCTTTCCATATAGCAGGCGTAAATTGTTACATCGGTACCGAGCGATGCCACGAGTGTTTTACTTTGGTCGGACAGGCTGTACAAGCTGAAACGGGACAGGTCAAGCTCCAGGGGAATCCTTGCCGATATAAGGTTTATGAGCACCACGGCAAACAGTACGAGCACGGTAATTGTTGCCCGGTAGCCGGTTCTGCGTGATAGTTTATTCATTGCCGTTCTCCTGGCCCTACCGCCGCTTCTCTATCGAGCGTACGCTGAGGAAGAGCATCGTGAAGATTGCGCTGAGCATGTAGACCAGGTCTTCCAGCGCGAAGATTCCGTCCACAAAACGCTGGTGGCGGCGAGCGACAGAAAACAAACCCAGGACCTCGTCGACAAACCCGGGGAAAAAAGTCTGGTCAGCCAACCGGAGCACGACAAGCGCCAATGCGCCGAGCAGTCCGGCCACAAACGCAAGGATCCACGATGAAGAGGCCATCCGTATTGCCCACGACGCTCCGAGCACCAGGCAGATTGCCAGCGCCAGGCCCATCGCCTCGTTGCGCGGCACGCCTGCCCGGATGTACTCGACCATCTGCAGGAGCAGCAGCGCGGTGAACGTGCCCACGGCGACCACGGCCTGATTGTCGCTTTTCGTTGAAATAAAAATGCCTGTCGCCACATAGCAGGCTCCGGCCAGGAAGAATCCCGACATGGCCCCCGCGCTTTGCGAGAAGGAAAGATCGCCGAATATCGCAATGGTCACCGCGTACGCCGTGGCAACGACCACGACGGCCAGGAAAACCACCATGGCAGCCAGATATTTTCCGGCAACCAGGGCTCTCACGGTAATCGGGCTCGTCAATAGCAGCTGGTCGGTTTTCTGCCGCAGCTCCTCTGAAAAGGACCTCATGGTCAGTATGGGCACGGTTATGACGAGCAAAAAATGTATCGACCCAATGAGCCCGGGAAAATCGGAACTTCTGCCCATCACGTTGCCGAACGAGAACATAAGCCCCGACACCAGCAGGAACAGCCCCAGGAAGACGTAGCCGGTCGGATTCTGGAAGTACGAGCGGAGTTCCCTCTTAAAGATCGCCATCATACGCTGTCCTCCCCGGAAGTAATCTTCAGGAACAGGTCTTCCAGAGAAGGCATCGACTCGCGCAATCCAAGGATGGGCAGTCGGGCTTCCGCCAGCATGTAGAACAGCGCTGGCCTGGGATCGCGGTTTTTTTCTACCTCGATCGATGCTTCACCGGACGGAAGAAGCCGGAAGGACGTAACGCCTTCTGCGCGCATGCGACTGGATTCCAGAATTCTTGCCAAAGCACCGTTGTCGCCTTCGACGCGCAGCAGAAGGCTGTTGGCGCCTGACATTCCGGCAGCCAGTTTGTCGGCGGTGCCGTCCGCGACGATACGACCCTTGTCCAGGATGAGAACGCGCGAGCAGACAGCACTCACTTCGGGCAGTATGTGTGAACTGAGGATTATCGTCCGACCCTCGCCCAGCGTTCGGATGAGCTCCCGCATGTCCTGTATCTGCGCCGGGTCGAGGCCAACCGTGGGTTCGTCCAGTATGAGTACTTCAGGGCTCGCAAGGATAGCCTGCGCAAGCCCCACGCGCTGCCTGAAACCTTTTGACAGATTGCCAATCCGGCGGGTCCGCACATCACCCGCGCCAGTCATCCCCAGAGCTTCGTCGATGGCAGACTTTCGCCGTTGGCGCGGGATGCCTTTGAGCTCGGCGCAGAAAGCCATATATTCCGCAACCCCCATATCCGGATACAATGGAGGCTGTTCGGGAAGATAACCGAGCTTGCTCCTGGTTTCTTCCGGCTCATCCGAGATGTCAAGGCCACCTATGGTTACCGAACCGCTTGAAGCTGCCTGGTAACCTGTGATGATGTTCATCGTGGTTGACTTCCCCGCGCCGTTTGGCCCCAGGAATCCCACAATCTCGCCGGGTACTATGGAGAAGCTGATATCGCGGACCGCCTGTCGCTTGCCGTAATATTTGCTCAGGTTCTTGACGGTGACCATTGAAGGGTATCTCCTTGCGCTTGGTCTATTTTACCTGATTTTCAATGGATTGGTACATAAAAACCAGCACGTCTGCACCGCCAGGGTGGCCTTCATGCCGGTATAGGAGTATTCCCTTCCATCGTGCTATCTTCCTCCGTTGAAAGGAAGGACAATGGCAAAATTCCTGCTGTCGTTCAGCATTATTTTTCTCGGGCTTACGATGGGATACCTGTTCAAGAAACTGGTCGAGCGGCGTATCATCCGGCTCGGGGAAGCCCGCGCCGAAAGCCTGCGCGCCTTCGCGCAGAAATACACGCTGCTGCTCATCAACCCGATAATTTTTTGCGGGGCCGTCTGGTCGCTGGACCTTTCGGACCGGAGGACTTTTGCCTTTCCCCTGGTTGGGCTGTTTGCGCTCGTACTGGGTTCGGTTTCAGGCTTCCTTGGCTCCAGGATTCTTGCGCTGCCGCCGGAAAGGGCGGGGGTCTACGTCACGTGTTCTTCGTTTACCAACATCGGCAGCATCGGTGGTTTGATCCTTTTCCTCCTGGTAGGCGAAACGGGCTTTGCCCTGCTTCCTTTCTACAAGCTTTTTGAAGACCTCTGGTACTACGGCGTCCTGTTTCCCCTGGCGCGTCATTACGGCGAGCGGGCCAACCCGGGCGCGGGCGCATCCACGTCCTCCACCCCTGCGAGCGGCGTACTGCGCGTCATCCGTGATCCTTTCTTCCTGGTAGCGACTGCTGGCATCATCACAGGGATAGGGCTCAACGTGGCCGGCTTTGTCCGGCCGGCTTTCTATGGAAAGCTCAATACCTACCTTGTGCCGGCCAGTACGTTCATACTCCTTTTTACCATCGGCATGAGAATCCGCTTCAAGGTCGAGCGCACGCACTGGCGCGCGGCGATGTTCATCCTGACAAGCAAGATGGTCATCGTTCCCGTAGCCGCGCTTGCCCTGGCTGCGGCCCTTGGGCTTGGCAGCACAGGCGGAGGCATAGGGCTCCAGGTGGTGCTTGTCCTGTCATCGATGCCCATCGGATTCCTGGGTATGGTGCCGCCGACGCTCTACCGGCTTGACTTAGCCTTTGCAAATTCCCTCTGGCTGGCATCCAATACAGCGCTGGTTTTCATAGTGCCCGCTTTGTTCCTGATCCTGCGTGCCTGGGCTATATAGCGGACGTCAACTCCAGGCACTTAATGATAATTCTGGCTTCAGGAATCCATGGAACCTGAGTTGCCGCCAGCGCAGGAATAGTAGTACTCATTACAGCAATGGCTTTCCTGCTTATGAGCAAGAAAATCAGATACGGGCTCAGATTGCCCGTCCCAAGGAGTTTACATGGAATATCGTCGTCTTGGCAGCGCGGGCATCAAGGTGTCTGCGTTGTCTCTTGGTTCATGGGTCACCTACAGCACCCAGGTTGACATTACCGCCGCCGCCAACATGATGGCAGCCGCCTATGATCGGGGTGTCAACTTCTTTGACAACGCCGAAACGTACGCCGCCGGCAAATCAGAGGAAATAATGGGCGCCGCGCTGAAGAAACTGGGCTGGCGCAGGGCAAGCTACCTGGTGTCGACTAAACTGTACTGGGGACTACATGAAGGCCCCAACGAGAAGAACACCCTCAACCGCAAGTACCTGATGCAGGGCATAGACGGCTCGCTCAAGCGGCTGGACATGGACTTCGTAGACCTCTTGTTCTGCCACCGCCCCGATCCGGATACCCCCATGGAAGAAGTTGTCTGGGCCATGAACGACATAGTCGCCTCGGGCAAGGCCCTGTATTGGGGAACCTCCGAGTGGAGCGCCGAGCAAATCCGCCAGGCATGGGAGATAGCCGACAGGCGCAACCTGCGCAAACCCCAGATGGAACAGCCGCAGTACAGCCTCCTTGCCAGGGACAAGGTGGAAAACGACTACAAGCGACTGTACGCCGACATCGGCCTTGGACTGACCACCTGGTCTCCCCTGGCTTCCGGCGTCCTTTCCGGCAAGTACGCGCAGGGAATCCCCGCTGACTCGCGCCTTGCCCTGCCCGGTTACGAATGGCTTAAAAAGCGCTTCTCGACAGATGTCCTCAAGTCAGCCGCCGCCCTCGGTCCCATCGCCAAAGACCTTGGCGGCACCCCCTCGCAGCTTGCCATCGCGTGGTGCGTCCGCAACCCCCACGTCAGCACGGTAATCACCGGAGCCAGCCGCCTGTCTCAGCTCGAGGAAAACCTGGGTGCGCTCGACCTGGTGCCCAAGCTTACCCCTGAAGTACTGGCCAGGATAGACGCGGCAATGGAACCGGCCCGGGAAGGGATGCGGAGCGCTGACTGATCTTGCCTCCATGGGGCAGGATGCGCTAGTATCCTCCCCATCGGAGACACTTCATGGAACGCAAACGGATACTTACGGGCGACCGCCCCACCGGAAAACTGCACCTTGGCCATTACGTCGGCAGCCTTGCCAACCGCGTGCGGCTGCAGGACGAATACGAATGCTTCTTCATAATTGCTGACCTCCATACGCTGACCACCAAGCCGGAGAAAGAGAATATAGAGGCGCTTGCCGACAACGTGCGCTCGGCCGCCCTCGATTACCTGGCCTGCGGCATAGACCCGGCGCGCTCTGTCATCTACCTCCAGTCGGCGGTGCCAGAAGTTATAGAACTGTCGCTATTTTTCCAGAACCTGATAACCGTGCCGCGCCTGTCCCGCGTGCCAAGCCTCAAGGAAATGGCCCAGGGAGCCGGCATCGAAGAGATGCCCTTCGGCCTTCTTGGTTACCCTGTATTGCAGGCTGCCGATATCCTGCTGCCGCGCGCACACCTCGTACCCGTCGGCAAGGACAACGTAGCCCACGTCGAGGTTACGCGCGAGATTGCCCGCAGGTTCAACTACCTGTATGGCGACACCTTTCCCATCCCCGATGTCCTCGTGTCCGAATACGGTTCCCTGGTCGGCACCGACGGCAATGCCAAGATGTCGAAGTCCCTGGGCAACGCGATATTCCTGTCAGACGATGCAAAGACAGTGGAGAAGCGCGTCATGTCGATGTACACGGACCCGAACAGGATCAGCGCGGACGTCCCCGGTACCGTCGAGGGCAACCCCGTGTTCCAGTACCACGACGCCTTCAACCCGGACAAGGCCGAAATAGAAGACCTGAAAACCAGATACCGCGCCGGCAAGGTAGGCGACGTTGAAGTGAAGCAGAAGCTTGCCAAGGCGCTCAACGCCTTCCTTGACCCCATACGCGAGCGCCGCGCCAAGTACGAATCGACAAGCGGCCTGGCCGACGAAGTCGTCTACGACGGCACCCTCCGCATGCGCGAGGAAGCCCGCGCAACCCTCAACGCTGCCAAAAAGGCGATGGGCATCTCCGCCGTATGGAACCGTCTGGCGCGCAAAGCCGAAGACGTCAAGAAAAAGCGGGAAAAAGACGCCTGACCACTTTGACTTGCATGTCTGCCAGATCTTCCGCTGGAAGTAATCTGCAACGGGCATTCCTGGCTATCATACGCTCCGGAAAGATCCGGTAGTCAGTAATTTTCGACTCGCCGTTCAGAAGGATGCGGGCCATGTAGGCCGGCGAGTAGACGGCGGCTGATACCAGCAGGGTAGTCATTGTCAGCGCGCATAGCGAAGAGAACGCGATCAGCGCAATGCGTATGTGCTTCTTCATCGTCGGGTGCCCTGGATACGCCCGTCGGCTGTCCCGGTTATGTGCCCGGCATGGACGATTGCGGTGCGGTAAACAGCGCCGCCGGCCGTGCCGACAACGAGTACTGCAAATAAAATGATCACTATCGTCATAGATATCCTGCCCCTTCGAATTGGCGTTGTAGTCCCGTCCATCCAGATTCTCCTGTTCATTATATCCTTCCCGTACCGGTATCATTAATTGGCGAGATATGATAAAAATGTCACGCGCTTTTATTTCACCATGCGGACCCATGCTGCAGGCGACCAGTGACTCGCTGGGGGCGTCTGCGTAAAGCTAGAAGCGGCGGGTGACGCTCGCCCTTGATTTTATCAGGATGCTTCAGTTTGGGGTATGATTAGAATTCATCATAGTCCCCAGCTTCCGCAATATCCTTTGAATTCCGCACCTTGACGGCAAAATCCCCACGCATTACAGTCGATCAAGCACTGCGTAAAGCGATGATGGTAGTACATCCGGGGAAACGAAGAAGAAAAAAAATCAGTTGGCTTATTGTCATCCAGGCACTGGCCGACCAAATGCCATAACTCAATTCATGATGGAGGGTACGATGAAAAGTTTCGAAACAACTTGCACCACAAGGCTACGCTTGACCGCCTGACCGCCGGATCATCAATGAAAAAGAACCTGAATTTCTCCCCGATTCCTTTCCTGCTGATTGTTTTATCAGCCCTGACTTCTGCATCCGCCTCGGCTAGAGGAATTGACTTTGCTGTGCTGGATGCCACCATCTCGGACCAGATGGACAAGCACGGGCTACCCGGCGTAGCCCTGGCCGTTATTGAAAACGATGAAATCATATATGCCAAAGGGTATGGATCAGCCGGGGATGGTCTCCCGATGACTTCCCGAACTCAAATGCTGATTGGCTCGCAAAGCAAATCCTTTACCGCCCTGGCGATTGCCCAATTGGCTGAACAGGGCAAGCTCGATCTCTCGGCACCGGTACAAACCTACGTGCCATGGTTCCGTGTAGCCGACGAAGCCGCCTCGTCCAGCATCACCCTTAACCACCTGCTTCACCATACCAGCGGGCTCTCCGATTCGGGTTTCAGCGTGATCCTGTCGCCTAAGACCACCCTGGAGCAAGCCGTACGCTCACTAGAGCGGGCGCAACTGACCGCCCCCGTCGGGTCGAAGCACCAGTACTTCAACCTGGGATATTGTGTGCTTTCGTACATTATAGAAACCGTCAGCGGCCAGACCTATGCCAATACTGTCCAGAAGCAAATCCTGACCCCGCTCGGCATGGCCGCCTCCACCGCTGACCCATTTACAGCAGCCGAGCTCCCCCAAGGTAACACTCGCCTCTTTGGATTTTCCATCCCCAGGCGCGAGGTCATTCCGGTCTACAGTGTAGGCGCTGGCTACATCGTCTCAACCGCCGAGGATCTGGCGCGCTATGCCATAGCCTTCCTGGATGATGGCAAAGGTATGGTATCACCTGAAATGATGCAGCGCATCCTGAAGCCCGGCCTTGGCTCGTACGGCCTGGGCTGGTACATCTACGAAAACGGCGCAAAAATCGTGCATGGTGGTGCAAACCAAACTTTTCGCACCGAGCTCAATCTGTATCCGAAGAGTAGCCGGGCTTTTGTCCTGCTCACCAACCAGGGCTACCAAGTAGATCACTTCATCTCCGCGGCGCAGCTAAGCGCTAGCGTTGAAGCAATTGTGCTGGGCAAGACCCCGCTGCCGGTTTCGCAGGGTTGGTCGGTGCGCTGGATGGGCTGGGGATTGGGGCTCTTAGTCCTTGCCCTAATCTTGCTCCACACCCGAAATTTTCTCTCCCTGCGCAACTGGAAAGACCGTACCCGCAACCTGACTCCGGCTAAACAGGCATTCGATGTTGCGATAAGTTTCATCATTCCCACTGCCATCCTGACTGTTGTTTTCTGGCAGGTCAGCGCTTTTTATGGTAACCGCTTCAACTTGTTGGCCAGCTTGGCCTATATGCGGTTCGGTCTGCCCGATGTATTCATTCTCATGCTGGTCGGAACCCTGCCCGATTATATTCAGGGCATTGTCAAAGTAGTTCTTTGGCACAAGGCATAGCTCCCGGTCCACCGCGCTGAAGCCCATGGCCGCCGCGCCGACTTATTCCCAAGGACCTGAATGGAAATCAAAGCTACTTGATAGGTAGCTATCGCAACCACCTTTCGAGCAGGCGATTAAATTCTTTGAAAGCGCTCCATGGGTATGTATGATCGGCATCATCCAGTATTTCCAGCTTTGCGCCGGCAATCGCGTTCTGGATATCCCTGGCTGATCCGAGCATGGAGCGCGTTTCCCGCGATCCTGCCGTGACGAGCACAGGACATGCTATCGCTTCGAGACCTTTCGGCAGATAGAGTCTTGACGCGAACGCACTGACAGGCCTGTCGAGATTTTCCGTCGTCATCGAGCGTACGTCGGCCAGGTAGTGCTCCGTCATGTCTGGATCGGGAAACTTGAACATCCTGGCCTGATAGCGTGCGAGCCAATCGCACCTGAGCATCCAGAGACTCAGCTCGTTGAGCGCGTGACTGTTCATCATGGACACGAGGGGTGACGGACGGACCAATGCGCTGGATATTACTGCGCTTGCCGCACATGATGGGTGTCGAACCAATGTTTCAAGGACGACCTTGGCCCCGAGGGAATGGCCGACAAGATGAGCCTTGCTTCCAGGACAACATTCTGTTATCAGAGCAGCCAGTTCATCGGCGACCGATTCGATACTCATAAAAGGCGTTGATCTATCCAGTCCGTGGTCTGGTAGATCGACGGCGATGGTCCTCAAAGATACTAGACTATCACGCTGCTTTTTCCACATCCATCCGGCCATACCTGCTCCGTGCACGAATACGACGCACTGAGCATCTTTAGTTCTAGAGTCATAGCTGATCTTCATGGTTGTCCTTTCTTTCTAGTTCCCCTCTACCCTCATCGCGCAAGCGGTATCCATACGAGACGGAGACCCAACAAGGCCGATACGGCGTATCCCCATTCAGTTCCGTGCTTCGCACCGGGAGCCGTGCCTTGCAGGATCTCCGGGCCGAACGCTATGACACTCCTGACATAGGGTTCGACGCTGATCGTCGAGGAGGCCTTGCCGAAGGACCAGCCCGCTTCGGCCAGGGCGAATGCCTTGAGTCCAAGGAGGCTATGGTTTGCGGGGATGGCCAGGTCCGGGTCCCAGGGCGCATCCGAAGCGAGCGCCGCTGCGAACCCGGCTCCCGCCCCCGCGAAGAATCCTGGCGATCCAGCGGGCCGCCATCGCGCGCTTCCTGATAGGTCGAGCTGCACTGAGAGCATATCCTGGGTGCCGGCAACGTAGATACCGGGTTCGATCACCGCCGACCAGGGTTCGTCCAGGGGAAGTTCAAGGCCCCCGCGCAGGTGCAGCGCTCCGTTCGCCCCGCCAAGCCCTGCGGCAGTCAGGTCGATGTAGGCTTTGCCCTGGGCGGCGAGGCGAACAGACGCGAGCAGGGCCATTATGAATAGCGAAACAATCGCAATACGCGTCGCCGGTGCCCGTGTCGGTTCAGTTTTCAAGCGCATCTTGCACCGCCTTTATCAGGGCTTTCGAGGTATACGTAACGCCGGAAACGGCATCGACATCGAGGCTTTGCGTGGCGACGATCCTTGCCGGTAGTTCGCGGAAGAAC
>JFJP01027656.1_pt1 | contig 10434 bp, 8 predicted proteins | sample 431651 | NCBI WGS metagenome assembly JFJP01 (sample SAMN02602958, study PRJNA72255) | Microbial mat metagenome, whole genome shotgun sequencing project. | biome: fresh water; feature: sink hole; material: water; isolation source: purple microbial (photo- and chemosynthetic) mats found in... | reverse complement strand
ATTTCTAACATATAAAACAAAACTCGAAAATTATTGTAACAGTCCAAAAAAATGACAAATATTTGTGATAAATACTCCAAAACAGCTTTGATGGGTACAAACATCAAACCCTATATTTTTAATTCATCAATTTCTCTTTTAGGAAATTGGTATGAGGAACGTTGGGCTCCTGATCAACCAATTCGTCAACCAGATAACGTGAAAGAGGTTTCCTATGTTTCTAAAAAAAATTGAAACTATTTAATTTTTCAAGCTCCGAAATTCTGAACAAGGTATTTGTTATGCTGTTAATGGAAGCCTTCTTCCTTTATCTCGAGTTGTGAGAAAAAAAGATTGGGTGACGAATGGCGTGATCCCTGACGATAAATTTGTTATTTTTATTCTAACTAAAATATTTTGCTTAAAATTTTGATCAGAAAGAGTATCGTTCCTTAACACATACTTCATACGACAAGAAGGTTCTTGATAACTTTTATAACCTGAACGATTGTCGTTCTTTAATAAAAAAAAATGGAGAGAGATTGGTTTACACTGAATCAAATCCTCATAATATTCAAACGAGTCATTCAAAAACTTTTCAAACTTTAAATAGACACAATTTGAAAGAAGTCACTGATAATCTAAGAAAGGTCCAAGAACACATCTCAGATTTTGGTTCAACATTCCGAAAACATGATAATGATCATCAGAGATTGTATTCTACATAATATACATAGCATATATATTTTGATTTATTAGTTATAATATGACAACAAACCATGAATTTTATGGTCGTCCTGATCGAGAAAGTGCTACCCAAATTATCCTCAAAAATCAAATAAAAGAAAATCGTTTGGCCGGATCAAAAGACATTCCAGCTGATAAGCAAGGATTGAAAATGACTTCAGTTTTAACAGGAGAAAAATACAAAAATTGTATGGAAAATTTCAATTGTTTAAAAATTTCATTTTTTTGTTGAATGTAACAGTCACTGATCCAAAAGATAACACTGGAGTACAGCGTTCTTGGCTTCCATTCAAAGATAAAGCTTTAGTTTTCGCTGAGAATAATCTAAGAAAAAATGAAGATTTAAACGTGAGCAATGGGTTTTCAACGAAGGATCCTTTAAATACTTACAAAACGAATATGAAACAAACATTGCCATATGATATAGCTACAAGCTTGGCAATAGGAGGTCATTTTTATCTTAATAAATTAAAATTATTAATATAAATCTGATTTAAAGAGGGTGAATTTGCATTAAAAAAGAAATATATGAATCCTGGACAGTTTAGACATTTTAGAACAGATGTTACTTTAGTCCGAAACAGTGTTGTTATGAAACGATGATTCGTTTTTTTATTTTTTTAAGAAGATTGAATAAATCAAGAAATTTGTGGATTTATTTGAATAATATTATTATTATTAAAAAAAAAAAAAGGGATATAATAAAAAAAAGCTAAAAAAATAATTTCAGATATCAATAAAAAAAAATAATGCTTTCAAAATATTTTTGGATATTCCTTCTTTTCATCCTTAGCTCCTCAACTTCGACAAAAAAAATCATAAATCTTTCCTCATATAATTATCCAAAGCCATTATCCTCACCTTTTGTTGAGCGAATTGCCATTTTGGGTACAAATGACATTCATGGGCATATTTTACCTGCGATTCATTTCATTCCTGCTACCAATCAAACTTATCGTTCTGGTGGTTTGACTATAATGTCAAGTTATATTGATGCCCTAAAGGAAGAATGGGGAGATAGCTTACTTTGGCTGGATGCAGGGGATGAATTTCAAGGTAAGAAAAACCCGCCCAAAATTTATTTCAATTTTTTAATTAAAATTTTTAAAGGAACTCTTGAAAGCAATGATTATTATGGAGAATCAATAGTGAAATTTTTTGATTATAAGAATATTTCTGGAAGAACAGGAGCTGCAATTGGCAATCATGATTTCGATTTTGGGTTAAAAAACATGAATGACCAATTTTCAAAGGCACATTTCCCTCATTTAGCAGCCAATATTTTGAACAAATCTGAAAACAATCCTTTGAATTTCTCCAACACGTTTCCTCATAAGATTTTTCAAGTAGGTGGTTTGAAAGTCGGGGTTATTGGGTTAACTACAATGAGCACTCCTCATACAACGGCAACTGATGTCTCTGATGTAATTTTTGCAGATCATGTCGACATAACAATTGAACAAAGCAGAATCTTGAAAGAAAAAGGTGTGGATATTGTTTTATTGGTGGCTCATGTAGGAGTTGTTTGCAAGTATGGCGATTTATCTGATAATCATCGTTTGGAAATTAGGAACAAAACAACGAAACTTGGAACATCTTGCTCAGAATCTGATGAACTTTATTCTTTTTTGAACAAATTACCTGCTGGAACTTTAGATGGAGTTATTGGGGGCCATAAACATACAATAGTTCATCATTGGTTAAATGATATTCCAGTTATGGTTGGGGATTGTAACGCAAGGCATTTTAATGTGCTTTATCTAACTTATGACAAAATTAATAAAAAAGTTATTTCAGATTATTCAAAAATTGAAGGACCAGTTCCTGTTTGTGAAAGCATTTTCAATTATAAAAAAACTTGTTTTCCACAGAATAATGCGAATATCAATGTTAATACCACTTTTTTTAATTTCAGTTATCATAACAAAATAATTCAAGAAGATTTGGTTTTAAAGGATTATTTGCATCCTTATTTAGAAAAAGCAGAAGATCTCAAAGGTCATATTCTAGGATATATAGCGAATCCCATGCTCAATAGCAATGATGAAGAGTCAGAAATGGGGAATTTTGTCGCTGATTCTATTAGAAAACATTCAAATTCGGATGTAGTATTATTGAATAGAGGAATGATGAGAGTTAATTGGCAAGAAGGAATCTTCAGTTTTTACGATTTATATGAAACATTTCCTTTTGAGGATGCAATAGTTTCTTTTGAAGTAACAGGAAGAGAATTAATTTCTATTGTTCAAACTTTACAAGAAGGCTATTTGGGCTTTTATATAAGCAGTGGATTAAAACAAAACGTTTGTTCGAAGCCTCATTCTCTTGTTAATGTGAGTCTTGAAAATGATATTGCAATTGAATTAGACAAAATTTATAAGATCGGAACCATTCAATTTATAATGATGGGGGGAGATGATTTCGCCGATGTTTTAAAATTCTATACTCCCAAAAATTTTGAATATTTTGATGATGCGAGGTCAGTCATCGGAAAAAATATACAGGAAACAAAAATTTTAAACGCCAATGGTAATAGATTCATTAATCCGAAACAGAGAAGATTGATTGTGCACGATTGCAATAGATTAGAATTACCTACTCTTTATTCGAAATACTATGATTAAGTGAGAAAAAAAATTTTTTATTAAATCAAATATTAAAAAATAAATTGATTTTCTTTAAATTTTTAAAAATTAATTTCTTTTTATTGTATTTATTATTGTTTTTTTTATTTTAATTAAAAAAAATGAGTTTTATTTTTTTGAGGTTTAAATTTCAAAGAAGACAAATTAATATCTCTTTATTTAAAAATTAAATTGATTTCTATCATTTTTTTTTCTCCATAGCATTTCCTAAAATATCCTCCAAATTTATCTCATCCTTTTTCTTTTTTTCTACTTCAAATGGAAAAATCATTTTTAAATTCCCTAAATTTGAAATATTTGTTGTTGATTTGAAATTTTTATTGATAGGTAGCAAATCTTTATTGATGATTAAATTTTGGCTCTTTTTCACGTTTTTTTTATTGGCTTGCATATTCAACAACAATGATATATTATCTTTTTTGCTTTCATTACTCTCGATTCTCGTTAAGCATGGAATTTCATCAAAAATTCTTTTATTTTGATTGCTTCCGATTTCATTACAAGATTCTTTTGAACTTCTCAGATCGCTTTTGTCCATAGAATTCACAATTTTGCTTGTTTCGCATTTTCCGAATTTTAATTCATCGAAAACATAATCTTCATTTCTATTCAGGTTTGAATATGATGGTATTTCGAGATTTTTTAAGCTATTTTCAAAATTATCACCTGAAAATTCCATAGTTCCAGCAATATTGTCCTCGAAACGCTGATTATTGTTTTTGGGGATATTATTTGAATATAAAATATTTTCATAATTTAATTTGATTTCAGGCTTTGAAATTGATTTCAAATCTGACATGATATCTTCAATACCCCATAGATTTTCTTCTTCTACTTCTTTTATGACATCTGTGTTTTTTTCATAAACTATCTTTTTTGAAATTTCTTTATTGATTTCCTTGAATTGTTCTTTCTTATTTTCAGCTGATTCTTTTTCATTGACTGGGGATTCCTTTAAATTAACATCACTTTCTTTATCTTTTGCATAATCTTCAATCTTAAATACTTTTTCTTCAATTTGAAATCCTTCTCTTTTTTCATTTCCATCAAATTCCTTCAATTTTTTTCTCTCAATTTCTGTTTTTTCCGTTAAAAAGTCTGAAATATTATGAGTCACTTCCTTTATATCAGATAGTTCCAAAACAAAAGCTTTCTCTGGATCTTCATTTGGTTGTTGAGGAGATGACAAATTTCCAATTATGTTATCTAAATCTCTCTGTTTATTTGACGAAGGTGATGACCGTTGAGAGTTTCTTCCATGAATTTGAGGCGAATCTTGAGAAAAAATTGAATTATTAAGGTTTGTTTGTTCGGAAGGCATTGGTAAGGAAATCAAAGGCTTGCTTGAATTTCTGGGCTCTTCCAATAAAAGAGGAGTGTGAATTTCTTGCTGATCTTGCAATAAAGCATTTTTATTCTCTTTTTCAAAGGAATTCTCATTATTTTGAACTATTTCAATGTTTTCTTCAGGATTTTTTCTTTCATTAATCAAATCAAAATTTTCTTGAGGACTTTGTTTTTTTTCAGTTTTTTTTAAGTCGTTTTCGATTTGATTTAAAATTAACTCATGCATTGGTTCCAAAACCTCAAGATCTGTGTCTTCCCTAATTAAACTTTTCTCTTTTTTTTCTGGAGAATACTCTAAATTTACGGTCTTTTTAGGACTTTCTCTATGGGATTCATTATCATAATCACTATGGATATCATTACTGATTTTCGTGAGACAGCAGATTGGCGAAAAATCTTCTTTATTTTTATCATTTTTTAATGGACTGCTTTTTTGTGGTGAATCTTTAATATTTTCAAAAGACTTCTCCAGTTTTACACTTTTTTTTGAAGTTTCTTTAAAGGGTGAACCAATTTTCTCTTCAAATTCCACTGTAGGCGAAGAATTTTTTTCTTTTGGTGGAGATCTGTAAGAGGAATCCAAATTTGGCGGATTTTTAACAGGGCTTTTATGATTAGATCGAGGATGATTATCATCTTCGAGTTTAAAAATTAACCTTTCAGGACTTAATTTTTCTTCTTGTTCAATCTTTATAGATTTTTCAGGCTGATTAGTTTTAATTTGAGGGAAATCACCTTCATTCAAAAGATTAAAATCTTCGATTCCTACAACGTCTTGACTCGAAGAGACTTTTAAATGATTTTCTTTTGAATTATCTTTATTTTCAGGATTTTTTTCATCAATTTCATCTTGTTTTTGAGTTTTAATTTCTTTATTTTTATCATAAAAATCCTGAATTACTGTGTTCAATAAAAGTTCTTCATGTTGAAATAAAACCAAATCTTTTGGAGAAATCAAATCTATTGGACTTTGCTTCAGATCTAATTCAATAATTTCTCCATCAACCGCTTTATCTCTTTCATTATTCTCATAATTCTTTTCTAAATTTAATTCATTTCGCGATTTTTTATCGAATTCCTTGTTAATTTCTTGAATTTCATCAATCTTTTTTTCTTCTTCAAACTCAATATTTTCATTTTCCTTAAAGGTTTCTTTGTATTTTTCATTATTCTCTTCATTTAAGACTCCTTGAACTTGAATCATTTCTTTATTTTCATCATTATTTTCAATATTCAAGAGAATTTTCTCCTCTTCATTCCCCCATTTTTCTTGATTTAACAATTCTATTGATTTTTCATTATGTTCATTAAAAGGATGAAGATCTTTGCTCGGATTCTCTTGAATTTCTGCTTCTTTTTTATCTTTATCTATATGGTTAGAAGGATTTTCTTCAAATTTAATAGTTTCTTCAGCTACTTCTTTTTTGATTTCTATCTGTTTCTGAAGATTTTCTTCATTAATAGTTTTTTTAGCTTCTTCATTAATAATTTCTTGATTATCCTTATTATTTTCTATTTCAAAGAGAATATCTTCATCGTCAATAACCCATTTTTTCTCTGGCATTTCATTTAATTTCTCATTTTGTATTTTTTTTAGCTTTTCATTTTCAAAGAAAGGAAGATTGATTTCATTAGATTTTTGTAAATCTGCAACCTTTTTTTGATAATTTATGATTTCTTTTTTGTAGTTTTCGATTTCAATTTCAAAATTTATGATTGCATTATCTTTTGTGATGATATTCTTATCCATATTCTTTATTTTCATTGATAATTTCTGAAGTCTTTCGTTTAAATTAGCAATTTCTTCTTGTTTCTTTAACATTTCTTCCTCTTTCAAAGCAGATTCTTTACTATTTTTTCCAGAAATTTTTTCTTGTTGTGTGATTTTATGTTTTTTCATTGAAATTTCTTCTGATAATTGTTGAATTTCTTGTTTTTTTCTAAAATTTTCATTGTTTAATTCATTCTTTTCCAATAACCAATTATTTTTGATGAAATCCAATTCTTTTGACAAATTTTCTTTTGCATTTGTCATCAATGAAATTTCATCTTTGGCTTTTTCAAGTTCTTGATTTCTTTGGTTGATTTCCAAAGTCAAAGATTTTTTCTCTTTAGAGAATTTCTTTTGTTCTTCAGTTAAAATATAAGATTTTTCTTGACTTTCTTTTGAAACTCGGTTTTTTTCATCAGTCAATTTTTCTATTTCCAGTTTCTGAGTTTTCTTCAAGTTTTCAAGCAAATTATTAAGATAATCCATTTTATTCTGTAATTTCTCTTTGTTGGCTTTATTTTTAGAGAGAAATTCATTCAATTCATTCAAAAGTTTTTCAATAAATTTTTTATTTTCTTGTTTTTGAAGCAAAATGTGTTTTTTTACATTATCTTTTAAAACTTCATAGATTTCTTTAAAATTTGTAATTTGTTTGATTCGAACTATGATTTTATTCTTAAAGTCAATGAACTTTTCTAAATATTTCATAATTTTCCCTTCCAAATAATTTTTATTTTGTTGAAGATTTTCTATTTCTTTGCCATAACTCTCTATAAGTTTATGATTAGTTTTTTCCAATTCTTCAATTTTTTCTTGATTTTTTTTATTTTCATCTTTTCTTTGTTTTTCGCTTAGATTGAGAGATTCTTCTAAATCAATGTTTTTTTTTATCAATTCATCGAGTCTTCAAAACAAAAAATATACAATTTTATTCAATAAAAACAAAAAATTACTCTTCTTCTTTTATAGAAAAAGCTTCTTTAAATTCAATTTTTTTCTCCAAAAGCTTTAAATCTAAAAAAAAAAAAAGTTAATGATTTTTTTTGAATTTTATAAAAAAACCTAGCATTTTTTTATGAATTTCTTCAGTTTTTCGATCTATTTCTCCTTGTATTTTTTTAAACTCTTCAAAATTTCGAGCTTTTTCTTTATCATTTTCTTCTTTTTCTAATTTTCCGAGCATTTCTAACCCACTTTCCTGAATGAAAAGCCTATGGATTTTTTCTTTCAATTGCTTATTCTCCTCTTCTAATCGGTGGTTTTCTTCTATCCTAATCCATTTTCAAAATTCCATTTATTAATCTAAATTTTTACATGGGTTTATTTAATATCGAAACATTTAGATTTTTTTCTTCTTTGGGCTTATTTAAGTAATTTTTCACATCGAAAATTTTGGAAAAAAGCTTTGGTTTTTCTTTTTGTTCTTCAAAAATCTCCTCATTTTCTTCTTCTTTCAAGGGTTTTTCATATAATAGTTTAGATTTTTTCTCTATAACTGGGTCCAAATCAATTTGTAGATCATTTTCATCTTCCCATCCAATTTTATTATGTGTTTGGGTCTCATTTATATTAGCTTTAAGAGTGGAAGATTGAGGGATATCCTTTTTTTGCAAAATAGTCAGAAGTGATTGAGCGTAATCAGTTTTTTTATCTTTTTTGATATCTATGTTTTTTAAAATTTCTTCTAAAGAAACATCCTCGTTTCTTTTATCATTTGGAACCTACAAACAAATTTTGATAAGAACTTTAGGACGGAATTTTATTATACAAATGATTTTATTTTGTCGGAGGCAAATTTGCCTAGATCCTTAAACCACATTTTTTTGTATCGAAATAATTTTTGATGAGTTTTATGGTATTTTATTTTTTTTAAAAGAAAAAAATTTTTTTTTTTTAATTTTCTCATTTATTTACCCATAAATGAACAAACTTTTAGAAGATTTTTGACATAAAATTAAGTTTTGATTTCTTAGTCGAAACAAAGTTCAATTTTTTTTTGGGAAGTAATGCCTTTAAAGAAAATAAAAAAATATTTTTTTTTAAAAATTTTTCAATAAAAAAAAGCTTTTCAGAAAAATAAAATTGCAAAAATTATGAATTCCGCTGAAAATTTCAATTTTTTGGAAGAAGAAGAAGAGAATCTTCATCTAATGCTTTCTGAAGTCAATAATAACGAAATAAGCAAATCTGAAAACTGTATCAACGCAAACAATTCCAAGAAAAATTGGATTTGGTCTGAAGTTTTGCAACATGGAGCCACTCCAACAGCCAGATCGCTTCATATAGGATTAGTGATAGACGATTTCCTTTACATATTTGGAGGATATGATGGCACGCAAAGAACCAATGATTTTTACAAATACAATTTCATTACAAATGAATGGAATGAAATACCATCAGGAGATAATTGTCCTTTGCCAAGAGATCGTCATTCAGGAGTAGTTTATGGAAAATGTATTTATATATTCGGAGGTTATGATGGCGTGAATCGAGTGAATGATCTTTACAAATATGACACTGAAAAGAACAAATGGGAAGAAATAATCCCACAAAACGGCAATAAACCTTCGCCTAGACACTCTCATTCTGCCATTATTTGCAAAGATCATATGTATATTTTTGCCGGTTATGATGGATTATATAAAAATGATTTTCACAAGTTTAATTTGAAGACTTTGACCTGGAGTTCATTAAAAGATAATAACCCCAGCGCAGAAAATTGGCCGAAGCCCAGATATAGAACGTCTTGCAACCTTTATAAGAATAAGATGTACATATTTGGAGGACATGATGGTGTAAAACAATTGAATGACTTTTATTCATATGATTTCACAAATGAAATATGGTCACAAATCATTTGCAGTAATATTTTTTCGAATCCATTGAGCAGTGTGCCGACTCCAAGAGATTCTCATATTTCAATCGCTTATAAAGATTCTTTGTTTATCTTTGGAGGCTCAGTCAATTGTAATAATTCTTTGAATTATTCAGGTGGGTATAGTTGTGATTTCTATCAATATAAATTCGATGAGGAAAAATGGTATCAAGTGGAGCCGAATGACGCGAAAGTGCCTCCTCCAAGATTTTGTCACATTGGAATTATTTACAATAAATCATTATATATTTTTGGAGGGTATGATGGTACGATTAGATTGAATGATTTCCTGCGATTTCAATTCGAGCCTGATTATTCAAATATCCCACAAAGCAATTTAATTCAAGATATCAGCAGTTTTATTAATAATAGTTTATTCTCTGATGTCAAACTTATTATTGGGGTTAATAAAATTGAAGTTTATGCCCATAAGATTTTTTTGATTCGATCTAGTTTTTTCAAAGCAATGTTCGAAAATGAAATGAAGGAAACCAATCAATCACTTGTCAATTTGCCAGACGTCAAATATGATATATTTTTCTATATTTTGCAATATCTTTATACAGATAAAATAAATGTTAAAGATTTGTATATATCAAAATGGATTGAAATTTATGAGCTCGCCGATTTGTTTGGAGTGGAGAGATTACAAAAGATTTGTGAGAACCATTTGATTGATAATCTAGACTATGAAAACTCACCATTAATTTTAAAATCTTTTGATAATAAAGGACATCAAAAATTAAGAGAATATTCATTGAATTACATTGTAAAAAATTTCGATTATGTTTCAAAAACACAAAGCTTTGAAAATTTCATTAGAGGAAATATTGATATTTTATTGGAGATTCTGAAGAAGCGATAAAAAAAAAACCAATAATTTTAGTAGGACTCAATAATTTGATAAAAATAAACTGACTGTTAAAAATATTTTTAATTTAAAAAATAAATTTTGCTTTTATGTTAGATTAATTGCATAATTTTTTTAATTCAACTTTCAGCATCAATCCCAAAGAATTTTAAAAGATTAACGCATTTTCCACTTCTTGGAATTTCACGAATCCTAAATC
>JFJP01024750.1_pt1 | contig 10434 bp, 10 predicted proteins | sample 431651 | NCBI WGS metagenome assembly JFJP01 (sample SAMN02602958, study PRJNA72255) | Microbial mat metagenome, whole genome shotgun sequencing project. | biome: fresh water; feature: sink hole; material: water; isolation source: purple microbial (photo- and chemosynthetic) mats found in... | reverse complement strand
CCCAAACCCCAAACCCCAAACCCCAAACCCCAAACCCCAAACCCCAAACCCCAGCAGCACCAGACTTATAAGTTGAACTTCTTCTCGAGAATAATAATCGACATGGAAGAGCAGCCAGCCGGAGAGACTGCACCACAGCAAGAGAAGAACAAGAACAAGCGACACAGGAAAGAAAAGCCTTGGGACAACCCGAACGACGGCGTCGACCGCTGGAAGTTCGTCGAGCTGAAGGAAGGCGACATGAACGGTCCGCTGCTCGAAGAGAGCTCCTTCGCGACGCTCTTCCCCAAGTACCGCGAGAAGTACATCAAGGAAGTCTGGACCCTCGTGAAGAAAGCGCTCCACGAACACGGCATCAAGGCAGAACTCGACTTCATCGAAGGCAGCATGACCGTCCGCACCACGAGCAAAACCTGGGACCCCTACATCATCATCAAGTCGCGAGACGTCATCAAGCTGCTCGCCAGAAGCGTGCCCTACGACGTCGCCCTGCGCGTGCTCCAAGAAGAAACCTACTGCGACATCATCAAGATCCGAGGCCTCACCCAGAACAAAGAGAAGTTCGTCAAGCGCAGGCAGAGACTCGTCGGCCCCAAAGGCAACACCCTCAAAGCCCTCGAGCTGCTCACCAACTGCTTCATCATGGTGCAGGGCAGCACGGTCTCCGTCGTCGGCCACTTCAGGCAGCTCAAGACCGTCCGACGCGTCGTCGAAGACTGCATGAAGAACATCCACCCCATCTACCACATCAAAGAACTCATGATCAAGAAAGAACTCATGAAAGACGAAAACCTCAAAAACGAGAACTGGGACAGGTTCCTCCCCAACTTCAAGAAAACAGTCAACAACGTCAAGGCCAAGAAGAAAGCCCAGAGCCAGGAAGTCAAGCCCAAAGAACGAGAGCTCTACCCGCCAGCGCCCATGCCGCGCAAAGAAGACCTGCTGATGGAGTCCGGCGAGTTCTTCCTGTCCAAAAAAGAGAAGCAGGTCAAGAAAGAGAAAGAGAAGAAGTCCGAGACGCAGGCGAAGATCGAAGAGTCGCTCAAGCGCAGGTCGCTCAAGTACCAAGAACCCGACGTGAAGGACGAGATCGAGAAAGACAGACAGAAGCGACTCCACGAGAAGAAAGAAGACACCGTGACGCTCGAAGAAATGAAGAAGAAGTTCGGCATCAAGTCCGACGCATTCCAACTCTAACCTAACTTGCACTCTCGTCTAATTTATTATCCGAGTGCATGTCTGAAGCTGGTCTATCATCGGCAAGCGTCGAAGAGTCTGCGCAGCTGTCGAGTCATCAGGTCGAAGAGACGACTCCGACAGTCGCACCGAAGAAGGCCGAGAACAAGGAAGGACTCTACTCATGGCTCAAAGTCCCCACGATCCACCCCAACCTGCGGAAGATGCTGCGGTCGAAGCTCGTCGAGCTCTTCAACGAAGTACCTGCTGTCTGACTCAACAGAGGGGAATGTACTCCAAGTTTCAAAAGCTCGTCGAAGACTACGAGAGAGATCTAGCGAAAGACCCTACCATCAGAATCGTCGACCGCAAAGTAGGAACAGACTTCCTCAACCTCGGCATTCCCGACGACGAGGACGGCTCCGTCGGCCTCACCTTCGGCAAGCCCGTGAAGCGCTTCAAGAACGACAAAGCCAAACTGGAAAGAGCCATCATGCAAGACCTCAAGGAGAGAGGCAAGATGTTCTACCCAGGTACCTCCAATAACCAGACCTTCAATAAGTACGCCACCGACCTCCCCAAAGCCTTCGACTGGTCAGACAAAGACGAAGCTGTCTACCAGCAAAACCTCTCAGCTGCCAGGAGAAACAACTCTCGGTACGCCAAGTCAGCGACCTTCGCAGACTGCGCCTTGGCATCGTTCATCTACACCTACATCAACAACAAGACCACCGAGCAGACGAGAGGCGAGCTGCTGGACAAGTACTCTCTTCTAAGCAGACTGCTCGACGGCAAGACGCTCAACAGCAACGAGCTCAAGTACCTGACCTACTCCTCGCAGTTCCTCAGCAGGTTCCTCGACAAACACGTCTGCCACATGTCGGTCCAGCTGACCAAAAGCAGCATCATCGAAGACATCGAGATGATGATCGCAGAAGAGATCATCGCAGGCTACCTGCAGATCAGAGACTTCCTCAAAGACTCCAGAAACGAGTACCTCCAGCAGAAGACCAAAGACTACAAGCTGCGAGCGAAGAACCTGTCGAAGCAAGTCTACCGGCGAGAGACGACCTCATCCGCACAGCACGAACAGAACAAACAGCTCACGAAGATCTACACCAAGATGGCCAAGCAGCGGCTATCCAACCCCAAGCTCGAGAAGCCCCAGCCGCGCGAGGTACGTCGCAGGTCTTTCGAAGTGCGGACGCAGATGCCCAAGCCGACTATCGAACGACTCTACTACGACATAGTCAACGAGAACAAAACGGTCAAAAGCTCGATGCACGGGAACATCTCCATCAAAGACTACAGACACACCCTCCATCCGCCGTCGAAGCTCATCGTGTCGAAGCCCTTCGATCGCACCTTCATCAAAGAGACCATGAAAGTAGACGCCCATCAAGTCGTCAACGACGTCAACCTCAACTACAGACTGTCCAAGACCAGACATGCTCGACTCATCGAAGAGAAGAAATTCATCACCAACTACTCCCTCGGACCGACCCGATTCCAACGACCGAACCTGATCCTCGCGAAGAAAGCCGTGGTGACCATCGAGCGATACTGGCTGTCCTTCAAGAACAGGAAAGAGTACCGTCAGAAGCAGCTGGCGAAGCGACAGTACTACCTCGAGAAGGCGATGGAAGAGAAGGAGAGAGAGCTCGAGAGGAAGAAGCACCGCTACTACGTGGACACCTCAGACCGCTCCATCAAAGTCGAGCAGCAAGACGAAGCGAAGCAAGCAGCAGCGAACAAAGAGAAGCTGCTGAGCAAACTGAACCCCATGATGTTCCAGTCTTCCCTGCAGTCGATGCAGTCGCTGTCGATGATCGGCCGATCGATCGCAGACATCTCGAACGTGCAGCCTCAAGAGAAGCCGATCCACGCGAACACGCACCTCAAGCAAACCTCGACGGACAACCAGCGAGAGATAATGACTGCGGTCAAGAACAACAACTTCAGACGCATCGAGATCGTCCTCTTCAAGATCTACCCCGATGACGTCAACACGGTCGACCTGCTGGGCAACTCGCCCATCTTCTACGCCGCGCGCCACGGCAACAAAGCCTTCTGCCAGTTCCTCATCGAGAAAGGCGCCTTCATCAACGTCGTCTGCATGGAAGCCAACACCCCGCTGCACGTGGCGTTCCTCTCCGGCTCGCGAGACACCATCGACTTCCTCATCAGCAAGAAAGCGAACCTGAACATCATCAACAGGTACGGCCAGACGCCGGTGGCTTACGGCAACAAGCTGCTCGTCAAAGAGATGGGACTGCTCAACGCGATCGCTCACAGCGACAAGCCAGACGTCGAGTTCGACAACTCTCCCCTCTACTCGAAGAAAGGCTTCGAACCCATCGTGATGAAGGCCAGCGAGAGGAAGCACTTGCAGACCTACAGAGAAGTCCATAAGTAATACTAATAATGCGTCGGCGAATCGGCAGGTATATCGCAGTCGTCCAGGAAGGCCGCGTCAAGGTGCTCGACAGGTTCCTCGACGAAGCCGGCAGACAAGCCGAGGCCTTCTACAACCCTGCCCAGAAGATCAACCGAGACCTCTCGGTGCTAGCCTACCGCACCTTCAGCAAGCAGCGCGTCGATGCAGGCGAACAGAGCTGTAGCTACCTCGACGCCTTCGCAGCCACAGGCATGCGAGCGATGCGCGTGCGGAAAGAAGTCGACCGCTCGCTCATCTCGCGCATCGACGCCTGCGACGTGTCGAGAGACGCCATCGAGATGATGCAGCGGAACCTCGAGCTGAACGAGATCGAAGACATCGGAGTCGTCCACAACGACGCGATGGTCCACCTGCTGCAGAATCGAAAGCACTACGACATCATCGACGTCGACCCCTACGGCAGCGCGCAGAAGTACCTCCCCACCATCTTCGACTGCAGCAAACACAACGCGATGATCGGCGCCACCTACACAGACCTCAAAGTCCTCGAAGGCCCCGACTACCGCAGACTCTACTCTCTCTACGGCATCGAGCGGCCCGCCTCCGACGCCTGCAAAGAAGAGCGCACCGTCCGCTACCTGCTCTCGAGCATCAACCGCGAAGCCATGAAGCACAAGAAAACCATCGAGCCTCTGCTCAGCGTGTGGAAGAACTTCTACGTGCGGCTCTTCTTCCGAGTCGTCAACGACAGCAAAGCCTGCAACGATAGCATCGGACGCATGTCGACCGTCCTCCGCTGCCTCGACTGCCGCTTCGAGCACCGACACCAGTACTTGAAAGAAGACAGGCGACAGAAGCTGCAGCTCGACACCTGCATCTCTTCGCTGCCCTGCAGCCGCAAGTTCGAGATTGACGGATGCATCTGGAGCGGTCCGCTGAACGACCGCGAGTTCGTCTCTCGAATGAAAGCAGAGATGCAAGCCGACGACCATGAGGTGGCTAGTGTATTGGACTCCATACTCAACGAAGTCGATGGACATCTCTACGACATGACTCAAATATTCAGCAGCTTGAACTGCACTGCGGCCAGCAGGAAGCTCATCTAGTAGCAACTGATGACTCGAGTTACGCGCTATCCAACGCAGGCTACTCCTACAGCAAGTCTGCCTATGTCAAAGACGGATTCAAGACTGACGCGCCGCTCACGTTCATCTACCGGCTGGCCCACGCCTTCGCAGAGAGCTTCCACCAGACGCGACAAGACGAGGCGTGGAAGGATCGGCTGGACGAGCTGGGCAGGAGGATCGTGAGCGTCGAGAAGCTCACAGACGACAAAGAAGTCAGCTTCGAGCGCTGCGAGACTGCGCACAAAAAGCACAAGCTGGAGAAAGAGCTGACCTCTTTCATCAAGACGCCGAACCACGGGCCTTTAAGTAAGAAGAAAATAGTTCTATAATTAATGACGCTCATCTTCGTCCTCCTCTTGATGGCTCGCATCGAAGCGATGTTCATCGACTCGATCGTTCTGAGGTTCGGGGGAGACCTAGGCAAAGACCACCTCTTCACTCATGATGGGCCATCGAACATTCTGAAGATCGAAAGCAACGTGCGAGTACTGAACCTGCTGATCACCGACAAAGACAACTTGAGCTACAAACCGATGCTCGCGGATTCCCACGAGAACCACCCGAACTTTTCTCGGAGCGGAGTGATCGGAGAGAGGAGAAAGAAGCGCAGAGTCGAGTACGCGTACATCCGCATAAGAAACGGGTCGATGTCCGACAGTCTGCAGTCGCTGGAGAACTCCTCGAGCGTCGTGCAGTTCATCGACTCGAACATGTTCAGAGTGAGCGACAGCCACGTCGACGAGCTGATGCTGCTGGTGCTGGACTCCTGCAGAAACAGACTGCTCGACGTATGTGTAGACCGGAAGTGCAAGCGCAGACACGTCAGCGTATCTCTCAACTGCAGCAGAGACGTCGCGGACCAACAGATCAAGACTGTCCTCGAAGTGAGCAACACAGCGATCGCTGCAGCCACGCACAACAAGACACACGACAGCTTCAAAGTCTCGGTGAACTCTTCTGCGATCGTCAGGTGCACGACGGTCAGTGTGTTCATGGACAACATCTTGAAGCGAATCGATGCGACTTTCGACAAGTCCCAGCTGACCGTGCACCTCGACAACGTCAACGACCAGCTGTACACCACTGCAGACCAGGTGCACACCTTCAAGATCTACTGTCTCTCCACCAGCTCGAGCATCGCGAGCTTCAAGTACGTCTTCCACAACGACTTCGTCCACACTGTCGAGCTGCAGGTCAACTGCACGAAGCACATCACCGTCAAGGACGACATGGTCACCTTCATCAAAGACGAGCGAGACAACATCATCTACATGAGCGTGAACCACCCCTACGACTCCATCGTGATCAACTCCGCAGAGATCAACTCGGACGTCGCTGCAGTCTTCCGCATGCCGCAGTCTCACCACGGCACCTTCATCATCGACAAAGACTCCTTAGCGTACATCTCCTACACCTGCACCGACGACAAGAGCCACTGGATAAAAACCTTGATGCTGGTGTACGGCAGGCCGCTCCAGCACTCGCTAGCCGTGCGCTGCAACAGCAAGCAGTGGGACAGGAACATCTACGTGGAGATCGGAGCAGCGATCTTCATCATCTTCATCGGCGTCGCTGCGTACATCGTGGTGGTGCACATCAACGGCAGACTGCACCGGCTGAAGGCGATGAAGCAGCGACAGCGCGACAAGAAGTACCTCGAGATCGTGGGTCTGCAGTAATTAATCTACTCGTTTGGTACAGATGTACACGAAGTGGAGGTTCGGGTAGTCCCGGTCGTCGTTCGACAGCTGGATCGAGGTGCTGATGGTCGGCTTCGCGATCTTGTTCACCAACACGTCGAAGCCCAGCTCGCTTTTTTTCAGCAGCTTTTCGCGGTGCTGGGGCTGTCCGTAGGAGATGCAGATGTAGACGCCTCCGGGCTTGAGGACTCTCGAGACCTTCAGGAGCGCCTTCTCCGCGTTGACGTCTGAGTCGTCTCCGCAGAGGATGCTGTCGAGCGTGCCTTTGTCGAGGACTGCGTCGAACTCTCCGGGCTGGAACTCCATTTCTGTAACATCCATGGTGATGTCTGGTCACGCGAGGCTACAGGTGAGGCCGTCTCTGCCTTTGTACTTCTCCTTCATCGCGGCGACGCACACGGGCGAGAAGTCGATGTTGACGATGTGCTTGAAGCCGTCGTCGTGCATCTCTTCGGTCATGCGGCTGTTGCCCGCGCCGACGTTCAGGATCTTGTCGGAGGGCTTGACGTGTTTGGCCACGATCTCGCGCAGGGCTTGGTAGCGCTGGTACCAGTCGAAGGGCTCGGGGTCCTTCGAGTAGCGCTCTTCCCAGTACTCGATGCTTCCGTAGTGGCTCATCTGACCGCTCAATTATAATATGCTCGCGCTGCTGCTCTCGTCGCTGCTCGTGGCGCTGGTGCAGGCTGCAGCCGGCCCCGAGGCCTCCGCGCAGATGCAGTACCTGCTCCACGACAGCTACGCGCTGCTGCAGCTGGAAGGCCGCGCGTGTCTCGGCAACATCTTCGCGGGCTACCAACAGACGATAAAGATGCGGGTCTTGAAGCTCGAGAACGTCAAGTTCTTGATGGTTTCCAGCGAGATGATCGAAGACTGCCAAGAGTTCAACTGGATCGGGTGCAACCCCACAGACCGCTACTGCAGATCGTACGACAGCGAGCGACTGGTGGCAGCAGTCACCAGCGAAGAAGAGATCCAGGTGGATCCGTGTCTCGGGGAAGTCTACCTCCACGTCGTGCCGCTGGACCCGCAGGCGCCCAGCAGTCTCTGGACGTTCGCCTCTCAAGGCACATCGAGCTGCCTGCCGCTGGAGAGAGACCCCTGTTCATCGCAGTCGTACGACCGCTGTCGGAACCTCAAAGACTCGAACTGCGGGAAGGTCGCCTGCACCTCGGACAACCGGTACCTGCGAGGCTTCTGCTACAGCAACGTGACGCGGACGAGAGCGGTCGAGCTGTGCAGCACGAGCTCGAGCTGGAGTCGGTCTGAGACGCGCGACGTGGAGATCCTGGTCTTCCAGCCGTCCAGCGGGGCCAGCTTGTTGACCCTGGTCCTGTTGATGGTGCTCTCCGTGGGGGCTGCGGTCTGCTGCTGCAGCATCTACTACCGGTACCGCCTCAAGACCGACGGCTTCCCGCCGTTCAAGCCTCCCGCAGCCTGTCCGACGTGTCTCTTCCCCGTGCCGCAGTACATGGAAGACGACTACGCTTCGATCAACAACGGCATGATCCCGCTGAACATCCTCCGATCGATGCACAACTAACCTCTAATTTAAATGCGGGATTGGCGGGAGTCGACTAGCCTAGCGTCTAGGGAGGAGCTCTCTCAGACAGCTCCATCCGCCGCAGCGACACGCCGGCGTCTTAGGGAGTGGTGATCGGCCGGCGTCCACAGAAGAAAAACGTCACCCTCGGCGGCTGGGGATTATATTATTATTATGATCTTCCTCGCCTTGATTGCGACCTGTGCGGCGAGCCTCGTATCGCACTGCAGGTACAACGCTCGAGAGTTCGAGAACCAGAAGACCGGTAGCGGCGGGTGACGCAGGCGTCGAAGAGATCCCCTTCGAAGTGAACTGGAGGAGCATGGACAGCGTCGGCGTCGTCCGCCACCAGATGAACTGCAGCGCATCCTGGGCCTTCGCTGCGGTCGCGGCCATCGAGTCGCACGCGAGCATCCAGTCCGGCGAACCCATCCGCAGCTTCTCGGTCCAGCAGGTGCTCGACTGCATGGGCACGGGCAACCGCATGGACTGCGGAGAAGGCTCGCCGAGCAAAGCCTTCAACGCGATCCAAAAGCGAGGCGGCCTGGCCATGGAGAACCTCTACCCCACGAAGCAGCTGACCAAGAAGGCCATCGAAGAGGTGAGCGTCTGCAAGTACTCGGGCCCGGTGAGCGGCATCCAGGTCAACGGCGGCTCCAAAGACGTGAAGCCCTTCGACGAGCAGGCGCTCATCCAGGCGCTGCTCTACCAGGGCCCGGTGACCGTGATGCTCGACGGCCGCGGCCTCAAGAACTACAAGGGAGGCATCTGGGACGGCAGCTTCACCGGCGACGACGGCAAGACGGCCAAGTGCAGCGGTGCGCCTGCAGACCTCAGCCTGGTCGCGCTGCTGGTCGCGGTCGAGGTCGACCCAGCCACTCGTCGACAGTACTACACGCTCATGAACTCGCAGGGGCCGGACTGGGGCGAGGGGGGCTTCTTCCGACTGGTCAAGGAGCCGAACATCTGCGGCATCGCTCTGTGTGCCTCGTACCCGAAGCTCAGTCCGTTCTAGCGAGGTAATTAATTAGAAGTGGTAGATTTTCGTGTTCGAATCGAGCGAGAAAGCCAGTTTCTCCTCTGCCTGCTTTATCGGCGTATTAAAGTTTAGCAGGCTCGAGATATTAGATTCGAGGTAGGCCGGCGGAGTGAAGAGCAGGTTCGCGGCCCTCGGGCAGTTCTCTTTGTCGCTGTCTTCGAAGTGGTAGAGGTGCTTGCGGTGGCTGCTGGGCAGCGGGCTTCGAGTCTCAGCTCGGAGCTTCGAGTCCGCGCTCCTCTTCCCCAGATCGCAGCTATCGAAGACGTTGCTGCTGACTATCTTGGACACCAACTCGACCTCCCAGTCTTTCCAAGCGTCGGTCTGCTTCGCGACGAACAGCTTGACCATAGCAGCGAGCTGTTTGCGCATGTCGATGGACTTGCTTTGCATCGAAGAATTCCAGTGGTTCTTGATGTTGTTGTCCGTGCGGCCGGTCAGACAACGGGAAAACATCGACCAGCTGTTGCCGTGGACAGCGTGCAGCAGGAACAAGTGCCAGTCTTCTTCCTCGGACCAGGGCTGCTTCGAGATCGTCGGCTTGAGGTGGTTGTGCCAGCGCTCTCTGCACTGCTTGCCTTCTCTTCCTTGCAGGTGCGAAGATATGGCGGTCCACTTCTCGGGGCCGTACTTGCGGACGAGCTTACGGAGGATGTCGTCTTCTTCGGTCGACCAGGGCTTCTTGCGCGTCTTGATGCCGCCTTGGTAGTAGCGCGACTCTTTCACCCGCAGCATGATGTCTTCGGGGTCTTTGTTCGGAAAGCTTTTGAGGAAGACCTTCGCGTGGCGCGAGCCGTAGGTGTTTAGGAGGTGGTCGAGGAGCTGTTGCTGCGTGAGGAGGGCGTACCTCGGTGTGGGACCAGATCTGCGAGATGAAGATGGTCGCCAGCTGCGGGTCCTCGTGGTCGGGGTCAGAGCTGTACATTTGTTTAGATTTGAATTCAAATTTGCTCACTAATTACAGTTTTAATGTGCGGAGCAGATTCTTTAGCTCTTCTTTCTTCTCGTCGCGGGGCTCGCTGGACTCGTCCGCGATCGAGCGAGTCGCTTCGAAGAGGCTCCGGACTTCCTCGGCCCGCTTGAGCTGGGTCACTGTGATCATGTTGCCGTCGACGGCTCGGTAGCAGGCGGTCTTGAGGTCTTCGTCTTCGCGGACGTCTCCGTCTCGGATGGCTCCGTACTCGAGCAGTCTGCTGTCGTAGCTGTCGAAGTGGTCCACGAGGTACGAGAGCATCGGAGAGTAGCCGCTGGAGCAGTACGCTTCGCTGGGGGCTTTTTGCAGCGTGAGCAGGAAGCCTCGCTTGTCCTGCAGCTCGACGATCGCTTTGCTCTGGTACTCGACCTTCATGCCGAGGGCCATGCAGTAGAAAGCAGCAGACCGCTCGACGTCGCGGCAGACGATGGTGGCTCCTGTGAGTATAGATCGCATCGTTTATAGTCGCTGGTCAGGGGTTTGG
>JFJP01040931.1_pt1 | contig 10436 bp, 12 predicted proteins | sample 431651 | NCBI WGS metagenome assembly JFJP01 (sample SAMN02602958, study PRJNA72255) | Microbial mat metagenome, whole genome shotgun sequencing project. | biome: fresh water; feature: sink hole; material: water; isolation source: purple microbial (photo- and chemosynthetic) mats found in... | reverse complement strand
GGATATTTGATCTTCTGTGCTAGCCTCGCGGGCGAGACGCACCGCGCTCCTTTCCGAAAGCGGCGAGACGCCGCTTCTACTTTCTGCTCCCACCCTTGCCCCTTGTCGCTTGCCTCTATTTTCAAAGGAGCTTTTCGAGGGCACTTTTGACTTTTGCAAAGTCAGGCAGCTCTTTGGGGCTGGGCGTTTTCTCGCTGTATTGGATCACGCCAGCCTTATCTATCACGAATGCAGCCCTAGCCGATGTATCACCTATGCCCGCGAGCATGGGGAAAACGACATCGTAAGCAGCGGTGACGGTTTTATTTAAATCGCTCAAGAGGCGGATGTTGATTCTTTCTTTTTTCGCCCATGCGTCTTGCGCAAACGGGCTATCCACGCTTATGCCCCACACCTCGGCGTTCAAATCCTCGTAGGAGCGGAGACCAGCGGTGATGTCGCACATCTCTTGCGTGCAAACGCCAGTGAACGCCAGCGGGAAGAAAAGCATAACAACATTTTTTTTGCCCGCATTGCTGCTGAGGGTCAAGTCTTCGAGGCCGTCTGCCCCCATGCTTTTGAGTGTGAAATCTGGTGCTTTGGTTCCGATTGATAATGCCATTTTTTCTCCTTGTTTGGTTAAGTTGCTGCAAAACATATTCAATAAATCCATCTACGCAAGCCCGAGGACTGTTTTTTATTTCAGGAGAAGATTCTAATAAAATTTGACTCACTGCAAAAAAAACATCTAACATTCGCTTCCACAAGAAAAAATTTATGATTTCAGTTAAAACCATCGTTCTCTCGCTCTGCATCAGTGGCATTTTGATTTCCACTTCCCTTGCGCAGGAATCTGCGGAAAAGCGCATCGCCACGCTCGAACAACAAAGTCAGGCTACCTCCAAGAAAGTGGATGATCTGGACAAGAAAATGCAGGGCGTAGATGACAAGCTTGGGAAGATGCTTGAACTGATGCAACTCCAGCAAAAGCCAGTCGCCCCCGCACCCGTCGCCCCAACGGGAGAAAAATCTACAGCACCAGCAAGCACTCCCTCAACGGCTCCATCCCCAGTTCCTGCGCCCGCTAAAAAATCGGTGAAATACGCCCCTGGTGCTGTTTTGGATTTTTGGGTTCTTACAGATGACGAGCCAATTGAAACAATCCCTGCACGCAGATCGTTGGCAACAATCGTGGACGATAAAAAATTATTCGAAGGAGGACGCTATAAGTCGGAATCGTCTATTAAATGTGGTTTTGAACAAAAAATGGGAGTTTGCTGGAAAGGATATTTACGCATTAAGGAGTCTGGAGAGCATTCGTTTTCAGCCGACTTCTCCTTTAGCGAAGATAGCACAGACCTGCAGTGCGCTTCCTTCCTGAAAATTGAAGGATTCGAATATCATTTAGCAAAGGCTAAAGACAAAATCAGATGGTGGAAACCATGGTCTGAAAGCACTCCTTTCAACCTCACTTTGGAACCAGGACTCTATAAGATCGAGCTGTGGATGGGATTCAAAAATTGTGGATGGGGACGAGGATCCCTTTCATCATTGTCCATCGACCTCAAAATGCGAGGTCCCTCCGACCGCACTCTGCGCACTCTGACTGCGGACGACATCATCCACGCGGAGTGACATTCGGTTTTTCAAATTTTTAAAAATGCTGCTTCTTTAGTTTTTCTGTGAACCGTTTTTCTGCCGCCGCCGGTTTTCCCAACCGCAGTTTTCATTCTTGAACCGAAAGGCAAACGGCATCCTGCCTCTGCTTCTGCGGTGGCGTGTTTGTCCGCCCAAACAAAAAATTTGTGGAGGTCGCCACCAAATTCTTCCGACACGGATCGGCGGGCTTGGCGAACTTCATCGAGGATCGTTTTTTTCATAGTTTGGGGGCGATTAAACTTTCTGGGGTGCAGATGACGGGCGAGTGAATTTTATGGTAAGCGCAATACTCGAAGAGCGTCTTTTGCAGTTGGGCATTTGCCAAATGAACGCAATTCCAAGTCAATAGATAATCCACACGATGCACGATAGCAAAGGCCAAATGGGTGGCATCCATCGCCGAAGAAGTGGGTATTTTTAGGAGGCGCAGTAGAGCATTGGCCAAGGGTTCTATTTCTGGGGTCAACTCCAATTCTGGAATCCCCGCCATAGCGTCGAGGCGGCGATTGGCCGATGTGGGGTCACCGCGAGATATTTCTGCACGGACTGCGATTGAAGAGTAAAGGAGGTAGCGTTCCCGCTCTTGCCTCCACCAATCGCCAGTAATTTTTTGGCGGGAGGCATCAGGTTCGCGCCTGTTTGCCCGTGCGACCAAGTAGCTGGGTATCGTAGATTCGATATAAACAGATTCCATGTTTCCGTATCCTTTTACATTCGATCAGCGATCCGATGGTTTTAAACTTTTATTGCCGTTGCCATATTTGAACACGCCAAATTCGTCGTCTTTATTGTTCCCCATCACCTCGACATCCTGCAAGGAGCGGGTGGGCTTGATTTCGATGCCACCCATCACTTCCGCGTTGGGCGGGAGGTTGGCGTTGCGGAGTTGCTGGGATGTCACCGTCAAGGGTTTGCGCTGAACGGGTGCCGCCGCTCTCTGCGGGGGCAGTGACGACTCCGGTGGTGGCACTGCAGGTTGAGGCGCAACAGGCGGCGAAGGAGTGGCACTCGATGGCCGCTGGTAGGTCGTGGGTGCTTGGGCGGAAGTCGTTTTTGGTCCTGAAGCAAAGAGCATCGTGAGGAGCCCGATCAAAAAAATCTCGCACGCCATGCGCCAAGAGGTGTCCGTATGGTAGAGGGCACGAGCCGTCGCCCCCCAACCTTTCGAGGATAGGGCGCGTGACGGGGCAGAAGCCGGCATCACGATACCACCTCCACGGTGATCGCCTCGGAATCAGGCTTTTGCTGGAGGCGAATCTTGCTGGCACCTTTGGAACGAGCCTCCAAGACCTGATTGACGACCATTTTTTCAATTCCGCGAGCGATCTCACGAACCCCGCCACGGGAGGAGTTTTCAAACTGCTCCATGGCAGAAAGAAGAATCTGGGGGTCTATGCCGTTGCTCTCGATCTGCACCTCGTATTGGGCGAGCAAGGCGGTCAATTCCAGTGCCACGACACGGGCTATGTCCATGCCCTTGAGCGGGCGGAAAGCAAAGACATCATCTATGCGGGAGAGGACTTCAGGGGCGAACTGCACCGACTCCAACGCCAACTTTGCTCGCTTGGAGAGGGTGTCGAGATCGTCGCCGCACTTGTCCGCCAATTCTCCGATCTCGCGGGCGGCAGCGTTGGTGGTGAGAATAAAAATCGCATCTTTCGTGGAGACTTTTTCGCCGTTGCTCGACTCGGTGACAAACCCGTCATTCCATGCCGAAAGAAAGCGTTTATGGACCTCGCCGTGCGCTTTTTCAAACTCGTCGAGGAGGACGATGGATTTCGGGGTGTTGCGGAGGTCGCCCGTGAGTTTGCCGTAGCTATTGGAGCCGACATAGCCTTTGGGGGAACCGAACAAGGAGGATGCGGCATGGGCTTCTGAAAACTGCGCCATATCGTAAAAAAGGAGGGCGCGTTTGCCGTCGTCGAGATATTTGGAGAGCACTTTGGCGAAGTAAGTCTTGCCCACTCCGGGAGGCCCGGCAAAACAGAAAACGGCGATGGGCTTCTCGCGGTTATTGATCGCCATGCGACGGCGCAAAGTTTGCGCCACGGCATCGGAGACGGCATCCTGGCCGATCACCTTGGCCTTGATCGCAGCAGACAACTGGTCGGCATCAATCAAAGTGGTCGCCTTCTTGCGCTGATCCATCATGGCCTGCAGGCGGGCCTTGTCGGTGAGTTGATCGAGGATGTCCATGATTAATTCCTTTTGGTTTCTAAAATTTTAAACTCCGTTTTCTCAGAGTCAATCGTTACGGCAATCCTGTGCGCATTTTTGTGCGTGAGCCGCCTGAGTTCCTCCCCCCAAGAGTTTTGGATAATTTCAGAAATCGTTCGGGCATCGCGGCTGCCGCTCTCCTCGTGCCTGCCCACGATGTCGAGAATGGACTCTGGCTCGATGCGCTCGATTTCCAAACCGAACGAGCGGACATATTCTTGCAACATTCCAGCCACGGCCTTCGCGAGGTTCATCTCCGCGAGCGGATGAAAGACAAAAATCTGATGGATGCGCGAAACGATGGCGGAAGGAATTTCTTGAGCCAACGCATTTTTCAGCGCCTGATTCCGTTGCTCGCCCATTTTCTGACCGCTTGCATGACTGTTGCACAGAGCGCCGTAGGCGGCGTTGGTGGTAAGAAAAAAGAGGGTGTTGCACAGGGGCAATTTTTCGCCCGAAGCGGGGGCGTCCAAGAGGCCGTCATTCCATGGCACCAGAAAGCCGTTTTGCACTTCCTTGGGAGCTTTTTCAAACTCGTCAAGCAGGACGACTGAATTAGGGTAAGCCCGCAAATGACGCACCAGCTCACCGTCTTCCGATTTGTCTCCGAAGAGGGAGTTTTTATCGTGGCGGGTCATGTCCACGAAAAGAAAACTATCGGCAGGAAAAACACTCATCTTGCCTAAAATGCTGGCGACCACCTGCACAAAATAGCTTTTGCCCACCCCTGGTGGCCCCGCCAAGCAGAAGACACCGACGGGTTGCGTCCGCTTGGGGCGTGCCAATGCGATAGCGACGGTTTGAGCAACAGCATCGGCGGCTTCGTTTTGACCTGCCACGGCCTCCTTGATTTGAAAGGCCAGATCGGCTTGGTTGATGGGGAAGACGAGGGTTTGCAGGCGGCTTGCAGGGGCATTGCGTTTGCGCTGACTCATCCATGACCAGACGAGCATTCCGATCACATAGCAACCCAAACCGATCACGATGGCCCAACCGAGAGAAGGCTTGGCGGAGGCGATGCCGATAAAGACACCGAGAATCAACAGGCGGGTGAGCCAAGGGTGCGACATAAATTATTTCAGGGGCAGTGTCACTTTTTGACCTTCGGCGATGGAGGGGAACGGAATCGCGCCCCCTGCCGTTTTCGCGGACACGGTGATGCCACCACCGCCATCATGCACCCCGGTGATAACGACCTGCCCCTTCATGATGTAGGGAATGACGAAAGTGCGAGGGGCATGGGCGATGGTGACGGCGCGGGTGTAGCCGTTGGACTGAATCTGCACGACATCCCCGTCCTCAGCGGCATTGTCCCAGAGAGTGATCCAAGCGAGTTTCACTTCACCCTGATCGGCTTCTTGGATGATTTTCTTTGCTTCCTGTGCTGGGAGATCGAGGGACTGCACCGCTTTTTCCCTTTCTACGGGGTCGGCAAGATTGACGGGCTGCAACTCCACATTCCTGACTTGTGAGAAACTTTCAATTAGGCGTTGTTGCTCCTCCTGCGGGACATGATCGCCGCGAGAAGTGCCCAGAATGGGACCCGTGTTGGTCATCCACCATGCGCCTGCGGCGACAAGGACGGACAGGGCACCCAGCAGGACACGCCGCCCGCTTGAAGAGGTCTTTGGCGGAGGGGATGAGGAACGCTGGGATTGAGGAACATTCTCTGGCTGTTTTTCAGGTTGGGGTCTAGGTGACACGGGACTCATAAAAAAATGATCTGTTTCATAAACTCTCGGACATGCTCGTGAGGATAGTCGGTGACTTGGGAGAATAACAAGTTTTTTTGAGCAATCCATTGTGAAAATATTGACACATCCCTCGTCCAGTGCCATAGAGTTTTCACCATGAGAAAGTCACTAGGCCGTTCCGTTCTCTTGCTGAGTTTCGCAAGCATTCTATTCTTGGGTGGTTGCTATTGGCCTGAAAAGTTTACGGCTTCTTTGAACATCGAAAAAGACAAGAGTTTTGTTTTTACTTACAATGGCATCCTTGCCTTTGCGCCAGTCGTAGCTGAGATTGCCAAGTCTGGAAAATCAGCCTTGGACGATGAGAAAAAGATTCGGGGAATTAGTGAAGATTTGAAAAAAGACACCCACTTTAAAAGTGTGGTTTATGTGGGCAAAGGACGATTCCAAGTCAAATATGAAAAAGCGGGGATGATAGATCACCCCATTCAGATCTTTGGGGATTTTCTTCCCTTGATCACAATCGCTCCTTCTGGCGAGGGGGTGACCGTCAAAGGCATGTCCGTATCTGGTAAAGAGCAGAAGGAATTGACAGAGATAGGGCTTGGATTTGATGGAAAACTGAAAATCCTGTCAGCACTCAAGATCGTGGAACAGAACGCAACATCGGTTCCCCCATTGGGCTTGGGTGCTTATGAATGGAATCTGAACTGGGATATGAAAGGAGCACCCCTTTTGAAAACCTCTGGAGAGCCTGTGTCAAAAATACTTTCTCCGCTTTTCGTCCTTTCCGCTTTGGGTGTGATCTTGTCAGTATCCGTGGTCTTGATGATAGTCAAAAAGAGAAGGTCTAACATTGAGTGAAACAATCCCTAATTGGGATGTCCCAAACATTGTTAAATTTGTCGGTGGTCTTCGATGTTTCTTCTGTCTTTGGTTAGTTTGTTCCCTTACTTCAAGTCAACCGCATTGGTTCTTGTTGAACCCAGATTTTGCATTTGCGAGGCTGAATCTTGTGGAAAATGTAGTCGCAAATGGATTTTTACTTTACCGAAGCGGCGTGCGGCCTTTAGATATGCCCTCTTTTAAACGGAAGAAAGACATTATGGGTAAAACACTTTTTGAAAAAGTTTGGGAAGCGCACGCGGTGCGCGAATTGTCCAACGGCCAGACGCAGTTGCTGATAGGCACGCACCTGATTCACGAGGTCACAAGCCCGCAGGCGTTTTCCATGCTTCGTGCGCTCGGCCTGAAAGTGCGCTATCCACACCGCACTTTTGCCACGGTGGATCACATCGTCCCTACCGACTCGCAGCAGGAGCCTTTCCCTGATTTCTTGGCCGATGCCATGATTAAGGAGTTGCGCAAAAACGCTTTGGAGTTCGGGATCACATTCTTCGATTTACCTTCTGGCAAGCAGGGTATCGTTCATGTAGTTGGCCCAGAGCAGGGTATTACGCAGCCAGGCACAACTATTGCCTGCGGCGACTCGCACACATCTACGCACGGGGCGTTCGGGGCGATCGCTTTCGGTATTGGCACGAGTCAGGTGCGCGATGTTCTCGTTACGCAAACGATGGCAATAGGCAGACTGAAAGTTCGCCGTGTTGCCGTGGAGGGCAAACTGCGCTCTGGCGTTTACGCCAAAGATGTGATTCTGCACATAATACGGAAGCTTGGCGTGAACGGCGGGACGGGCTACGCCTACGAGTTTGCTGGCTCTACATTTGATGCGTTTTCAATGGAAGAACGCATGACGGTCTGCAACATGTCCATCGAGGGAGGGGCACGCGTGGGCTATGTGAACCCTGATGAAACGACATTCGCATTTTTGAAAGACCGTCCGTTCAGTCCAAAAGGGGCGGCTTGGGATCAGGCGGTGGCGCGGTGGCGCGGCTTTGCGTCCGACCCAGACTGCCGCTATGATGACTGCGTGGAGTTTGATGCTGGAGCCATTGAGCCGACGGTGACATGGGGCATCAACCCAGCGCAGGCCATTGGCATAGGTGAATCTCTGCCCACGGTGGCGGGCGTGTCAGAAAGCGAAAGGGCATCAATTCAAGAGGCATTGGCGTACATGAAACTGGAGGAAGGCCAGCCGATCAAAGGGCTGCCTATCCAAGTTGCATTCCTCGGGAGCTGCACCAACGGGCGGCTCGGCGACTTTATGGAAGTGGCACGCCTGATAAAGGGTCGTCGCGTGGCCGACGGTGTAAAGGCGCTGGCTGTGCCAGGGTCGCAGGATGTAGCGGCGCGGTGTCGCGATATGGGGCTCGACAAGATTTTTACAGAAGCGGGTTTCGAGTGGCGCGAGGCGGGCTGTTCCATGTGTTTGGCTATGAATTCGGACAAGCTAGTGGGGGATCAGATATGCGCGAGTTCAAGCAACCGCAATTTCAAGGGGCGGCAAGGTAGCACTACAGGGCGGACACTTCTCATGAGCCCAGCCATGGTAGCGGCGGCGGCGGTGACAGGCTGCGTCTCCGATGCCAGGGAAGTGTTTAAACAATAAAAACAACATACGCGGAGAAAACGATGGCACTTCAAAAAATCACCAATGTGACAGGGCGGTGCGTCACTGTCCCGGGCGACGATGTGGACACGGATCGCATCATACCAGCGCGTTACATGAAATGCGTAACTTTCGATGGGCTTGGCGAATTCCTGTTCTACGATGTCCGTTTCGATGAGAACAAACAGCCTAGGCAGCATCCGCTAAACGACCCTCGTTTTCAGGGGGCATCCATCCTGTTGGGCGGAAATAATTTCGGCTGCGGCAGTTCGCGCGAACATGCGCCGCAGGCCATCGCACGGTATGGCTTCAAGGCTATTGTCGCGGAGGGGTTCGCCGAGATATTTTTCGGCAACTGCACCACGCTTGGCATCCCGTGCGTCTGCGCATCGAAAAGCGATTTACAGGCCATAGCAGGAATCGTCAGCTCGCGCCCCGAGCAAGAGATGACTATTGACCTAGTGAACCTGAAGATTGAAATAGGCACGCAGACATTCCCATGCACCATCCGCACGAGCGCACGGGAAGGGCTCACACGCGGCATGTGGGATTCTATCGGGGAACTGCTGGAAGGCAACGATGCTGTTGACCGCGTGGCTTCTGGTTTGCCGTACATGCAGCGCTGAGGCACCGTGTTTAGCTATTGTTAATGCAGGCGTTTCATGTGTTGCGCAAACGCGAAATGAGAGGGGTTCCAGTATGATAGTTTTTTTGAAAGGCCAGCTTGTTAGGGCGTTGCCAACAGTGGTTGAGATGGATGTCAACGGCGTGGGCTACGAAGTAGCTATTCCGCTATCCACATTCGATAAGCTGCCCACACCGCCTGCCCAGTATAAAATCCTCACATACCTGCATGTGCGCGAAGACATGCAGGCACTTTTTGGGTTTGCAACGGAAGAAGAGCGGGCACTCTTTTTGCTGCTTGTGAACAGGGTTTCGGGGATAGGGCCGAAGATGGCACTGAATGTCCTTGGCGGAATTTCGGTTTTAGATTTCCGCTCGGCAGTGGTTAATAACGATGTGCAGACACTGTCACGAGTGAAAGGGCTCGGGAAAAAGACTGCCGAAAAAATAATTTTGGAGCTGCGCGATAAAATCGGTGTTTCAGCAGAGTGGGAAAAGGCGTCGCAGCAAAACAGTCTTTCGCCAGAGGCGCAGGTGTTGCGTGATGCTGTGCTGGCATTGATCGCCCTCGGCTACAGGCAGGCTGAGGCACACAAGGCTGCAAAGGACGCTCAAGACAGAGCTAAAGGCGCAGGCACGGAAGAAATTATACGCGACGCACTGAAATTGCTTTGAACCCAGATTTTGCATCGGGTAACTTTCAGCCATGACAGCCGCCCCCGTCTTGACACTCACCCGCGAGCAGATGCGATCCCGCGCTCTCGCCTTCGCCAAAAAATGGCAGGGCGACCAACGCGAAGAGGCTGAGGCGAAAAGTTTCCTCGATGATTTTTTTGAAATCTTCGGACGCGACCGCCACGCCGTTGATGCCTTCCATGAATACAGAGTCGCACGGGAACACCAAAGCCAAGGTCGCATAGACCTCCTCTGGCCAGGCAAGCTCCTCGTAGAGATGAAATCCTCGAAGGTCGCCGACCTCGCCCTCGCCACCGAGCAAGCCTTCGCCTACATTCCCCACCTCGAAGCGGAAGATTATCCCCGCTGGGTGCTCGTTTCCAATTTCTCCCACTTCCTCCTCTACGACCTCGGCGAGGAAGTCCATGACTACATCAAAGGCATGGCATCCGCCACCGCCACCCAGAAGAGAAAACTCTTCGCCCAGTTCACTCTCTCAGACCTCCCCGACCGTCTCGCCTGTTTCGGGTTCATCCGTGGCGACGAGAGCGAGGCGTTCCAGCCCCAGCCCGAGGTCAATCTCAAGGCGGTCAAGCTCCTCGGTTCCCTTCATGACGAACTCAAAAAATCGGGTTTCACGGGACACGCTTTAGAATCTTTCCTCGTCCGCCTCCTCTTCTGCCTCTTCGCCGAAGACACCGACATCTTCCTGTGGAACAGCTTCACCCGCTTCGTGGAAGGGAGCAAAAAAGACGGCTCCGACCTCGGCATCCGCTTGGGCAAGCTCTTCCAGATCCTCGACACCGACGGCAAACAGCGCAGTCCCCACCTCACCGCCGAGTTCCGCGACTTCCCCTATGTCAACGGCAGCCTTTTTCACGAAAGGCTCGACATGCCCGACACGAACCCAGACCACCGCTCGGCTCTCATCACCTGTTGCCGCTTCGACTGGTCGCGCATTTCTCCCGGCGTATTCGGTTCTCTTTTCCAAGGGGTGATGGAACCCGCCGAACGCCGCGCCAAAGGTGCCCACTACACCGCCGAAGAAAACATCATGAAGGTGATCGGCCCCCTGTTTC
>JFJP01024749.1_pt1 | contig 10436 bp, 11 predicted proteins | sample 431651 | NCBI WGS metagenome assembly JFJP01 (sample SAMN02602958, study PRJNA72255) | Microbial mat metagenome, whole genome shotgun sequencing project. | biome: fresh water; feature: sink hole; material: water; isolation source: purple microbial (photo- and chemosynthetic) mats found in... | reverse complement strand
AAACCCCAAACCCCAAACCCCAAACCCCATAGCCCTGGAGATTCCGAAATCAGGGGAAAAGATTATAGTGCTGATGATTTTGACCACATTTAGACCCGACTGAGGATTATTAGTAGTATGTTGTCACGAATACTTGCCTCGAGCAACCTGCGCATCGCAAGATGCTTCTCAAGGTCCACCAGAATGAGCAGCACGCCTCGAATCTTCAAAGACCCCAACTTCACAAAAACAGGCTACAGAAGCTCCGGCGCCAAACGCAAGCAGCACAACCTCGAAGGCGTGCCGAACGCTCACCTGTACTACGACAAGAAAGTCGACGAGAAGATCGCTCGCAAGGAGAGGAGAACAGAGGTCGTGTCCAGCAGGTTCGAGCCTGCAACCGATGACACCAGCATCGAAGCCATCATGAAAGACCTGACGAACTTCGAACTCATTTCGAGAGGTAGCTTCGAACTCAGCAGCGTCTGGCAAGCTGTTCATCAGGATATCGCAGCTGCAGAATATTCACCCCGAACTCCTGAACGACTACTCCGAGTACATCGGAGAGCTGATGCGAAAACTCTGCAAGAACCACATCCATAAATTCAACTCGAGAGAACTGGCCATTCTCATGACAATGACGGTCAAGTTCAACAAACAGCTGGACACGCAAGAGTTCCAGAACATCGCTCACTACATCTTCGGCAGACTCATCAGCGAGCTGCACAACGATAAGACTTTGCTGGAAGAGCAGAACTCGGAGGACCGGCTGACGGTGTACCTGAGCCAGCTGGCGCACATGTACAGGTACCAGGTGAAGAAGACCGAGAAGGTCAGACAGATGATGATCCAAGGCTACACAGAAATCGCTGCAGGCCTGGCGCCGCACCTCGCGAAGTTCCGGACCGCGGAGAACCTCTTCGCAGTGGCCACGGCGATGTCGCAGGTGATCGTCTTGCCCGGCGAGTTCAGCGCGAGAGTGCAGGCGGAGTACAAGCAGGAAGGCCGGCTGTCCGCGGTGAACAACTTCCTCATGATCAACAGAACCCTCCCCGTCGCGAAGTTCAAGGCCGAGTTCACCCAGATGTTCGACACCCTCAACAAAGCGCAGAAGGTCTCCAAGGTCAGACTGGTCCAGGACTTCTTGGACACCTTCAACATGGCTCCGGGCAACGAAGCCTTCAAAAAAGAGGCGATCGAGCTGCTGGAGAAGATCGACCGAGACGCCAGCGAGTTCCGCGGCGAGGCGCTGATCTCCGCCGCAGAAACGAGCTTCCGCCACACCGGCAAGACGCGACCGAACACCTCGAACTGGCTGCACAAAAAAGCAGAAGCTGCAGCGGCCGACTTCTCGAAGACAGACTTCTACCGCTACTTCGGCACCTTCGAGTTCACCGGAGCGCTCTCCCCAGCAGTCATCTCGCAGTTCTTCGCGCAGAAGCGGCAAGCTCCGAAGGACCTGGAGTTCTCCCGCGCTCAGCTGACGCACCTCAGCCAGATCCTCGCGAGAGCGAACCCAGACCCTGCTCTCCTGCTGAACGAGCTGCAGGCCGAGTTCGAAGCGGACCTCGCAGTTCAGTCTAAAGAATACTCTTCGATTAAACGCTAACTAATCCGCACCAGTGATTTATTTGAATGGCGAGCGCGGCTGCGAGCATCACTGCAGACCTGCACACCGTCAAGGTGCAGCTGCTGCTGCTGAAGGACCGGCTGATGGACGAGCAAGACGTCTCGCTCTCGAGGAGACTCGAGTACAAGAAGTACCTCACCGACCTCAGCGAGGCCGTCTCCGGCATGATGGCCAAAGAAGCGGCCATCCGGAAGAGCTTCATGGAAGAGTTCGGCAAGGTCCGCGAAGACTGCGCGAGGATCGTGCGGAACAAGTCGGGAGAGATCGAAGAGATGAAGGAGAAGCTCTCGATATTCGTGAGGACGGTGCACTCGCGGTTCGTCTCGCAGACGAAGACAGCCGAAGAAGCGATCAAGGTGCTCTCGAGCCAGCTGGACAGCAGACACAAGTCTTCGGAGTTCAACAGCATGGTCAAAGACTTCATCAAGCAGCAGGCAGAAGTGAAGAGCTTCCGCTCCAGACTCTGCAGCCAGCTCTCTTCCGTGAAGAAGCACTGCGACTCCAGCCGCGAGAAACACCCCTGCATCGGCGAGTTCAGTCTCTGCCACGAGAGCAAACACGAAGACCTGCACCTGCTCAGCTGCTTCGACCGAGCAGCCGCCTTCATGCAGCCCAGCCGAGGAGACCCCCAGTCGCGGTTCGCGGGGGGGAAGGCTGAGGCCTCGCAGCCGATCGAGTCGAGGCAAGTCTTCTCTTCGCACAAGAAGAGCCAGCCCTCCGAGATGGACCTGCCGGACTTCACCATGGAGAGCGTGACGCAGAAAGAGGCGGACTCTGCGCGCATCGCGGACCAGTACGAGCCCTTCGCCTCGCGACAACGCGCACTGCTGAACGTCGAGCTGGAAGACGTGATGGGGGCGAGGAGTCTGCCGATCTCTCTGAAGGGCTCTTCCACTTTCCAGTAGCTGAATTAAGTAATGATCTCGCTGTACTGCCGCAGGTCCTGCTCTTCGGCCTTGGTGAAGAACTCTCTGAGGAAGATCGTGCTGGTCATGCTGAGCTTCTGGAGGTTCTGGAACAAGTCGTCTCGGATCTTCAGCAGCCGGTCCATCTTGTGCTCGGTCTGCTGCGACTCGGGGGCTTCCTCTGCCAGGTCGTCTTCGCAGAAGGTCGGGTTTATCAGCTCTGCTTCGTAGAGTTGCTTGAGGACAGGCGCAGGCAGCAGCTCGGCCGTGGCTGCCACTTTGCTGGCGAACTGCAGCGAAGCGCGCTGGTCGTTCTTGAGCCGCATCGCATCGGTGACTGCCAGCGAGAAGTCTTTGAGCAGCGGGATGAAGTAGGCCGGGTCGTTGAGCTTGGGGAAGAACTGCTGCGGGTGCTTCAGGAAGATGCCGAAGGCTCGGTCGAGGAGTTTGCGGTCGCTGTAGATCTTGCTGTCGCAGTAGGAGAGGTTGTTCTTGAGGGTGTTCGCGATGATGGTTTCGTTGTCGACGATGCGTTTGTTGAGTTCTTTGATGAGGTTCGACTCTTTCGCGAGGTTCGTGCAGTGGACGAGGTTGTTGAACCAGGTGTTCCAGTCGAGGTCGTTGCTGCACTTGATGGTGTAGTACTCCGAAGACGTGACGATCTCGAAGCAGTAGCTCTTCGCCTTGCCTGGCTTCTGCTCGACGGGCTTGATCTCCTGGATGCACACCAGCGGGATGCAGCAGAGGTTCTCTTCGCTTAAGCTATGGTACTTTCGGACTTGTCTTCGTAGTAGAGCAGCTCTGCCTGCGTCAAGATGATCTTCTTCCGCTCGAAGGTGTCTTTCGTGTTCGACGGAGAGATGAGCGAGTGGCGGTTTTCGTTGAGGCGGATCTGCAGCATGCCTTCTCGCTCGATGCTGCCGCTGACCTGTTTGATGGGCGCTGGGTGAGGCGAGGCTACTGGAGTTGGCGATCGGCTGTCTGGCGGGGTAGTCGTGGAGGTCGATGATTTCGTACCTGAAGTTGACTTTAGCGCCTGTTTCTCTGAAGTGCTCACCGAAGACTTTCTCCAGGGGGTTGAGGATCCGCTTCGAGACCAAGGAGCCGTCTTTCTTGTCGAGGACCGAGAGCATCAGACGCAGGTCTGGGTTTCTATTTCTGTTTGCGAAGTGTGGGGTGAACTTCTGGCAGACCTCGGTGGCAGTGACGCGTTCTTCGATCTTGAGGTCGCCGACTTTCTTGTCGTTGACGAAGATGGTGATGGAGTCCGAAGGCTTCTTCTCCGGCTTCTTAGACAGCCATCCCAATAAAAAGCTCATGCCGTAATTGCCAATCGAAGCACTTCGATATAATGAGAGCGAAAGGTCGAAAGACGAACAGCGAAGATAGTTAGAGACTCGGAGACAGCTGCTGGAGCTGCCCAGCAGGCGACTAGAGCAGGTTCTTGTACCGCTCCATGAAGACGCCATGACTCGACCGGCCGCCCCTCCACTCTCCTTCGAAGAGCAGCTTGCCGTGCTGGTTGTAGACTTTGCCCAGCCCGTGGGGTTCGCCTCCTTGCCACTGGCCTTCGAACTGCAGCTTGCCGTTCTTGTAGTAGCTGCTGCCTGCGTGAGGCGAGGCTACCTGAGCCGTGCTTGAAGCCGTCCTTCCACTGGCCTTCGTAGCGGCCGCCGAAGACGACCTGGAAGACGCCCCAGCCGTGCCGCTCGTTGTTGCTGTTGACGGTGCCTTCGTAGGTCGAGCCAGTCTTCATGACGATCGAGGCTTCGGTGAGGCCGTTGGGGAGCGGCAGGCCCTGCATCTGGTAGTAGTACTTCTTCTTGCCTTTGCCGTGGGCTTCGAGGTGGCGGTACTGCGGGTGGGTGACTTTCTCGCAGTAGTCCAGCTGCCTGATCCTTTCCATTATATTATTAATTAGCGGAGCCTGAAGAAGGCTGCGGCGAGCGCGACGAGGCCGAAGAGAGTCGCGTAGGACCAGAGGTAGTTGCTGTTCACGGGGGTGTCGTCGATGTCTTCCTTCTTTATCGAGATCGGCTGCAGCGTGGTCACGCCGGTCCTCAGGTAGTTCATCACGACCTCTTGCGAGTGGATCGGGTCTCTGCGGTCAGGAAGGCCCACCTCGAAGACTTCGTGTAGACCTCCAGGTCGTACTTGCTCACGTCTTCCTTCACGTTCAAGAACTCGAAGACGCGGTTCGCGTGCAGGTAGTACTCTCGTGCTGGGGCTGCTGGCACGTCTTCGGCTCGCTGGCCTGGCTTCTCCCGCAGCACGACTCTCAGCGGACTCATGGCGCGCAGCTCGCTGGGTCAGGCGGATGCTACTGCTGGTTGAAGCCGACGAGGTCGACCTGTCCGCGGAGGGTCTTGATGCTCCACTGGTTGGCCAGGACGAAGTTGAGCTGCGGTGACTGGAGGGTACGTCTCTGGTGTCTCTCAGGCCGACCTGGATCTTGAGGAAGTCTGGCATCATGATCACGTTGGCCTTGCTGTTGACTTTCACGATGTAGTTCTTGCCCGGAATGAGGCCTTTGATCAAGAAGCCGCCGTTGGGGTCTGTGACGCTCGACTCGACGAGCTGGTTGTCCTTGTCTTCGCAGTTGGCCTCGACCTTGAGGCCTGCGACCGAGTGGCCTCCGAAGCTCTTGACTGGGTGAGCCGAGGGTACCTGCGCCGTACGCGCTGAACTGCGTTCGCTTCGCTTTGATCTTGAGGTACTTCTTCTGGCCTTCCTCGACTCTGATGACGCTCTGCGGGGGGTCGAACTCGTACTCTTTGAGCACGCTCTTGATGAAGTACTCGCCTTTCTGGATGTTCTTTCTGAAGCCGCCCTTCTCTCCCGTGGCCACGGTCGTCTTGAAGTAGTTTCCTCTCTCCGTCGAAGTGATGTAGACGTTGACGCCGGGCAGCGGGTGTTTGTTGCCGGTCTGTATCTTGACGACGACCTGGGATATCTCGATCACCTTCGCTTCGGAGATGATGTCTCCTCTGGGGTCCTTCTTCGTGGCGACCTCGAAGTCGAAGCCTCTCTTCGTGAGCTGCACGTCGAACTCTGCTCCTCTTCTCAGCGGACCGATCTTGAACTCGCCCTCGCTGAAGTTCATGGACTTGTAGACTTTGAAGGCCTTGAAGGTGTCGTCTTCTGGTGAGCGCCTGAGGATGCGCAGCTTCACGTTTTTGAGCGGCTTGGACAGCTTGACGGAAACGATGGTTCCGATGGAGATTTGGAATCCTCCGAGGTCGGTCTTCATCGACTCGAGGTTTCCGACGGTGAAGTTGATCTGTCTGGGCGAGACGACGAGTCTGTCGGTCAGGTCGGACCCTTTGAAGACTGGCTTGATCTGGAGGTCTGTGTTGAGCTTGGTGTTGAGGGTGAACTCGAAGAGGTTGTCTGCGACTTTATTGAGGGTCGCTTCGGTGGCTTGACCTTTCTTCCTCGAAGCGATGATCTTGAGGTTTCCTGGACCGTCCAGTTTGGCGAGCAGCTGTTCGAATGCTTTGGTGTTGGCCGTGTCGATGTTGATGGTTCCTCGGAGCTTGATCGAGTCGACCTCGAAGTTGAGGGGTTTGGGGTTCTCGGAAGCTGAGTCGTACTCGAAGCTGTTCATGTTGTTCTTGAATGTGAAGGTGTCGTCGACTACGAACTCGAGCTTTCCGACTCTGTTCAGACACAGTTCGGTGGACTTCGGATTGAACCTGATCTTCTCCTGTCCGTTGATGGTCGCTTGGAAGGGAACTCTTGTGGAGTACTGCGCTCTGATACCTTTGTTGACGAACTTGGCGCCAGAGGTGTAGTCGTTCTCGCCGAGAGTGTCTTTTTCGAAGCAGAGGTGCGGGTTGATGACTCGGATGAAGTACCCTTCTTCGAACAAGTCGTTGAACTCGAAGGTCGACTCTCCATTGAGCTGGTAGGTCTTGAGCAGTTCCTGTTCGGAGTTGTACATGAGGATTTCGGTCTTGACCCTGAATTTTTCTGGAGTGGCAGCTAGGTACTCGACGGTGCCTTTGATGGAGAGCTTTTCTCGGGAGAAGTCGACGTTCAAGATGGGATCGTTGTCGAGGACGACAGTCCTCTGTTTGGGAGTGACGCTCAGGGTCTTGTCCTGGTGAGTGATGGCGGCTTTGACGATGTAGGTGCCAGCAGGGACTTCGTAGCAGTAGGTGCCGTCGGGTTTGATCTTGGTGTTGCGCTTCTCTCTGCCGTCGTTGCTTTCTATCTGCACGTTGACCTGGTAGCCGCTGGAGCTCTCTGAACCTTTCTGCAGGAAGTCGACTCTGCCGCAGAGGAGGATCATGTCTGCCATGATCTTCTCGAGGATCTTCTCGGAGTCGCCGTCGATCTTGAGGACGAAGGGCTTGAAGACGTAGTGCTGGTGAGTCGCTTCGAAGTCGTAGGTGCCGATCTTGAGTTTGTCGAGGTTGAAGTAGCCGTTGGCTGTGGTGACGTATTTCTGTTCGCCGTCTATTTTGATGATGACGCCTTCGATGCCGTTGCCTTTGGGAGTGACGACTCTGCCTTGCTGTCCCTGTGAGAAGCCGTTGAACGAGAGCGTCTCTTCTTTGTCGGCGGGGTGAGCGATGTCCAGTTGCTTGGGGTCGACGAGGATGTACTTGTTCTCGAACTGGACTTGGACTCTGTACTTGCCGAATGGCATGTCTGCGAAGGTGACGAGCGAGTCGGTGATCTGTGCAGAGCAGTCGAAGCCTTTCGCGATCGGGAGTCCTTGCTTCTTGCTGGCTTGGATGCAGTGACTGAGGTCAGCATCGGCCAGAGATTTTATATGAAGGATGCCTCGCTTGATCGGCTCGCCTGACAGAGTGATGCGCCTGGTCAGCTGGCTGCCGACCAAAAAGAGACCGCCTTCGCAGACGGAGCCTCTTTCCCAGGAGTAGACGCACTTGAAGGAGGTCGACTTGAACTTGCGGAGGACGGGAGACTCGTCGTCGACTTTGATCAGGTACTCTCCGGGACTGATGTCTCCGAACTGGAAGTCTCCGTGCTGGTCGGTGGTGGTTTGCGCGAGGAGGGCTTTGTTTTGGAGGAGCTGGATGGCGATGCCTTTCTTGAGCTCGTGGGCGAAGGTCGAGCCTGGCAGTTCACCTTGGAAGCGCACGGCCTGGTGCAGCGTGAACCCGGCCAACTTAAAATTAAACGACTCTGAATTATACGTGTTCTGTGCTTGTTCTTCGTCCATGTTTGCCAGCTTGAGTTCGTAGGACTCCGGAGTGAATTTGAGGTCTTTTTTCGTGGACCGGATTACCAGCCTGTAGTTCTTCTTCTGGCTGATCGGCAGCAGGTAGAAACCGTTCTCCGAAGGCTGCGCTTTCTCTTCTATTTTCTTATCGTCGTTCATGATGAAAATTTCGATGGTTTTCCAGTCGAAGTTCTTCGCCGAGCTGTCTGAGTCGCAGGTTACCTGTCGGGCACTTCGAGGAACCCTGTCACGGTCAAATCGAACGCCGCTAGATTTGTTGCCAGGAGGAGACACAGAAGTAGCAGCCGCGGTCTCATTTGAATTAGATATTTATGGACTCGCAGCAAACGAACCCTGATATACAAGGCATCGAAGAGCGCAAGGCCAAGACCCACAAAGGCAGACGCTTCCTCGACAAGTACAAACCCAAGCTCAACGAAGACCCCAAGAAGTGTCTCCTGCTCAAAGGCAGCAAGACCACGCAGCAGGTCACCGACGTCATGGAATACCTCGTAGGCTCAATTCTGAGCAGTTCAATATTCGGAGAAACCTCAACACCAAGCTGCAGAGGAGAAACGAGATCAGGCCCTTCGAAGACGCCTCCAACCTGGAGTTCTTGACGGTCAAGAACTTCGCTCCGCTGTTCGTCTTCGGGTAGTTTTAGTTGAAGCCAGATCGAACACAAAGAAAAAACCGAACAGTCTGACCATTGGTCGAGTCTTCAACAAGAAGGTGCTGGACATGGTCGACTTCGAGATTGTGAAGCTGGAAGAAATCGGCGACGGCAAAGTAAGCAGCTTCTGACCGAAGGCATGGAACAAAGTGCTCATCGAAAACTTCCCGGTCGTTTCTTTCCACGGACCAGGCTTCGAGTTCGACGAGGACAGCAAGCGCATCAGGAACCTCCTGCACGACCTCTTCAACCGAGGCTCGAGTCCGCGCGAAGGAGACCTCCTGGGACTGACCAGACTGTACATCTCCGTGGTCTACGAAGACAACGTGATGCACTTCCGCTTCTACATCTCCAAAATCGTCACCTCCATGATGGAAAAGTCCGCCTGGACCTCCGAGGTACGCTGCGTTCACCAGAACTTCCTGGAAGAAATCGGTCCCAGACTCGACATGGTCATCCGAAGAAAGCTCGTCGCTCCCGAAGACGTCTACAAGCAAGCCATCTCCCGAAAAAGCTACCTGACTCAAAAAGCAGTACGTCTGCATTAACCAAGAAAAGAAACATCGAGCTGACGAACCTCGGAGACAAGGTCGGAAGACTGCACATCACCCAGCCAGACCTGAAGACTCTTGAAATCAGAAAGTACCGCAGATTCGTGGAGAAGGGCCGGAAGCAGCTGTCTCGCGAGAAGACCGGCAAGCGTGGAGAGCGACCCGAAGCAGACCTCCAGGCTCCGCAGCCTGAGAAGAAGATCAAGTCCGACTAAGCAGCAGCAGCAGCACTGCGACGAGCGCTCCGACGACGAGACGCACCAGCTGCTCTACTTCCACTATACCTAATCGTTATTGTGCTTTCTAGAAACCACTGGACCGACCGGCCGGATTAGTTGAAGTCTCGACTCAAGGCAGGCAGGTCCGGCTGCGGACTGGCCGCGACTCGAGACTGCTGTCGCCTGCAGGGACTGGGGTTTAGGTCACTTCGAAAGAAGCGTTAGGCAGGAGCGTCGGTCTTCGGTCACACAGATTCAAGGTGAATGCGAGGGTGAAAAACAAGCTTAAAGATTTTTAATTCTGTTTGACTGCTGCGCACAGATGAATGTAAATTTAATTTGTCCATTTTTCCATCGCGGGTGGACAGGAGCGTGCGCGGCGGCTTCGGCCGGCTAGCTAGCCTCGGGACACTCCCTAACTCGCCTTAACCTAAACCAGACCCTCGCAGCTTCTCCTTCGCAGCCGCCTGCAAGAGCCTCGCGGCTGGCCGGAGGCGACTCGCATCAGCTGCAGGCCAGCAGCGAGCAGATAATGTTCGAGGATAATTGCAGCGACTTCGAGTGCCTCATCTGCCGCGAAGAAGGCACGGACCCGCTGCTCTACACGAGCTGCGGCCACCGCCTGTGCAAAAAGTGCCGAGACAAGCTCTTCGGACAGGCGGCAGACAAGCTCACGATTCCCTGCCCCTTCTGCAAGCAGCAGATCAAGAAGAAAGACATCACGACGCGCAGCCCCGAAGAGCTGGCCTTCGAGCACGAGATGCACATCCGCAACACGCTCAAGATCGAGATGAACGAGAAGCTGGAAGACTTCCCCTCCGTCGAGCAGTACTACGACTTCCTCGAATTATTCGAAGACCTGGGTAGCCGCCGCTCACCAGTCGCGAAGAAGCTCCGCGACCCCAAGTTCAACGACAACGAAGACATCAACGCGTACAGGCTGCAGAAGCTCGACCGCAAGCGCACGAACGAGAACAACCAGAAGAAGAAAGCCGCGGTTTCCTTCGGTGCGCCTCGCTGACCCAGTGCAGAGCATCAGCCTCAAAGACATCTCCTACCCCAACATGGTCACCAGCGGAGGCATCAAGCGCGAAGAGTCCGACCTGAACCGCTCGCTCCTGCTGCGCGCCTCGGGCTTCAACCACGCAGCAGTGCACAACCACGGCTTCGAGATGCTCAGACTCCGCCTGCAAGACCGCGTCTAGCCCGTCCGTCTCCAGGCGAACTCCCGTAAGACGCGCCACTCTAGCATTTGTTTCTTCCGCACTACTTCTAATCTGCTGGGG
>JFJP01042397.1_pt1 | contig 10437 bp, 5 predicted proteins | sample 431651 | NCBI WGS metagenome assembly JFJP01 (sample SAMN02602958, study PRJNA72255) | Microbial mat metagenome, whole genome shotgun sequencing project. | biome: fresh water; feature: sink hole; material: water; isolation source: purple microbial (photo- and chemosynthetic) mats found in... | reverse complement strand
ACCAATCACAAATAGAGGATCTGTACTTAAAGTTGTTTCCTTAGAACCGGAAATTATATTGTATGAACCTATGACAAAGCTTCCAAATGACTGGGCTGTAGCGCCTAAACCAGCAGCTATAGCATAATCTCCTGTTGCATTTGCATCATAACCCAAAGCAATCGAATTATCACCCACAGATTCACCATTTCCTATAGTAACAGATTCCCATCCACTGGTATTACCGCTGCCTATTAATATTGAAGCTTGTCCGGTAGAGCTTCCACTACCAATTGAAATAGAACCCATTCCACTTGCGGTTCCCTGAATTGCCATTGAATTCATACCACTTGCAGTTGCTGAGCGGCCAAGAGCCACAGAGTAATCACCTTCTGCCTTTACTCCAATACCTGAAGCAAAGGACTCTGTGCCTGATGCATCAGCATCAAGCCCCATTGCCATAGATAACATACCTGTAGCAGATGTAGATAATTCAAAATTATCTCCAAAAAGTTTGTCTTTAGAACCAATAGCAAAAGATCCCCTGCCAGTTACAAGAGTACCTGCACCAATAGCATAACCATCATCAGCAAGAACAAATGCTGAATCGCCAAAAGCGAATGAGTTGTTTCCTTTAGCAAAAGCATAATTACCTAAAGCTGTAGAACCTTCACCTTCAGTTCTTGCTTTGTAGCCAAGTGCCTGTGAATAGTCTCCCTTTGATTTTGATTCAAAGCCTGCAGCAAAAGAGTTCTCTCCAACACTATCAGGACTTTCAATCAACACTTTTCCTACTAGAAAAGCATTCTTTATCGGATACCATAAAACCCTGTTTTGTGATGGATTTAATTTTCCAGAGGCATCCGTTTCAACATTTAAGAAACTTTTATATACTCCCTTTGCATTCCCATACCCTCCTATTGCAAATCCGCCCTTTGCTGCTTTGGCGTTATCGTCAATATACATCCTGATACTGTCATCGCTGACTGTGAGAAGTCTTTGAGGATTGGTCCGTTTTGAAGGATCAAATCCACCAATAGCAAAACTTCCTTTTTTCCCTTTTGTTGATGGTGCATTATTGACATATACCCGTGCACTGTCAGGGCTAATGAGCAGGTAGTCATTTGTAAAACCCTTGGCATTACCAAATCCACCAATAGCAAAACCTCCTTTTGCGGCTTTAACGAGAGGATCGTCATAAATATAAGCCCTGATACTATCTCTGCTCACAATGAAATACTCCTGTCCTGGCGCATCAGCTTTAGCCCCGCCAAATCCCCCAATTGCAAATCCGCCTTTCTTGCCTTTTGAATTACCATCTGCCACGTAAACTCTTACTCCCTCATTATATACGGCAAAAATAATCTGTCCATCTTTGTTTTTAACCTGGAAAAGAGCCTCCTCAAGATCAGCTGTTTCTCCCCTGACATAAAGGTTTGTCAGTGTATCAGCGACACTTCCTGCTAATATTGAATAAGGAACTGACCACAATTGCGACGACCCCATTGTAAGGTAGCCTCCACCATTATCAATCTCTGTCTTAATGTATTTTGGCGCTTCAGCCCAGTCAATTTCACTGAAAGTAACCACCTCTGATCCAGGTTGTCTGACACCATTTCCAATCACGAGTGTGAACAAACCGGATTCATTGGGTTGCACTGAAGCATGCTCCTCAATCCAAAATTCTATACCGCCATCTGATTCTGACTGAATGGTTATGCGCACATCAATAGGCGTACTTACCGGGTTAGTGCCCTCGCGGGCAATTGCCTGATAGTTAAATCCCTGTGGCACCTGAGCGGTACATGGCAATACGATAAAGGCAACAGGCAGAAGCAGAAAAAGGAGGAGTTTTGGTTTCATAGAAATACTAATTTGAAAAAAATAATCCATGCATCATAAAAACTACGGAATGAAGATCACAAAAAATAAAGAATAATGGAAAGAAAAGGTCAGAATTTTGACGAACACGCTGGAAGATAGGATTATTGATAAGGAATACTATCTGAAAAGGAGGTTTACACCTGGATCAGGAATTACTTTATATGCTGATGTTGTAGGCACGATCACACTTGTAATACGCTTGTCTGTGGAGACACTTACTAATTTTTCTCCTGTTTTGTCTGCAATTAGCAGATCGATAGTGAATTCAAACAGAATTTCCTGTCTCTGTTCAACGAAAACTTCAGTGTTTCCTTTACGTTTATTTACTTTGCTCCAAATCTTTAGTTCTGGTTGTCCTGCAACATAAAGCCACTGATGAAAAAACTTATCGAGATCTCTTCCGCTTACTTCAGCCATGATATTCTTAAAATCGTCAGTAAGTACATTGGAATTATGAAATCGTTCAAAGAACAGTCGTAATCCTGCAAAAAAGGCTTCATCTCCAATCTCGTGCCTAAGCATATGCAAAACCCATGCACCTTTCTGGTACGAATTTGCATTAAGCAGCTCCGTCAGATTTGTAACACTAGTATCGATAACAGGTTTAGGGTCATTGTTAAAATAGTTCAGCACTCTTTTTCGCGATAACTCCATATCTGTTTTCAGTCCCGCTTTACCCTGAAATGATTCAAAGTAGACTGAAGTCAGGTAAGTTGCGAAACCCTCACTAAGCCATATGTGATGCCAGTCGGCCTCTGTTACACAGTTCCCAAACCACTGATGGGCAATTTCATGAGCAATAAGTCTTTCAGCTCTTCCCATGCCTGTTACCGAGTTCTCGGCATAAAAAATTGTTCCGGCATTTTCGAGTCCTCCATATATAGTTTTTGACTGAACGTTAGCAAGTTTTTTGTAAGGATAAGTACCTACTAAAGAGCTATAGTAATCAATAGGTTTGACGGCAACTGAATAATCTGCGAAGCCCTGCTCCCTGTTTTCAGGAAAAACCCAGGCCGATACCGGAATATCATTAACAGTACCTGTTCTTTGTACAGCAAAATCAGCTGCACCAAACGCCATCACTTTAGTAGCAACAGGAACTGATTCACTCCAGTGAGTCAGTGTCAAATTATCTTCAACATGAGCCTCGCCTATCAGTAAGCCATTTGCCACTACTTTATACCTGTCAGGAGCTGTAATGATAAAATCGACCGCAGCCTTATCGTAAGGATGATCAATACATGGCAGATAATTGTGTGCCCTGTCGGGCCAATGATCCGCGAAAAAAGTACGGCTTCCGAATTTATTCTTCGATATAATAAGCCCATCAGCAGGAGTACCATTATAGTCAATAACAAAATCAACAGTATCGTTTTCAGCTGTAGCGTTGTCAAAAACGATCAATAATTTATCATTATGATGGACCCACTTTACATCAATGGAATTTGCAGACACATATTCTACGGTCATTCCTTTACCATCACTTTTGGTTCCTTTGAGATCAAAATAAATTGAATCGGTCCTTTTGCTGAACAGAACACATATTGAGGCTTTTCCTTCAATTCTGTCGGTTGAGTCATTAATTGCCAGGGAGAACTTATAATTAAGCACATTGGCATGTATATTACGTACATAACCATCATTACCATGAACATTTCCAGAAAGGAAAGAGAGCAAAAACAGAATAAGCAAATTCCTCATTAATTTATCCTTTTACTGGTTCGTGCGACTTTAATGATTCTTATGATCTGTACTATTTCCTGAAGACTGAATTACCATTTTTCTGCAGGCTGACAACAAAGACTCCGGTGAAAATAAGGATAGCTGAGATCACCATTACAAAATTTATACGGTCCTGCCCCAGTAGTGATGCCAGGTAAGCAGCAATGACAGGGTTAAGATAAGTGTAGGTACTAACAATTGTTGGGCTCAGCCGCCTTAGGCCAAACGATATAAGAAGATAACCAAGATAGGTTGCAAAGAATACTACAAATCCAATTCCTAGCCATCCTTTAACAGATATTGCTGACCAATCCATAGTGCTCCACTGTGAATAACCGAGTGGCACTGTTGTCAGCATTGCGAACATAAATGTCCATTTCATTACTGTCACGGGATGATATTTTTCAACCATCCTTTTAATAATTACAGTATAAAATGCCCAGCTGATTGCATTCACTAAGGTGTAGATATCGCCAAGAAAAGTATTGCTGCTAAGGTCGGGCGTTCCATTCTGAAGTGTCAGCATCAGTACCCCTGAGAGACCGATTGCAAGTCCTATCCCTTTCAAAAAAGTTATATTCTCCCTTAGAACCAGAGCAGCAAATACAAAGGCAAATATTGGGTTTGTTGATATTATTATTGATGAGTTTACAGGTGAAGTATAATTAAGGCCAACAAGAAAAAGCACCTGATTAATAACCATACCAAAGAAAGAACAGCCAAAAAGATACAACAGATCCTTCCTGCTTACGGTTTCTTTTGGCATAAAAAGGCTTGTCATCCAGAATAATCCTGCAGCAAAAACTGTACGAAGCGAAACAAGTGCAAGAGGTCGTATCTGGTCGGGCATCACTGCCTTGGCAATGGAGTAATTTACTCCATAAATAATATTGGCAGCCAAAAGTGAAAGATGCGCCCATGTTTTTACCCTGCTTTTATGCATACTCAATAATTGAGTCGCAAAAGTAGAAAAAGCAGAAAGAATAACAAACAAACGCTAAAGAATGAAATAAAGTTCCAAAATAATATAGATGCATTAGTTACTCATTAGATTCCTCATAGAATCATAACTGACTATCGCTTTTTATTTTTCGATTTTGATACTTTCTTAATATTCTCGGTAAGGTCAATTCTTTGTCGTGCCCCGTCAGATAGAATTACCTTAACAGGTTTTGATAATCCGTTTTTTGTCCTCATCCACAATTTATAGGTATCGGGGTCAATTCCCGGAGCTCTGAAATATCCTTTCTCATCTGTCTTTACTACTGCTGATTGTCTTCCGTTTATAGTCGAGATAAATACAAAAGTTGCTGGCAAAGGCTTGCCGGACCTCCCGGTTACTTTGCCATAAAGATCTGTTTTTCTGGCTTGTTTAACCTGTATCGTTATACCTGCAAATGACAAGTAATCAGGAATTTCTAAATTTATGTTTCTTTCTTTCAGCAATTTTGTAATTCCTGCTTTAGAAGGTTTGGTGTCAACCAGTATCTCAAAAGGTATTTTTAACTCACCATTAAACAAGACTTTTGTTTTAGAAGCCAGGTAAAAAAGGAACTTTTTCTGCTCTCCTTTCTCAAGAGTGAAAGCTATATGAGGTTCTGGTTTTTGATTAATTTTTATTTCAGAGGGTTTTTCACGTTTTTTCTCAGGAATTTCGAACCACCTGATGCTGAAGATCTTTCTAATACGTTCAAAATCTTCCGGAAACAGAATTTTATATTTATGTGTCCTGTTGAATATATTTCGGACAACATAGATATGCTCTTTGACACCTCTGAGGTTATGAAGTGAACGGGCACCCTGCTCTTCATCAGGAAGCCCTTCCGGATTTCCTGCAGGGTCGGCAGGAGCTACAGGCTCTGCCTCAGCATCAGCATTATTCTCGTCCACAGTAGCAGTGTCAGGTTCCGCAGGGGCACTATTGGATTTTTTTACAACAAACTGATCCAGGTTGCGTTGTGCCTCATTATCACGACCGTCAACAAACCATGCAACATCATCAACACCATCTTCATCTATATCTTCAAGCAGAATTTCAGTAAGCTGAGCCTTTGCCCTGACACACCTGTGTGTAACTGTTCCTGAGAAATCATAATCGTACGTGTGCAGATATGAATCTCCAGGCTTAAGGATCACCGAATTCACATTCACCAGGCTGTCACCTGTTCCTCCTCCTCCGCTAAGAAATATAATTGCACCGATCCAGAATTGTCTTACAGGATGAGTGCCATTATTAAATACCTGTATATTAACTTCGTTGATCTCACCAGGGTGATAATAATCATCAGGAACCGTATCAGGAGGATGTGTAAGGAAGATATCAGGGCTTTCCCACCACCAGTCAGGAAGATCAGGAGGATCGACCTGGTCCCCGTCTCTTATAAGGAACGATGGCAGTCCAAGATAAGATTCACTGGAGCCCAGAAAATCATACTTAGGAGTTAGCCCGGCAAGTGTGTCAGCATAAACATATGCCTTTTTCATAGAAACCAGAAGATTGTTTGTGACTTCAGGGGTGGTTGGATCAGTCGATTCCTGATCAGCATATGTTGTACCCCGCGGAATAAGCTGCATAGCATTTTTCCAGTAATCAGTAAACTCACTTCCGTTGATATTTGCCACAATATCTTCCCCTACATTGCAGGCAGCAGTAAATGTTACCTGAGTATTAATACTTGAAATATTCGACAAACCACCTGTGCCAGTCCAGAAACCGAACGATCGCGATTGTTGCATCAAAATATTAATATGGTTATTATCGATGAAATCAGGATTGCTATTAATTATTGGAGTCAGCCACGACTGTTTCACGGTCACAGGAGTTCCACTGATCCTGGCTATCTCCAGAAAGTAATTTGCGGAAGGTACAGTTACGGAACTTCCAACACCTGTAAAATACAGGAATGAGCAATTATGATACTCAGCAGCAACAAGCGCAGATGCGCCTGAAGTAAACGCAACCAGTTTAGCCTGAAGATCATTTTTAATAGCAGAATCACTGGTTCCCGCTAATACATATTTAGTCAGACCATTAGAGTGAAAAATATTATCAGGATCGGGCGGCTCAGTTACAATAAAATCAGGAACATCAGCACCTGCCACAACATCAATATTTTCAGGCAGATAGCCGTAATAATTAATAAGAGTCTCAAGTACTTTCCTAATATCTTCAACGTACTGGTTATCTGCCGATCCCATAAAGAGAAAAGCAAATTTGTCTTCGGGTTTGGATGATATTGCCATATCTGTAAGTATTAATTATTGGTTTCTAATTCAAAAGAAAGATTCTCATATATCATTTAATATTAATCAAGTCTAACCCAAACGTTATTTAAATAGCAATAAATATGGTGGTCGGTACTATTTACATAAAGAGTGCCTTCTGTTGGAGCAGGAGTTGTTGGAGCGGCTGCCCGTGGAGTAATTTTGAGTACATCATTTATTGTAACAAATTTATTGTTGAATTCTCCATAGATCAGGGGAACATTCGGGATATTTGAAGAATTAGTAATCAGCAGTTTATTTGATCCGGCAAGATTTGCATTAAATCCTATGTATACATTTCCTGTTCCAACATTTGAGCTTCCTGCAGAAGAGCCTATAAAGACATTATTTTCACCTGAATTATTATTACCACTACCCCACCCCAGAAATGTGTTGTTATCTCCAGATGTGTGAAATGCCCCACTGTTGGTTCCAAGAAACGTATTGTGCTCTCCTGTTTCATTCAATACACCTGCTGAATAACCAATAAAAGTATTTTCTGAGGCTGTGTTATACACACCGGTTTGTGAACCAACGAAAGTATTATACCTTCCATCTGTACTATCACATATACCACTCTCTGTGCCAATAAATACGTTATGTTCAGCTGTTTTATTCATCATACCGGCATTATAACCAAGAAACACATTTTTATAACCTGATATGTTCTTGTTTCCGCTCTGGTATCCGATGAAAATATTAAATTTCCCCTCATCCCCGGTAGGATTTGGAGCAGTTAAGGGACCTGTTTCATGTCCTATAAATGCATTGATTTTATCGATCCGCATCAAATCGCTTGCTCCACCACCCTGGATATTTGTAACTGAAAAACCTTTCAATGTATCAGTTACCTGTATATTGGTACGACTTGAAAGCACACTCATGTAAACCGGGTTAGCGCCATCCTTTGCATTTCCATATCCGCCAATAGCAAAACCGCCTTTAGCTGCCTTTGCTTCCTCCCGTATGTACATCCTGATACTATCATCACTTACTGTTAAAAGTTTAACAGGAGGAATGATACCTTTTGACGGATCAAATCCACCAATAGCGAAGCCCCCTTTTTTAACTTTTGAAGGGGTATTACTGAAATTAATCTGTGTGCTATCGCGCGTAACACGGAGGAACTCCTCTCCTCCTCCCGTTTTGGAAGGGTTAAATCCGCCAATAGCAAAACCTCCCTTTTTAACTTTTACAGAGTTAGTGTCGAGGTAAATACGCACACTATCACGGTTTACAATAAAATAATCCTGGTTGATACCATCCTTTGCTTTGTTAAAGCCACCAATGGCAAAACCTCCCTTTTTCCCTTTCGTATCGCCGTCGGACACATAGACCCTGACTCCTTCATTATATACTGCAAAGATTGTCTGTCCAAAATTGTTTTTTACCTCGAACAATGGTTCCTCCAAATCTGCTGTGGTTCCCTTGACAATAAGTTTGTCAAGTGTGTCATTCAGATTACCCGCTACCATTGAATAAGGAACGCTCAATAACCTTGATGAACCCATAACAAACCAGGCATTATCATAATATATCGACGTTTTAATGAATTTTGGGGTAATCGACCAGTTTATTTCAGAGAACTCCTCGTTAAAGGAGCTTTCCTGCCTCTCACCTTTTCCTATGAAAAGACTAAAGCCACCAAAATCATTCGTAGTTACCGCCGAATGCAATTCTTCCCAAAAAACAGTTCCGCCAAGCGAATCTGATTGTATGAAAATCTTAACCTGTAAGGCTAACCCTGCGGAACCTGTGAAGACAAAAGATAACATGAAAAAGAAAGAAGCAAGAAAAGCCAAAGTTTTGTTTTCATAGTGGTAAACTTAAAGTTGAAAAGGTTGAAATGGAGAAAAAAGTTTTAATAATTCAACTATAAGAGGAAAGTTAGAACAAAAGCAAACACATGTCAAGTTTTTTTTCGACCTGAAATAAATGGAATATGCTGCTGGTTAAGAAAATCATATTCGCTAATAATGGATATATTTGGAAAAAAATAATGATGATGAAGATATCTGTAATAAGCGGAGGTACAGGGGGACTTGGGCTGGAGATTGCTGATCTGCTGGTTCAGTCGGGAAGAAATGTCCTAATTCTGGGTCGCAGTGAAGAGAAGCTTACTGCTGCCTTATTACGTTTAAAGAAATCGGTAAATAACAATCTGGCTGAAGCTTTGATTTGTAATGTCGGTTCAGAGGAAGATATCATAAGGGTCAAGGATTATTTAACAGAAAGATCGCTCTCAGTAGACTATCTTTTTAATAATGCCGGTTCAGGACTCTTCTCAAAAGCTGACACCTCAACCTCTGAGATGATAGATAAGGTTTTTGAATCAAATCTCAAAGGGATGATACTTCTCACGTCAGCAGTACTCATGCTGACTCCGTTGGAAGAAGAACTAACAATAGTTAATATAATGTCAACTTCTGCGCTTGTCGGACGGGCAGATGAGACACTTTATTGTGCAGCTAAATGGGGAGCCAGGGGGTATACCGAGGCACTCAGGACAGAATTAAAAGGAACCAGAAGAAATATAATAGCAGTTTACCCCGGGGGAATGAGAACAGATTTCTGGAAGATACCAGGATTGAATCGCGACATTAGCAGCTTCATGGATCCTGCAAAGGTGGCAGAAAAAATTGTCTCAGCTGTAATGAATTCAGACAAAATGCTTGTAACAGATATCACAATTAACAGAAAATAAGACGTTTGAGTTACGACAGTCTGCTTTTATAATCATCATAACCAAATTCCTTTATCAACCTGAATTTGTTTTCCAGGGTCCAGATACCAATAGAAGGATGGTGAACCCCATTGAAAGTTGTGGTCTTCACCATTGTATAATGTATCATATCGAGAAACACTATTTTATCACCTTGGCTGAGTTCTTTATCAAATGACCATTCGCCCATAACGTCGCCGGAAAGGCAGGAGTTCCCTCCTATCCTGTAAGTTGGTTTCCCGGGAACAGGATCAGTTGCCCCTTCAATTTTTGGTTTATATGGCATTTCAAGACAATCAGGCATATGAGCAGTGAAAGAGATATCGGGAATTATTGTTTTAATACCCTGATTTTCAACAATATCTTCAACAGTTGCAACCAGTTCTCCCGTCTCCCAGGCAAAAGCACTTCCTGGTTCAAGTATAACATGTAGTCCGGTTCTCTCTCTGAATCCTTTAACCAGTTTAATGAGGTGCTCAATATCATAATCCTTTCTGGTCATCAGGTGTCCACCTCCCATATTGATCCACTTCAATTGTGAAAAATGCCTGCCAAATTTAGCTTCAACAATCTGAAGGACTTTTTCGAGAGCATAGGAATCTGATTCAAACAGCACATGAAAATGGAGTCCTTCTATTCCATCAGGCAGGCCATTTGCAAGATCACCGGCGCTTACTCCAAGCCGTGATCCGGGAGAACAGGGATTATACAGACCATGACTCACCTCTGAAAACTCAGGATTAATACGCAAACCAGCCGAAATTCTCTTCGGATATTTTTGAAGTTCAGCCGAATATTTTTTGAACTGGTTTATTGAGTTGAAGGTAATATGAGAGCTGTACTTCATTATTGAATTAAAGTCCCGG
>JFJP01027655.1_pt1 | contig 10437 bp, 7 predicted proteins | sample 431651 | NCBI WGS metagenome assembly JFJP01 (sample SAMN02602958, study PRJNA72255) | Microbial mat metagenome, whole genome shotgun sequencing project. | biome: fresh water; feature: sink hole; material: water; isolation source: purple microbial (photo- and chemosynthetic) mats found in... | reverse complement strand
AATTTTTTACAATTTTTTATATTTTTTTACAATTTTTTACAATTTTTTATAATTTTTAAAATTTTTTACAATTTTTTACAATTTTTTACAATTTTTTACAATTTTAAAAATTTTCAAAATTTTCATAATTTTCATAATTTTTACTATTTTTACAATTTCAACAATTTTTACAATTTTCACAATTCTTACAATTTTAACATTTTTCGAATTTTTCAATTTTCATAATTTTTAATAATTTTTATAATTTTTAACTATTTCCTTATTTTTTCTTATTTTCCATTCTTTATAAGAAAAATGACATCTTATGTCGTCGTTTGGCCGCTTTCTCCACTTTTCGCTAAAATAACAGCCAAAGTGACTGCAAAGACGACAACAACCCCCAGAAACCCCAGCGCCACCACAGGTCTATAAAACAGCCATGAGAAAAACACGATAAGCGAGCAAATCGGCACCGAAACCAGTAATGCAAAGACAAAAACCACCAATCTCCCAACACTGCTTAAAATGGGTAAAACCTCAAGAAACTCATAAACTGGTGAAAAAAACAGATAAATACCAAAAACCATCATAAAAAACCCGATAAACCTATAAACCCATGTCATAACTGTGTTTTCCTTGTCTTTTTCTTCAAAAATCTCCTTTTTCGTGAAGCTTTTCTCATAAATCCAATCAATGAAATTCGGGGTTTTACAGAGATTTTCCACGAATCCACAACAAACACAACAATTCTGTTGTTCTTCATCAGAAAACTCTTGTATTTTCTCATTTTTCTCAATAAAAGCCTGCGTTTCTTCACGATATTTCAACCCTTTTTTCTTTAGGTCATAAGGGATAAAACCCTGGTTATTTTGACAGGAAACCAATGATATTTCCTCTTCAGGGACATAATCAAAGGAAATCCTCAAATCGCCTATCATATCCTCCTTATTGTCACCTTCAGTCCTTATATATATGAAATTCCCCGATATTTTCACCTTTTCTAATGAAGAAATCCCTTTGATTTTCTCTAAAAAAACTTCAGAAAAACCCTCTTTATTCTTCTCTTCTAAAACAAGCGATTTCTCGTTTTTGAGCTGATTTAACTGAAATTCGTTCAGTTCGAAACTCCCGATATTACAGGTTTTAGTGATAAAAGTCTCGTTTTTTATGATCCATTTCTGGTTATTTTCATGTCCATTTTCCTTGAAAAACCCGCTATTTATCGGATTATCTTCCCAAACCTTTGTAAAACTATAGGTTTTATGTGTGGTTTCACCACCCCCGAAGTCATTTCTTCTCTTTATCGACTCAACGCTCTGTTTCCATTGAAACATCTCAACTTTTCTTCTTAATTTCAAGACTTTCGTTAGGAAAACCCCGATTTCTTCATCCTTTATTATCGAGGAATTCGTGGCGAAACCAGATAAAAACACCAATTTACCGTTATTTTCGGGTTTTATCTCAAAAGGACTCAATTCTTCACAAATTCGAAAGCCTTCATTGATTATTTCAGAGGTTTTTACCGCTCGACGCTCATTGAACCATAAAGCGGGAAAAGCACAGATAAAGAACAGAATTCCAAGGATGCAGAGATAAATAGACTCAATGAATTTTTCACTCCAGGACTTATAGGATGTCGTAGTCACTTCAGAAGAGGAATGCGAGAGAAAATTTGAAGATAAATTATGATGGTTGGGGGAGATTTGAACAGATTTGTCAAGGGATTCGGAAGAAGAGGAAATCGTGAAGAAAAGAAGGAAAATTACAAGAAATAATGAGTTTTTCATTGGTTTTTTTGGTTTTTGTTTGAATAATTAGAAAATCGAGAGAGAAAAAAAAGCTGTTTTCTGCTTTTTTTCATTAAAAACGAACACATTTAAATTAAAAGAGAAAATTGAGAAAAATTCTTTGGATTTTGGGGTTTTTATAAAGGAATTTATTTTCAAATTCACGATTGATTCATTGGTCAAATTTGAAAAATTCTGCTTTTTACAATAAAATAATGAATTTATCACTGAATTTACTAATAAATATCCGTTTAAATAAATAAATAATTCTCTTTATTTCCTTCTTTTCATGGCTTTTTTCTTTGCTAATTTCTCCTGATAGCTGGCTTTTTTCTCGCTGACGATCTTTTTCTTCGCAATCTTCTTGCTTTTCCCTATAAAAACCCCTTCATTATCTTCTTTTTCCTCATCGCTTTCCTCTTCTTCGTCTTCAAAGCTCTTCCCTACCAAATTCTTCTTCCTCTGTGGGTTATTCCTGAGATATTCTTCTGATTTTTCATCGATTTTATACCTGGGATCCTGAAACATCACATTAAATCTCTCACTATCGACGACTTCTTTTTGAATATCAACAGTTTTTTTCTTAAGTTTTTTCTGATCAATTTTCTTTAAAAACTCCTCATTAACTTTGGCTTTTTTGGAAACTCCTAAAATCCTATTTTTCCTCTTATCTTCCAGTTTATTCCTGACCAATTCCTTGCGATATTTCTCATAGGCGAAGGGGTCGTTTATCAGCTCTAATTTCTGGTATAATTTCGTGTGTAACAGGTATCCATGCATGTATTTCTTCAGATATTTGCTCCCGATCAGATTTGTGGCATTCAGCTTCTCAAGGTCTTCAAGACTCACAAACTTGAATTCATCATAGATTTTATCGATAAACTCCTCTTCGAGTTCTTCAGTGACGTTCTCGATATAATGGCACCATTTCGGGGCTGAGTCCAATGCCGGGATAAAGAAAGTGCCTATTCGAACGCCTTCAGTCCCTATGAAGATTAACCCTGAGTTCCTTGCCAATTCAACTGAGTTAATCTCCTCTTTAGGCTCGATATTCGTGAAGATTCTCCCAGAATCCTGATTATGGATCTTTAGGATCTTTTTATCAGCAGAGAGGAGATTTCGTGAAGTATCATGGAAAATTATCGTGTTTATTGGCTCTTTGTACTGATGTTGGAACTCAATGATGCTCTTCTCATATCGTAAATCGAAGATTTTCACCAGACCTTTCGAAGAACCCACTGCGTATTTTAAAGGGGAATCCTCGGAAACGCTGAGACATGTGATAGGACTCAGGAAACGAGTCGCTGAGACCTTTTCCCGCTGACGGTAGTCCCATAGCTCCAATAGACCTTCAGAACCTCCGTTCATCAGTAAATTCAACGATTTATTGTAATTGACCACGTTATTTGAAGAAGAACTTGAGGGGAAAGAGTTGAGAAAACGGCCTTCTTCAAGGTTTAGACGATATATCTCAGGAGAGGAGGAGGCGATAATTAGATCACAATTCGTGGAGTTATAGACCATATCGCGAGGAAACTTCGGGATTCGAGTCTTGTAGTGCTTACCGTATTGGGCGTGAAGCTCAATAGTCCGATCAGCACAGGCAAAGGCTAATTTCGTGTAATCTTCAGCTAAAATACTGAATTTTACGATTTCAGAGTCCATGCCTCGCATACATTTAAGAGAAAGCTGGGAAGTCTCGAAGATCTTTATCTGAGGGGGGTAGAGGCCAGAGGCTATTATGAAGAACTGATCAGGAGTCATTTGAACCTGCGTGGACGCGATTGGGAAGTCGAAGTCTTGGATCAACTCAATACGACGACGGAAGTCATTGTCGTATTTTAAACCCTTTTTACGCTTGTTAGCCTCCTCAAGGAATTGAGGGAGGGTCTTGCCAGCGGAAAGGTTGTAGATCTTAATGCCATTTATTTCAGATATTGTGTACATTTTTTTAATTGATTTGAAAAGGATTTTTTTTCTTTGTATTTAAAGAAGAAAATCGAATTTTTTTTTTCGTTTTGATAATTTTTTCGAATAAAAAAAAGGGTTAAATGAATTCTAATGAAATTTCAAGTATTTATGATAAAAGCAAAAACGATGGGATTTGTGAAGGAAACAACAGTGTTTCGAGTATAGGGAATAAATATATCAAAGAACTGGTGATTTCGGAAGGTTTTTTAATTGTTTTTCTCAGGTTTTTATGAGGGAAAATAGGGTTAAATCTGAAGTCTTATGACGATTTATTACAGGAAAAGATCGAAAGAAAGGAGAAATTCAAGAATAGCAACAATAAATTAGTAATATATTGGAGAAATTAGTGATATTTAAAGAAAAAAAGATCGATAGCGGACAAAGGAAATGGCTTGCGAAACACGGGAAAGAGCATTTGATTGATTTTACGGATAAAGTTCATTAATTTATCGATTTTTATCGATTTTCATCGATTTTTATTGATTTTTATTGATTTTTATCGATTTTTATTGATTTTTATTGATTTTTATCATAAAAAATCGATTTTTCTCAAGGATCTCAGACAATTGAAGAAATATTTCGTTCAATTAGACGATGAAAAAAAAGGTTTTTTCTGATAAAACTCTTGATTTATAAAGAAAAACAAAACGATAGAAAGCATTGGAATCAGCCAGTTAGAAACTCCTTTGATGTCTCTGGGCATTGCGGAAAACACTGAAGATGTGAAGAAAATTATCGCAACTGTTGATAAAGACGGCTCAGGACAAATAGAATTCGGGGAATTCCTGGGGATTATTAAAGCGAAAAACGATAATTCGGGCAATAATTCAGTTTTGATCAATTTCTTCAAAGGTTTTTTATAATGATTTAAAGGAAAATTGGAGTTTTATGGTTTTGAAGATATGATTAATGGGAATCTCGCAGGAGGAAGCATTCCCAATAAACTACCCTTTAATATGATCATTGATACGATTAGGAGGAAGAAGTTCATGGACGCTTTTCTTGCGAATGACACGAAAATCAGGGAACAAGGAGAGAAAGTTCGAAAGGTAATTTCATTTGATTTTAACGAGTCGATAAATCAATTTTTCATTTGAAAATCACTTTATAAAAATCCCTTTATTTTCTCAGTGTTATGAGAAAAAACTGCCTTTGAAGAAAATGCTGAAGAAAAAGCTTTAAAATCCATTAAAACCTATAATCTAACTTAATAATAATACAAATTTCTTTATAAAAACTCAAATTAAACTCAAAGAATGAAGGCGTTTTCCCTGATTTTCGAGGAAAAAAAGCTTCGAATCGACTATTCCCTTTATCAGCAGGTTTTTCTGAAGAAAAAGCTCACGATTATCGCGTTATTCGGCTCAATTTCCTCATTAATTTTATCAATAATCTTCTTCACTCAATCCTCGATACTTTTTGGCAGTCTAAATATGGTATTTCTTTTGATTTTTCTCCTTTTTCTCACAATTACCTACAAATTCGACTCGCATTTGCCCATGATAAACCTCATTTTCTCAATTTTTTACACAATAATCATTTACGAATACCATGAGGAAATCGATGTCAAAAACCTGTTGCTTTTAGGGTTATTTCTGAACATTTCTCAGCTAATTTTCGCAATGAGTTCAGAGTGGTTTCTCACAGCGATTTCCCTTAGTTTTACTAGTCTTTATAGCCTTTTACGACAGATTACCAGCCCAGAATATCAGCATATTTATTTGATTTACTCATTTTTCCTTATAATGGCTTTTTATCTCTTATATTTTCAACAGTTTCTTGAGAAAAAAAAATATCATCAAAATTACATCAGTATAAAGGAAAATCAGCTCTGGTATCAGGTTTTTATGGAATATTACCCTTTGGCGATATTTCTCTTTAGAAAAGACCGCGAAAATCCCAATAAAAACGAGTTTTCTTACCATTTGAAGAACGCCAACCATTTGGCTCGAACCACTGAAATCCTCAATGAAGACGATTTTATCCTATTTACCAAGAAAGTACTGATAGAATGCAAGGTAAAAGACGCTCAGAAATCCCATAGGTTTTTTGCAATAGAAAAGGAGGAAATGTCCACGTTATTCGAAATCCTAAAGACTTTATGTGGCACGATATTCTTCAAAAAAGACGAAAAAACCACGAAAAACAAGAAGAAAAAAGCAACGAAAAGCTCAGCCAAAAACAACACGAAAAAAACGAAGAATTCCTCAGGAAAAACCGGGTTTCAAGGTAGTGAAGAGAGCTTTGTGGGAAAGAAGTCAAATAACGGTAAAACTCCTGAAAATAACGATACTTTTCAATATAAGATCTATAATTATTATGGAAGATACCAGAAAAACGTTAAAAGTGAGCATAAAATCCATATAGTGATCATATTTTTCTCTTGGTTCGGCGAGACGAATTTCTTCTTTACAATGGAAGATATTCAGAACCAATTAGAGCTTCACACATATCGTAAGATCAACTCCTTATCGTCTTCTATCATTGAGAAGATCAATGGCGAGCTTGTGACTCCTTTAAATCGATCAATAATCCTTCTAGATCAGGCTCTTACTGAGATTTCGACTGATGAAAAGCTTAAATTGATCGAATTGGCCAAAATGGACTCAAATCTTCTTTTGCATTCACTGAACGATATTCTCGATTTCTTCAGATTGAAGAAAAATTGCTTCAAGCTCGATAACGTCCAGTTCTCTTTAGGACTCTTACTGAACGAAGTCACTGACCTAATAAAACACCAGTGTTACAGCAAGGGAATCTCTATAAAGGTCACCAATAATTGCGAGCTTCTCCTGACGGTTTTCTCCGATCCCCGCCGTTTAATGCAAATCCTGATAAATTTCATCTCGAACTCCCTCAAATTCACGCTCAAAGGCTTTATCGAAATCATTGTAAATCCTTACAAATTCGATAATTACAATATGGTGAAGTTCGAAATTCTCGATACTGGTTCAGGGATCAAAAAGGAGTCTCTTCCCAATCTTTTCCTCAATAAAAACGAGAATAAAAGCTTCGAGGACATGGCCTTGCTGAACAACCACGAAGACAAAGAAATCGGGGAGATTCCTGTTGATAAATACCTATATTCAGACCTCTCAGCCTTCGGCCGAGGCCTAGGCCTTTTGATCTCTAAATACCTTGTAGGCTTTATAGGTCCCGTTAGCGAGATTTTCGTGAGTTCTGAAAATCAAAAAGGGTCGAAATTCGGGTTTTTGATGTTCGAAAACATGGGAGAAAAGGAGGAGTTTATGAAGAATCGTAAAGGGAATCCCAATAGCAAGAAGCTGTCGTTAGAAGATACCTTTACTAATTTTTTATCACATGTCGGAGACCCCTCTTGTCTGATAAGAATCGATGAGGATGAGCCTTTGAACTGTTCTGTCAGGAAATTCCCAGTTTTCTCAAATGTTTTTGATCAGAGGATCGAGTCGGAAGGGAATATTAATGAAGAATTCAAGGATTATATCTATGTTCCCACGAAGAAAAAGCTCGTTTTACTGATAGTCGATGAAAATGCCTTTATGATACATGCTTTGAACAATATGCTGAAAAAAATCAATGAATTTGGGATAAATTCAGATTTCTGCACTAATGGAATAAATGCCTTGGATTTATTTGAAAAAAGCAACTATATCACCTCCAAAAACCCTTATGATTTCGTGATAGTTAACTGCCAAATGCAGTATATGAGCGGGTATTTAGTCGCGAAGAAGATAAAGGATAAAATCGAGAAAGAACATTATAAGAAAACTGTCATTATTGGCTTTTCCAGCGTTAATACGCAGGAGGAAGAGACTTATTGCAGGAATCAGGGGATCAAGATCTTGATCAATAAAATTTCGTCAGAACAGGAGATTATCACGAAATTGAGGAAAATCTTCAAAGATACATAAGATAGAAGGAAAAAAAGGGGAAGTGAAAGATTTTTTAGGGGTTTTTTAAGTTTTTGAAGAGATTTTGATATTTTTTTTAAGAGATTTTGATAATTTTTTAATTAAGCTTAAATTTATTTAAAAAACTATGTAAATCAATCAAAAAACCCCTTATTTTAAAAAAAAATCTTTATTTATCTTGTTTTTTTAAAAAGTGCTTCATTTTATGATCAGAAAATGCTATTTTTTTAAAAATCAAAAAACCTCTCTTTTTTTTTCAAATTAAATATAAGATTTTATCGAAAATTTCAAAAAAAGCCTTTAAAAAAAAATGGATTCCCAAATCGCGGTGGTCCAAACCGATGTGGCTAACATAAAGTCAATGGTAATGACTCTCGAGCGAGACGTCGAGGGGTTGAACTTCGAGAACACGCGTCTTTCAAACGAGCGTAAGCAAGAGCGAGACTATTTCTATTCCGAGCGAGCCTCCTATGAAAAGTCGATTTCCGAGTTGAAAAACGACCTCGGTGAAGCAAATTCAAAGATTTTATTCAATTCTTCAGAAAACGAGAAATTACGCAAAATTCTGGACGATCGTCTAAAGGAGAATTCTCGGCTTAAAGAGGATATCGGGATAATTGTAAAGGAAAAGAACGAGATTCTGACGAATATTGTGTTGATAAAGACGGAAAATGACCGTTTAGTCCACCTTTTATTTGAGAAAATCTCAGATTATAAGTCAAAAGTGATGGATTGGCACTCACAAATGGGCCAGTTAAAGGTAGAAATGTCTCAGCAAATCGAGCTTCTCAAAACGAGCTATTCCAATGATAAACTCCAGTTAGAAGATCTCGCGAATTCGTATCGGAAAGAGAAAGAAAAACTCACTGGACAATTATATGAGTCCAGTAAGCAGATCCAGGAGCTCCAATTGCTCAATTCGAACCTTTCGAATGAGAAGGAAAGACTGATGAAAAGCCATCAAGACCGTATGCAAGAGATCGAAATCATGAATATAAGGCATTCTACGATATTGAACCAGAAACACGACGAAATGGAGCAAAATCGAGAAAGGCACGAAAAGGAGAAACGAGCTGCTTTAGACCAGAATTCAAAGGATTTAATGAATAAACTCCAGGCTGAGAAACAGCCACTTTTAGCAGGTTTGCAGCAAATGAAGCAAAAAGTATTGGATTATGAGAATAATAACAAGTATTTAACAGTCGAAGTCGAGCGATTAACACAAATAGTCAATGAAAAAGTGCCAGAAGCCGAAGAATGGAAAGCGAAGTTTTGGGCTTTAAAAGACGAAAGAGATAAGCAAATTGAGGAAATATCATTAGAATTCGAGACTTATAAACGGGCACAGATACAAGGCAGTGATTTAGAGGTGAAATTCAAGGCTGAAAGGACGAGTTACGAGACGGAGATCATGCAATGGAAACAAAGGCTTCAGGAGAGCGAGAGTCGAAACGCGAATTTAAGCAATGAAAACCAGAAATTACAGATATTAAGTGTCGAAAGAATGAAGGAGATCGAACAGTGGAAGAATAAGATGATCGCTGGTGGAGATTATGCGGAGTTAGAGGCTTTACGTAGACAAATCGAATCGCTGAAAAAAGAAGGAATTGACATAAAAGAGAAGAATTTAAGACTACAAGCAGAGAAAAACAGAATCGAAACGAATATCAGTCAATTGATGCAGGAAAATGACAATAAAAAAAAGGAATTGGTCGAGGCTTATGAACTGATTAACTCATTAAAGGATGAGAGGGGAGGGACGAATAAAGAGGCTGATATCATCAGGAAAGAGATCTCGATGCTAAAGACTAGGATCAATAACCTAGAAGGCGATATTCTGATAAAGACTGAGACTAATGAACATTATCGAAGGGAAAATGAAGAATTATCGAAGAATATTTTGAGTCTCAGAAACCAAATATCGCAGAATGAACAGGAGATCATTAAGAAAAATAAAGAACTTGTGGAGAAAATACAGGAGCTTGATGTCTTGAAGATGAAGTATGAGGATGCCTTGAATTCCTTTGGAGGGAATGCTGAGATTTCAAAGGTCAAGTATTCATATACAAACAAGAATATGAGTATGGACCATAAATAAAAAAGGATAATAAACAGGGTTTTTAAAGAATTATTTGAATTATTAGGGATATTAGCCATTTAAACAAAAAATAAAGAAAAATCGTCTTTTTTTTAAATAAAGAAAAAACGAAAAATTTTCCCTATTTTAACACTTTTCTTCGATAAATAAATAACAAATTCAAATATTTGGACTAAAATCTCATGAGGAATATCTCAAAAACTTCATCAGAAAAACCTTCATATGAAATATCGCAAGGATTAACTCTCCAAATCACTAAAATGCGGTTTTTCTTGGTTTTATGGACGCTTATTGGTATTTATTCTTAGAATTAAATGGTAATTCAAAGTTTTTCTGGCAATTTTCTGGATAATATAATCGTCAGTTTGTTTAAAAAGCTCACAATATCCAAAATAGAGGTTTCTGTTGCATCGATGATTCTTAAAATTTCTTCAATTCTGTTTGATGTTTCAGTTGGATAATTTATTCAAAATTATCTGTGATGATTTCTACTGATTCTTTCTTTTGAACTTGCGATAATTTTCGGATGAAATTGCGAGATCGCATTGTTGGGAAATCTTTTTAAAATCTTTCCTTTTTTTCGGAAAAAAACGATAAATTATTTTAAAATGACGAAAACATTTTTAATTTTCATTCTTTAAATAATTATTTTATGCATTTTTTTTTTTTTTTTTATACTTAAAAAAATATAAAATAAAGAAATACTTTG
>JFJP01000664.1_pt1 | contig 10437 bp, 3 predicted proteins | sample 431651 | NCBI WGS metagenome assembly JFJP01 (sample SAMN02602958, study PRJNA72255) | Microbial mat metagenome, whole genome shotgun sequencing project. | biome: fresh water; feature: sink hole; material: water; isolation source: purple microbial (photo- and chemosynthetic) mats found in... | reverse complement strand
GTGGATCAGGGCTACGCAAAGGTCCCCTTGCGGTGTCTTGATGTGGAGGCGTTCCGGTCCTTGCGATGAAACCAGGGCCAGTTCCGGCACCAGCCGCACCAGATGGAGGAGCCCATCGGCCAAAGCCTCTGGAGCCGCTCCTTGTTCCAGACGGTCCCGTTCGTCCATCTCCCCTCGAGCCTTCTGCAGCCCCTCCTCCCAGGCCTGGGCCAGCAGGGTTTCCCCCGTGTCCTTTTCATGTTCGACAAGGGGCAGTGAACCCTCAAGGCGGCGCTGCAGTTCCTGCAACAGCATGCGCGGAGTGGCGCTCTTGGCAGCGAGGTGTTCGATTTCCTGGGCCGTGAAAGGCCAAGGGAAGAGTGCCGGAGGGCTCGGATAGTCCGACATCCATAGCCGGATCAGGCCCTCGGCTTCCCTGGGCGACGGCAGTTGCAGAGTAAAGGCAGAGCCGATCACGCGGGCCTGCTGAGCAAGGGATAGCGCTGGCCGGAAGCCTCGATCCCATTCCGTTTCCAGAGCCATCTGGACGATGACGAGGTCCTTGACGTCATCCACCAGATCCATCATCAGGTTGCCGTAGGCCAGGATCCGACCCCTCTCTGCATCCTGGATCAGATTTTCCAACTGGTCGAAGACCACCACCAGAGGCGCACTGGGGGAAGCCATCCGGGCCACGGTCCGGAGCGCCGACAACACTCGATCATCCGCCAGAGGCTTCTGGACGCCGATGCGGGCCGCCTGGGTCTCGCTGACATCCTGTCCTCCCAGCCAGGCGAGACTGGCCCTCAGCGGCAGTGCCTCGAGGAACGGGGCATTCAGGAGCAGTTCGAGATAACCATCATCCAAATCCGGCATCTTCTCCAGGAGGCGCGCTAGGAAATGCTCCAGGTTGTCCTTGCGCCCCCGTGCGTCCAGGCTGCGGAGGAGATCCAGTCCCACGGCGGAATCATTCGGATCGCCGTCCAATCCCAGCGACAGCATGGACCCCACCAGGGAATCGAGCTGCCGGGAACCCCCGGAAGTGCGCGCCAACTGCTGGAGCACTTGTCCCAGGACGTAGCGCGGACTCATGTCTGCGCTTGTGATGGGCCGGATATGCACCAGGATGGCGTTCCTGCCAAGCTTACGGCGCAGACGGGAGAACAGGTGGGTCTTGCCGATGCCGGCGGTGCCCAGAATCAGCAAAGGCTTGGGGCGCCCCGCCCTCGGGTCCCCCCGCCCAGCCAGGGACCTCAGCTCGGTCACGGCGCGGATGATGGCCTGGGTGGCCTCGGCATGCAGTTCTTCCAGGTCCTTCGCCTCCCCCCAGGGGTCAGCCGTGATCGGAACGGCCAGGGCCTGGGCGGTCATGGCCTGGGCTCCAGGGGGCGTGCCCAGGAAAGGCGGGTGCCCTGCAATCCCTCGGGGCATAGAGCCAGTTCCAGGGGGCTGAGCCGGTTCATGCCGGATTCCGGTCTCAGCTCGATCCGGCGTTCCCGGACGGCCAGCGACAGGGCTTCGTGGACGCGCAGCAAAGGGTGCTCCGGGAGGCAGGCAAGCACCAGCTCCGGGACGAAGCACAGACCCATATCCGCTTTCATCAGCCTGCGGGCCTCCATGAGCAGACGGTCCACAAGGCTGGCAAGAGCCTTCGGGCCCAGGGCCTGCGCCGTGACCAACTCAGGGGAGGGTTTGACAAGATCCAGGAGGATTTCCCGCACATCCTCTCGCAGCAGGGTCCTTGGCATAGGCTTGCCTTTGAGGGCCTTCTGGACGGAAACGGCAAAGGGCCCCAGGCCGCGCATCTCCTCCCTGCTCAGCACCGGCGTATCCCCCCCAGTGATCGCTTCGACCTTTCCCCGGATCAGGAGCTGAATCCGCCCGTCCCTAGCGAGTTCAGCGAGCAGTTCCTTGTATTCCTTCGGACTGCCGCCCTTGAGGTGTTTCCCCAGGGAGCCGACGATCACGGTCCGCTCCTTCAGGAGGGTTTCCAGCTGCAGTTGCAGAGGCACCCGCACCCCCCCCTTGATGGCCTCGAACCCTTCCCCCACCAGTCGGCCCAGGGCCTGCTCCTGGAAACCCACGGGAACCTTGAACGTCTTGAGATCGGCTTTCTTCAGGACCCTGCGTATCTCGAGAGCGGTGATCAGCGCGGGAATCGAGGCATCCAGGTCAAAGAACGGCGTAGCCTTTGGTTTTGGCATGGATGATCCTCGCATTCCGAGAAAAGACTCTTCACAGTATCCCTCGCCACTGATAACTCTTCCATCGGGATCAAGAGCTGTTGTCCAGCCCGCAAGCTACCTGCACGCGTTTGGTCAATGCCATGAGGCGACTGCGAATGTACCGCCGCCTTCCGGAAGGGGCGTTTCACCTCCATACAATTGGCTCTTCGCTGTTTTATGTGGGTGATGGAAAGGTCTTGCCGCTTCCGGTCGTGAGGACGCGAACGCCTCCATCCTCTGTCTCTGACAAGCGTTCCGCCAACCCTGAATCTCTCACTGTGGGATTCCCCGAAGCGAAGGGGATCCTCTCCCGTTCAGCCAGCAGGATCACGGATTTCCTGGCACGGGTAAGCCCGGTATAGAGGAGTTCCTTGGTCAGGGCCCGGTGGTTGGTCCTGGGCAGGACGATGGCGATGCGGGTGTATTCCGAGCCTTGGGATTTGTGCACGGTCATGGCATAGGCGTGTTCCAGTTGGTGTTTCAAGGGGTCCAGAGGGAAAGGAATGAAGCCCTTCATTCTGGGGAATACAGCGGCTTGCCGGACCTGGCCCTCGAAACCCACTTTCAGAATCAACCCCTGGTCTCCATTGAAAATCCCTCGCCGGTAGTCGTTGGCCGTCATCAGGATCGGCTCGCCCGCGCAGAAGGGCGTCTGTCCGCGGAGCCCGTCACCCGTGAGGTGCAGCATCCTCTTGTGCAGGTGGTCGTTGATCTCCTCCACTCCTCGGAGGTCCTTCTTCGCCTCTCGAAGGGCGCAGAGAATGCGGAACTGCGTGAAGTGCTCGAAGAGCACCTCGAGGGCCTCTTCGTCCCCCGGTTCCCAGGCCCCCTCATGGAAGCGGAAGACCCGCCCGGCCTTGGACGGGAAGCCTTCGAGGCTCGTCACTTCTCGTGCGAACCAGAGGTCCAGGAAGGCCTTCATGCCCACCAGGGAGGGCTCCAGCAGTTCCACCTTCTGGAAGGTCAGTTCCTCGAGGCTCTCCCGGCAGTGGATGGGTTCCTCCCCGTCCCACAGCTGCCCGGTCCCGGGGTCGTTGATGACGCGCGCCACCGACAGGATGTTGCGCCCCTCGGCATCGTCCTCGCGCATGCGGTAGCTCGTGATCAGCTCCGCCCGGTTCCCGGCCAGGCTCGAGACCATGTCCCGGAAGGCGCACCCTGCTTCCACGCTTGGCAGCTGGTCGGCATCTCCCAGCAGCACCAGCCGCGCCCCGGCCGCCAGGGCGGCCAGCAAGCGGAACATGTGCTCCTGGCTGATCATGGAGGCTTCGTCGACGATCACGACCCTGGCCGGCAGGGGGTTCCCGGGGCCGTGGCGGAACCGTTCCGCCGCCGGATGCCAGGCCAGGAGGCGGTGCAGGGTCTTGGGCTCCAGGGTGGCCTCGATGAGCGTGCGCTCGACGTCGCCGATGACCTTGAGCTTCCCCAGGGAATCCCGGATGGACTCCCCCATGCGCTGGGCGGCCTTCCCGGTTGGTGCCGCGAGAGCGATGTCCTCCAAGACCAGCCCGTGGTGAAGCAATGCCCTGAGGATCGAGACTACGATGGAAGTCTTGCCGGATCCAGGTCCCCCCGTGATGAGGGTCAGCGAGCCTGCCAGGGCCATGCCCACGGCCAGGCGCTGTTCTCCGTTCAACAGGACGGGGTCGCAGAACACCTCCTCATCCACGGGAACGGCCACCTGATCAGCCACGGAGCGAAGGTTCGCGATCAAGCCGGCCAGTTCGCGTTCCTGGCCAAGCAACCGGTGGGAGTAGAGCCAATCCTCCTGAAGGATCAGCGGCCTGGCTTCCCCTGGAGAGCCCACGATGGAAGCCAGGTCTGGCAACCGCAGGAAAGCTTTCAGGTCGAAGCTGCCCAGGCCGAAGGCCCGAAAAAGCTCCGCCGACGGGCTGCCGACAACAGGGTTCAGGGCCATGCGGGTATGGCCCTGCCCTTGGGCAACCTGGAGGGCGAGGCCGGTGGCAAAGAGGCGCTCCCGCTGGGAGACTGCCAGTCCCGGCGCCAGGCCGGCCAGTTCCCAGGCCAGGATCACCGCGGAGGCATCCTGGTTCAGGTCCTGCAACAGGTCGAGGACCTTCGGAGAGAGGCTGGCCAGGCCCGGATGGAGTTTCAGGATCTGCAGGAGCTCATCCGACATAGCGCTCACCTCCCGCATGGGCCGGAATCAGCCGCTCAGGCTGCAGAGCGACCAGGTCCCGCTGCCACTCCTGCACCTCCTCCCAGGAGGGACGGCAGGTCCAGATTCCCCCCTCCGGAAGGCCCCGCAGGAACACATAGACGATGCCGCCGAAGGCCCGTTCGTAATGAGTGAGGTCCCTGATGCCGAGGAAGCGACAGGTGGTGAGGGTGTAGATCTTCACCTGGAGCAGGTAGTGCCCCTGCACCGTTGCCTCCAGATGGGCCGGATCGTAGTCCGGCAGCCGGTTTGTCTTCCAGTCGAGCACGTGAGTCCGCCCTCCCGTCTGGAAGAGCAGGTCGATGGAACCGGACAGGAAATCAGCCCGCTCCGGATAGGGCGTCATGAAATCCATCTCCCGCAGCCACTCCTCCGCCTCGGCAAGGGCGGCGGTCTCCCCATTGGGCAGCGGGATGGGGAGGGTCATGGCCTGGTAGGCCCAGCGCAGGGCATCGGCGCGGCCCTCAGCGGGCAGGTGGGCCTGCTCGGCCGAGGCCACCGTCCCTGGAAGCGCCATCCAGGTGGGCAGATCCACGTCCTTGAAGGATTCTTTGACCACCCGCTGCAGCAGGGCATGCACCTGGGTCCCGAATTTCTTCCCGCCCGTGGGACCCCCGGGGAGGGTGGGTTCCTTGGTTTCTTCAAAGATCACTTCCTCGGCCCCGATCCGCTCGAAACCGTGCTGGAGCCCCGAGTAGCTGAACATCCAGGTGGGACATCCCCTTTGCCGCAAGGTCTGAAAGTCGGGCGGAGTCAGGGGACTGGGCAGGTGAACCGCCCAGGGTTCAGGCGGAAGATTCGCTTCTGAAGATCGTTCCCCGTTGTGCGGAATCCGTTCGATGCCCGCCTGGCTCCTTGGGGCCTCGGCGGGTCCCAGCAAGGCCTGCAGGCGAAGGTTCAGGGTCCGGTAGAGGGCATCCTTGGGGTTGCCCGTCGCATCGAAGCTCCCGCTGGGTGCGGGTGGGTCATCCCCGGGGATATACCGGGGCAGCAACAGCTGCGCTTCCGCCCGGGTGAGGGCCACATAGGCCAGACGCTCCCACTCTTCCTGTTCCTCCTTGCTAATCCAACCCTGAACCTCGGCCGGAGCGGCCTTCACGGAACCCAGCCAGGCTCGGCGTTCCCCCTGCCCTCCACGATGGTAACGGTGAATCAAGCCTCCCTTCCGCTTGGCGGTCCCCCCGAAGAGCACGACGATGGGCGCCTGCAGGCCCTTGGCTTTGTGCATGGTGAGGATCTGGACCGCCCCCCCCTGTCGCCCCTTGGCTTTGTGCATGGTGAGGATCTGGACCGCCCCCCCCTGTCGCTCCAGGCGCTGGGTTTCACTGTCTTCCACCGAGGGCCGGTCCTGCCCATCGATCCACCGCTGGGCCTGGATGGCCAGATCAGCCAGCGTGCAATGCCCCCCCAGGGCTTCCTGCTGGAGCAGTTCAAGAATGTGCAGCAGGTTGGTCAGCGCACGCTGGCTCTCATCCAGGAAGAGGAGGCGCTGGCTCAGGCCGCTCTCCGAGATCAGGCGATTGAACAGTTCCCCGAAGCGCCCCTGCTGGGCCAACTCCCGCAAGCCGAATAGGAGGGTGAGGATGGGATGGCCCTCAGGCAGCTCCCGCGCCCGCTCCGCTTCTGCGAAAGAGAGCCCGAAGAAAGGCCCCAGCAAAGCCTTGGCCCGTCGGCACTCGTCGAAGGGCGCTTCGACGGCCAGCAGGATGTCCCTGCACGCCTCGGCCTCCGGCCCATCGAAGAGCCCGTTCTGGCGATAGAGCGCCGAAGGGATGCCCACCTCCTTCAGGGCCTGGGCGATCGGCTTGCCCTCCTTGAGGGTCTGCGTCAGGACGAAGACATCCTCGCAACGCAGCTCCGGCTGATCATCGCCTGGGGCGCCGAACCTCCCGGTGGCAAGGGTCTCCTTGAGGGCCGCCGCCAGCACGCGGGCGGCTTGCAGCTTGGTATGGCGTGCCTTCTCCTTGCCGACGGGAACATCCACCACCCGGATGGCGGGAAGGTCCTGGCCATGGGCGTCTGTCAGACGAAGCGCAGGTTTCCCGCAGGTGACGGGGTGCTGGTAATGACGGGCATTGGCTCCAGAGAAGAAAGGGACATCATCGGATTCCTGGAGGATGGCGTTATAGGCCTGGATGACCCCTTGGGTGGATCTGAAATTCTCGTCAAGCGACAGAGGCTCCCGTCCGGTCTGGTCCGTGATCGCCTTCAGCGCGGACACATAGGTGGGCAGGTCCCCCCCTCGGAATCCGTAGATGGCTTGCTTGGGGTCGCCCACGAGGAAAAGGCGATGGCCCTCGGGGGAGTCCAGGAAGACCTTGCTGAAGATCCCCCACTGTTTGTGGTCCGTATCCTGGAATTCATCGATCAAGGCGACCTGGAATCGTTCCCGGAGACGCTTCACCAGGCCCTCCCCCTGGGGGCTCTCCAGGGTTTCGGCCACAAGGGTGATCATGTCATCGAAGTCGTAGAGACCCTCCTCGGTCTTGTAGCGGAGCAATTCTTCGCGGAGCGGAGGCAGGAAGGCCGCCACCAGGATGGCTTTGAAGTTGACCAATTCGGCCACCGCCCTGGACAGCGTGGCGGAATCCCCTTCCAGCCCCTCGAGGCATATTTTGTCGAGGGCAGCCAAGCGCTTGTCCAGCCATTCGGAATCCGCCCAGAAGAGCTCCGGTGAATCCGAAACCAGCGACTGATCACGACGTTCAAGGATCGCCTTCAGGCAGTTCCCGATGGCTGTGTGACCTTCCGGAAAACCATCCCGGACGCTGCCACGCTTGTCCAGAAAGGCCTGGGCAAGGTCTGCGGGAAAGGCCTCCAGGAAGCTTCGGGCATCCTTGAACGCGGGCAGATCGAGGCCCTCGGCCTCCTTGAAGGCTGCCTGGAGGAGCTTCCGGAGGCCGGTGACTCCGCCCTGGGTGCCCAGGGCCACTGCCAGCAGGCTCTTCTGCCGGGTGGAGTAGTCCGTCCGCAGCAGGGTCGTGAATGCCCGATCGAAGGCATCCTCGCTGGCCACAGCCTCCTGCTGGAAGAGCCGGCCCCCCTCGAAGGCGGCATCCTGCAGCACCTGCTGGCAGAACCCGTGGATGGTGGAGATGGTGGCCCGATCGAAACCCATGAGCGCATCCACAAGAAGGACGACGCGCTCCGGCGTGAGCTCCCAGAAGGGGTGTCCCTCCCGGATCTTGTCTGCGGACAGGGAGGCCAGTTCCGCCAGCTTCTCCCTCACCCGGGCCATCAATTCGAGGGTGGCCTTCCTGGTGAACGTGACCACCAGGATCTTCTCCAGCGGGACCCCCTCGAGGATCAGCTGGATGATGAGGTGCTCCAGGGTGTAGGTCTTCCCGGTGCCGGCACTGGCCTCGATGGCGCAGTGGGAGGACCCGATCTGGTCAGGGTCCAGGATCGCAGGCTTCGCATATCGGACCATCAGACTTGCTCCTTCGTTTCGGCAGCGAACACCACGTCCAGAAAGGCTCCCAGCCGGGTCTTGACCAGCGCTTCGGGATCCGGCGGCGGCGCAAAGCGGGTGGGATCGGGAACGGGACCTTTCAGGGTACTCAGGTAGGATCGCTCCTCCTTTTCGAGCTCCTCGTCCACATAGGCGAGGATGGATTCCGGCGTGAGGTGTTCACCTTGCTTGCCCCAGACAGCGAGCACCGCCTCGATGGGCATCAGCACTGCGTGGTCGCCCGTCAGCAGATCCTCGATCCAGGACCGCAACTGGGCCTCGGCCGATGCTCGCGTCAGCTCGGGGAAGATGAACGGCGGCAATTCCTGGATGTTCCGGCTGCCCCGCTTCACCGTTGTCTCGAAAACGAAGCGGGCCTTGTGGGTCGTGTGGTCCGGGAGCAGGCAGGTCAGGACAAGGTGGTCGATGTAGGCGGCCAGAGCCTTCCGGCGGATGGGGGCCATCTTCCCGCTGCTGGCTGGCTGGCCGGTTTCCAGGAAGAGGGAGCCGCCCAGCTGCACGCGGAGCTCCCCGCTGAGTTCCACCCGCCGCGGCTGGTTGCCCAGCGTGATCGTCAATGCCAGCGGGGGATGCGCGTGGTCCACCTGATCGACCTTGAAGAGGCTGGTGCCCAGACGCCAGGTGGAGGGCTTCTCCTCGCCCTCGCAGGACCGCAGGTACGTTACCCAGGCTTCGATGGGCTTGAGGTTCTTGCCCTTCTCCACCTCGGAGAACACCCCGAAGGGCGCTCCCCCCTCCGTCTGGAGCCTCCGGATGTGGTAGTCATAGACCGCTTCGGCCGGCTCACCCCCGCGCAAGGCACCGAGCACCACCTCCCGCTGGAGGGACCAGGAATCCAGGAAATCGCTTTCGAAGGGTTCATCTTCCACGGAGGCCCGATCCTCCAGCTCCCGGTTCCGGAGGCCAAGGCGGACCGCTGCCGCGCCCGTGAGGGGGCACTCCAGGAAGGTTTTTAGATCACTGAGACTGAGACGGATGACCTCCTTCTCGGTTCCGGAGCCTGGGATCTCGGGCGTCGCCAGGGCGGTCCGCAGCCGGGCGAGGCCATCCTTGTCGTCCAGGATCATTTCACCAAGGCTCCTGGGCATGACGATCCGATGTTTCCTCGCCTGGGCGCCCAACCACAGGGCCTGGGCCTCCGCCTCCGCGACCTGGCCGAACCACTCCGGGAAATAGGCTGGATCGAAGCGACGCAGGGGATGGGTCTCCAGGAAGGGATCACCCTCGTCCGTGGGAGCCCATTGCGGTGAGAGGTATGCTCCCAGCAAGGACCGGAACTCCTTGTAGAGCCCGGAGGGTTCAAAGGCTTCACCGCTCAGTTCGTCCATGGCCACATAGCTGAGCACCAGGTGCTCACGGGCAGAGAGCAGCATTTCCAGGAAGAGATACTTCTCCTTTTCGATCTGGCTCACATCCCCCGGGCGGCGTCCCTTGGCACGGAGATCCAGGGCGCTCCGAGTGTTGCGCGTCGGGAAACTGCCTTCCCCGAAACCCATGAGGAACACGGCCCGGAAGGGAATGGCCCGCATGGTGGCATAGGTCGCAACCACGACGCCCTTGGACAGGCTTGCAGGCTGTTCGTCCTTCAGCCGCTCCAGGGCCTCCAGGGCGAGATGACGCGCGGCGATGAAATCGATGCTGGGCATGTCCAGGTGCTCGGGAACCCCATCGAACATGCGCTCGAGAAACGTCCGGATCCGGTCCAGGGCTTTGAGGATCGCCTCGGCATCGTCACCCTCATCGACCTCAAGCCATTTTTCCAGGTAGAGCCAGATGTTTTGCATCCAGACCCTGGGTTCGTCCTTCCCGTGCAGGAGGCTCCGAGCGTCCGCACAAAGGCCCCGGACGAGAGCCGTGAAGGTGGCCGCAGGGACTCCGTCCCTGGCTCCGTTGACCCGATAGGACTCCGCACCGAGTTGGAACTCCGTGTCCTCCGTCATGAAAGCCCCGAGCACCAGGCGCTTGAGTCCCTGGTCCCAGTTCAGGACATCCCGGTCCAGGTAGGTTCCAGCCCAGGAGGCCTGATCCGCACCGCGGACAATGCCCAGTTCCTCGCACCAGCGCCCCCAGGGACTGGTGTCGATGCCCTGGAAACGTCGCTGCAGTCCGGGGTGCTGAAGCGCGCCCAGCAGAGCGGAGCGGGTCAGGCCGGAGGTGGGGAGCTCCAGCAGCAGTTGGACGGCCTCAAGGGTCTGCCGCATGACCGGAAGAGCCCGGTCGCTCTGGACCATCGGGATGCGGTGGGTGTCGTGGAAGGCCGCCTGGAGATGGGCCCGATAGGCCTCCTGCTCGCCCGGGGGGACCACCACGGCGATATCGGAAAAGCGCAGGGGGTCGGCTTCGCCATGGGCCTCCAGCAGGCGCCAGATCTCCGTGGCCACGACCTCCGCCTCACGGCGCAGGCTGGGGCAGGCGAGACAGCGGACGCTCGCATCCGGGTCCACGCCCTCCCCTTCCGAAGGTTCCTGGAAGAGCAGGATGTCCCGCTGCATCTGGCCGAGGAGCGTGGGTTGCTTCGGGATCTCGAACTCCGGAGTGAAATCGCAATCACTCACTTCGTTCAGGAGCCGGATGTTTTCCCG
>JFJP01035201.1_pt1 | contig 10438 bp, 2 predicted proteins | sample 431651 | NCBI WGS metagenome assembly JFJP01 (sample SAMN02602958, study PRJNA72255) | Microbial mat metagenome, whole genome shotgun sequencing project. | biome: fresh water; feature: sink hole; material: water; isolation source: purple microbial (photo- and chemosynthetic) mats found in... | reverse complement strand
AGGCCAGGATCCGCAAACTTGAAGACCGCTGAATCCAGATTGTGGAGAACGAGGACCGTCTGCTCCGGCGTCTGCCTGAGCCATGCCAGCGTGTATGTTCCTTCAAAGCCAGGCCAGTCGACGCGGGCAAGGGTTCCCTTTCTGATCGCGGGGCTCATGGCTCGAAGCGCTGCAAGGTTTTTATAATGCTGCCAGAGGCTGCCAGCGTCTGCGCGTTGCGCCTCAAGCGATGGGGTCTGCGAGTTCTGGCCTGGTTCCAGCTTGCCGGAAGTCTTCATCCAGGTAGTCGCGGATACGCCAAAAGAGTTGCCTCCTTCGGAAGCCTCGCCTCTTTCTGAGGCGGCGCGCCAGGGAAAGGCGTCACGGCGAGCTACGTCGTCATTTTTATACCGCCTGCCGGTCATGCCCAGTTCTTCGCCGTAATAGATAAAAGGCAAACCGGGCAGGGTCTGGGTTATCGAGGCAGCCAGCTTGGCTTTAGCCAGGGCGCTTGCCTTGGCTTGCAGTACGGCTGCATTGTCGCCGCTTGCCCGTCCCCAACCTGCGGCCGCATCCAGGCCAAGCCTGGAAAGGATGGCGCTCATGACACGGTCCTGGTCGTGGTTGGTAAGCAGGGGAGAAGGCGTGAAGCCAGGATAACGTGCGTACTGCGCCGCCGCGGACGAGTATGTCGCGAAGAAATTGCCCGGACTGCCACGACCCACCGCATCCAGAACACCCTTTGCGACTGGAAAGTCGAACAGCGAGTCGAATACTCCACCGTACGCCGCTACTTCCACAGCGTTTTCAGACAGGACTTCCCCTATGAAGAAAACATCAGGCCTGGTGCGGCGGGCCGATCTCCGGAGGTCTGTCCAGAATGCCTTGTTGAGGGCGAGTGTGGCCGTGCCACCAGGCATTTCATTGGGGTCAAAGGCGTGCTTGGCCGCATCGAAGCGGAAGCCGTCAACGCCTTTCTGCAACCAGAAAGCCAGAACGCCCTTGAGTTCGTTGACCACGTCGGTATTGTCTAGGTTGAGGTCGGGCATACCCTCCCAGAAAGCCGAGAAATACTCGAAGGTCGAACCGTCGGCCCGGGTCACACGGTAGAAGCGGCCAAGCCCACCAGAGCCGTAAGACGTGCCAGCCTGCCTGGTCCTGTAGTATTTTAGGTAGGGGCTGGAGGACGATCGTATCGCGTCAAGAAACCACGGGTGTTCCCTGGAACTGTGGTTAAAGACCATGTCCATGATCACCTTGATACCCTTGCCGTGGGCAGCCTGGACAAAGGCATCGAAGTCATCAATAGTGCCAAGCCTTGGATCGATGCCCTTGTAGTCGGTGACATCGTAGCCGTGATAGGAACTCGCAGGCTGTACAGGTGAGAGCCACAGGGCGCTGACACCCAGTTCATCACCCAGGTAGTCCAGCGCACCGCGGAGGCCGTCGATGTCGCCCCAGCAGTCGCCGTCGGAATCGGCAAATGAATACACCAGAACCTGGTAAGCCGGTCCCGGGGCATCCTTCCACCATGGGAGGGCAGCTTCCTCCGCCCAGGCGGTAATGGAAGAGGCCATGAACAGAGTCAGGAGAATCATCGATCTGGATAGCCGATAGTTATTCCTTTTCACCGTGAACCTCCTGGCACTGCGCTTCCATCATAGCGCATTCGGCACTTGCCCCGCCGCCCCTGCGGGGGTAGTCTATCATGAATACATTGAATTCGGAGGCCCCCCGCCCATGATGCTGGAAGAACTCGCCATAGGGCTTGAACCGGATACCGGACGCCGGATTGCATGGGCCGACAGGGAATCCGGCTACCTGGATATCCTGAGCGACCACAGCTGCGCCGGCGAAGGTTATATCCGTGGCGCTTGCAGGCGACTGCGCGATGTGTGCGCCGTTGATGGCGGTGTGGCCATAGACCGTTCCAAGACTCGCACGCGGATAGTGCCAGGGGAAATACACCATGGCAACCTGGAATTCGCCCTGCTCATGGAAAGTGGGGCTTTCTGGGCATCATTGCAGCATGCCGCACGGTTGAATGATCCTGTGTCCGGGCAAGGTTCTTCACCGGACAACGGTCTGGCCTTCGTGCTGCCCGCTTGCCGAAAACCGTGGACAACGGATACACGTTTCGTTCCGCGCGCCGCTGCCCAGAGCGCATCGAGCGGGAACGAACCGGAAGCCAGAGGACTGCCAGCCGGGCTGGAAGTGTGGGTCGCATGCAGGGATGCCGACCCGGAACACGGCATTCCCGAAGCGCTTGCCATCGCCTCCTCCGCACCATTCACCATGGGCAGGCTCCATCATCGCGCCGGTCTGCGTATACCCAAGCGTGAATCCATCGCCTTCGTCCATCCACAATCCATGGGTGCATCCCACAATGCCCACCCTGGTCCGGACCATGCGAACGATGGCCGTTGCTTTGAGTGTTACCTGGCATGGGGCAGCAGCCCGGAGAAAGCGGCGGGCAAAGCCGCTCTTCTGGCCACTTCGCGCGCCATCGAACGCCATCGTGCTACCATCGACGCCTTCCTTTCAGGCGCAACTTTCAAGAGCGGCGATGCGTTCTTCGACAAGGCCGTTGCCTGGGCGGCATTCTCGGGGTGGAGTCTCGTCACGCGCGAATACGGTGCCGGAATATGGGCAGGCCTGCCGTGGTTCCGCGATAACTGGGGTCGTGATACTTTTATATCACTACCCGGCATACTGCTGGTTAGCGGCAGGTTTGCCGAAGCCCGCGATATCATAGAAAATTTCGCGCACAGGCAGGAAACGGATGAGCGGAACCCGAATTTCGGCCGCATTCCAAACCGCTGGCGCAGCCCCGACGACGTCATCTACAACACCGCCGATGGCACCCCATGGTTCGTACGCGAGGTGTGGGACTACGCCCAGTACTCCGGAGACCGCGGCTTCGTAGTAGACATGGCCCCCTGTGTATTCCGGGCTCTCGACGCAGACCTGTGCCGCTGCGATGCGGCAGGTTTCCTCAAGCACGGACACGCCGACACGTGGATGGACGCGCGCATAAAGGGCAACGAGCCATGGTCGCCGCGCGGCGACAGGGCCGTGGAAGTACAGGCGCTCTTTTACACCGCGTTGCTGTGCGGCGCGCGCATCGCCGTTATCGCGGGCCGGGCAGACAAAGCGCAAGTGTACCGCAAGGCGGCCACCCGCCTCCGTTCCAGTTTTTTGGAACGCTTCTGGTCGGCAGTACGCGGGCGGCTCGCCGACAGGCTCTTGCCCGATGCGGCTGACAGCACCCCCGGCAGGGCAGACTACCGATCCAGGCCAAACGCGCTCATGGCCATCACGGTACCCTCGATTTTGGCCGAAGACGAAGCGCTGCTGCCGCCGGATATTGAAGCCGCGGTCCTGGCCGACTGCACGGGCGAACTCGTGTATCCGTACGGCGTCGCAAGCCTGTCGCAGGAGGATCCGTTCTTCCATGGCAAGCACGACAACCAGGCCTTGTACCACAAGGACGCCGCGTACCACAACGGCACCGTCTGGGTCTGGAATACCGGCTTGGTAATTTCTGCGATGCTCAGGGCTGGTTTTGTCGAACCGGCGTGGCGGCTCCACCGCGAACTGGCCCGCCAGGTACTCGAAACCGGAGCAGTCGGCACGCTGAGCGAAAATCTCGACGCCCTGCCAGGACCCGATGGCGAGGTGGTACCGACGGGCACATTTTCGCAAGCCTGGAGCGTTTCCGAGTTTACACGCAATGTTTCCGAAGACTGGCTTGGATTCCGGCCCCGCCTCATGGACAACACCATTGTATCGGCTCCACGCCTTCCCGCGTCATGGTCAGAACTCACCGCCTCGCGGCGTCTTGGCAACGGCGACAGGCTGGACATGCGCTTCAGCCGTGAGGGCAACCTAGTGCGCTACGAGTTCACCCTGGCTGGGAACCCGACAAAACCAGCCGATGACGATTCAGCTCTGTCCCTCCTCCTTGAATTACCGGGGCCGCATGGAATGATACGCAGCACTTACCCGTTGCGGTATGGCGTCCCTGTCGTCCATACGCATGATTCGCTTCCCGGCGAATGTGAGGAGGTCGCAAAGCCCGACGACTGTCCGGGGAGCACAAAACCCGACGCCTTGCGCCTGGCCGAGCCACGGTTGCCTCCCTGGAACGGTGCGGTCAGTAAAAAGGATTTCCTGCAGGCCATCATCCTGTCCGGTAACCACGACGCAGGCCCGGTCCATAGCATGTCAGCCTGGTTTGATTCCAGTGACTTTGCCAGGCTCTACCATACCGACGAAGAACTGGGAGCGCTGTGGTCGCGGGAGCACACCGAGTTCAGGCTGTGGGCGCCGACAGCCACGCACGTTTCGCTGTCGCTGTGGCAGCACGGCGACGGCGGGGAGCGGCTGTCAACCGTCGATATGAATCCAGGAGCGCGTGGAGTCTGGAAGGCATCGCTACCAGGCGACCTGCATGGCTTCTATTATACCCTGCGCGTACGCGCCTACGGACTGACGCGTGAAACAATAGACCCATACGCCAGAAGTGCGGGCCTCAACGGAATGCGCGGCATGGTGCTCGACCCGGACAGGGCCGCGCCTGAGGGCTGGCGGGATTTCAAGGCGCCGGCTTGCGCGTCGCCAAACGATGCCATCGTCTACGAAGCGCATATCCGCGACCTGACGAGCAGCCCCGCCTGGCCAGGCGACGCGGCCGCACGGCCAGGTAATGAAGCCCCAATTTCCGGCAGCGAGGGTCCTGGCAAGCTTCGCTGCACCTACCGTGGCTTCGTGTATCCGGGAACACAATCGGGAGCTGTGCCCACGGGCTTTGACCACATCAGATCACTTGGCGTTACCCATATCCAGCTCCTGCCTGTCTTCGATTTCGCATCCGTAGACGAAAGCCGGGTACGCGATGCCGATTACCAGGCGCGCCGCGAGCACGGTGCATTCAACTGGGGCTACGACCCCGGCAATTACGCGGTCCCGGAGGGCTCCTACTCGAGCGATCCGCGCGACGGCCAATGCCGGGTCAACGAATTGCGCGAATTGGTACAAGCCTGCGGAGAAGCAGGGATGGGCATCGTCATGGATGTGGTATACAACCACGTTCCCGACGCGCAGAAATCTGCGCTTGAATCCTGCGTGCCCGGCTACTATTTTCGTGGCCGCCGGGATTCGGGCGCGGGCGACGACACCGCCAGCGAGCGCTTCATGTTCGCCCGCTACATGTCGGACACCCTGGCATGGTGGCTGGCAGCTTACAAACTGTCCGGCTTCCGTTTCGACCTCATGGGTCTCCACGACGTCGCTACGATGAACGCCATCGCCGACAGGCTGCGCACCATCAAGCCGGATGTATTGCTCTACGGCGAAGGCTGGGACATGTACCGCGGCGGCAATGCCGGCATGAAGCCCGCTCTCATGGAGCCTGCTCTCATGGAGCCCGCCAGCCAGCGCAACATCCGGAAGCTACACAGTTACGGCATGTTCAACGACGCCTTCCGAGACGGGGTCAAAGGCTCGGTCTTCGACGCCGCATCACCTGGCTGGATACACGACGGCAGGATGGTGGAAAGCGTCAAGTTCGGTATGGCGGGGGCTGTCGCTCATCCGCAGATACGCAACCGCGCGGTCAGCGGTACCGCGTTTCCGCGGCCATGGACAGAGCTCAGCAGTTCGAGCGTCAACTATGTTGAAGTGCACGACAACCTTACCTTGCGTGACAAGCTTGAGCTCGTTGAACCCGGCAGGGACGAAGCATGGTATGCGCGCATGCAGAGACTTGCTCTGACCCTCGTACTCGTCTCGCAGGGCATGCCTGTACTGCACGCCGGTATGGAATTCCTCCGGAGCAAACGCTTTCCCGACGATTGGCTGGCGGACGGCCTTCCGGACAAAAGCGTCAGCCTTCCTGATGGCTCCAAAACATTCTGCCACGATTCCTACAAGTTCGGTGACATGCTCAACGGCCTTGACTGGGATGCGGCAGCGCGTAACTCTGCCACTGTCCAGTACGTCAGGGCTCTGATAGCCATCAGAAAATCGCTGCCGCTGCTCCGCCTCCGCACTGGGCCCGAGATACGGTGCAACCTTCACTTTGTCGCTGACCGGCACGGGCTGCTGGCGTGGAGCCTGGGGCCGGCTACCCAGGGCCGCCTCGTTATGGCCGCCAACGCCAATTCTGACGCCGTTGATTTCAGGCTGCCCGGGGGCAAGCATGGCGGAACCTGGAAGCTTCTCGCCGACAGCTCTTCAGCCTTCGCGCAGTCGCATGACAACCCGTTGCGGCACGCCAGCATCAAGCTGCCGGCAAAGGGAGCGTTGCTACTGGAGCGGATCGACTGAGTCCCGTCTACAGGTTCCGCGCAACTACCGAAGCGCTCGCAAGAAATGCATGCCTCCTGCCCGCCAATCCGAGCAGCTCGCGTTTCAGCAGCACTTCCCTGCCATCCAGTTTCAAGCGGCGCAGACCGGAAACTTCCGGGACAAGCACCCGGAACCGTATGGCGCCGTAACCGGACTGGAGGCGTTTTGATTCTATTACCAGGGTTTCGCCTTCAGCGCGGTAATCCAGTTCAACAACGCTGCGTTTACCTTTTCTGTATTCGAGCGTCTCCCCGTCATCAGCCGCGTACTTCGCTGTACCCCGGATTCCTGGTTCGGCGAAGAGGACCAGATCGACGCGCCTCAAATCCTTGCGGTTTGTTTTAATGGTGCCGCGCTGCATCGGCACGCACTGCCCCGAGCGGATGAAGCTGCCAGCATTCCAGTCGAACCACCGGCAGGCAGGGAGGCGCAATTTCCGGCTTCCGGTTTTGGAATCCAGTATGGGCGCGTGCATTATTGCGTCGCCGAGCATGAACTGGTCACCGCACTCCAGGGTCCATTCCTCACCGGGCCAGGCGTACCACAGGGGCCGCATCACGGGGTCGCCCCGCTCTTCCTGGCTTATCCATGCCTGGTACACATACGGTATCAATTTATAACGTGAGCGGATGTAATCGACAACGATGCGCTCTGTCGTTTTGCCACGAGTCCATGGCTCCTGGTCTTTGGTACCCGCCGCGCTGTGGTTGCGGAAGAACGGAAACAGGAAACCCGCCTTATACCAGGCTTCCATCAAGGCAGCGTCAGCGTGCCCCGAGAAACCGGGTACATCGGGTCCCTGCAGCGGCATGCCTGAAACCGAGAGGTTGAGGCTGAACGCCACGCTGGCAGCCAGGTGGTGGCCATTCGATACATTGTCGCCGGTCCACATGCCCGAGTACCGCGACATGCCCAGATAAGCCGACCGGCTGACTATGAACTGCCTCAGCCCCGGTCTGGCCTTTTCCAGTCCAGCCCTCGTCGCGATGGCCATTCCCAGGGCGTATTGGTTGTGGAAAGCATCGTGGGGCTTCCGTCCGTGACTGAAGCGCATATCATCAAGCGGCGACGAGCCAGCAGCCGGGTCGTTCATGTCTATCCAGTAACCGGAGAATCCCAGGCGCGTCAAGGATTCGACCTGATCTGCCCAGAATGCCCGGCCTTCCTCCATCGAGAAATCGGGAAACACCGCGTAGCCGGGCCAGACAAAACCGGTATAATCCTGACCTTCCCCGGTCTGGCACAGCACCCCCTGCTTCTTCGCTTTGGCGTACGCCTTGTATTCCGGGTCACGCTTCAAGCCCGGATCAAGGATGGGCACGACCCGGTAACCGCGCTTGTTCAACTCGGACAGCCTGGCTGCCGGATCGTCAAAATGTTTGTTGTCCAGAGTAAAGACCCTGAAGCCGTCCATGTAGTCAATATCCAGCCAGAGCCCGTCCAGGGGGATATTGCGCTTCTCGTAGCCATCGGCGATACGGTTCAAATCTTCGGACGAGCGGTAACCCCAGCGCGACTGGTGCTTGCCAAGCGCCCACAATGGTGGCAGGTTCATGCGACCCTGGAGGCTTTGTATCTTGCGCACAAGATTCGAAGGTTCACGGTCCGCCATAATCCAGAGGTCGGGTGAACCGCCTTGCGCGCCCATGTACAGGTAGCGGTCAAACGGAGTCGAACCATCGGCGAATATTCCTTCAACAGCGCCGGCGTTCATGAACGCCGGCCAGGGCGCGTCCATAACGATGGCCCACCAGAGCGACGGACCCGCGCGTCCTATCAGGACTGGAAAGCTGGAGTACAGCGGATCAGCACGCGACTCCTCTACGGCGCTCCATTCAAACTCGGCAAACAGGTCGGTGTTCCAGAATATCGTGCGCTTGCCCGACAGCTCAAAGCCAAGGTTCTTGCCACCCATGCCATAAAAACGCGTCTCCTCGTCAAACTTGAAACGGAGCATCCACTTGGCCCCGCAGACGCCAAAGCCCGCGCCGCTTAAAAGCGGCCTGCCGTCAAGGGCAAGGTCAAGCCTGCCGTCAGCCGACAAAGTGCACCTCGCGGCTTCGGGGCCACCACGAACCTCGATGGCGGCCGTGTCCAGCCCGGCCAGGCTGCCCGAGCCATCGGGCCAGCGGGAAGACGTACCCCGGAGGCGATACGTACCCTCCGATGCGTGGCCCAGTTCCAGGCGTACGCCCTCGGCGCTGCCGTCAACAGTAGTTATAAACCGATAATTTTCTGGCGTGTCAACCTTCCGGTAATTCATGGCGTAGTCATCCTGAGCATGACGGCGGTCAGCGGATCGACCGTAACGGTACCGCCAGAAATGGAAACGCCCGACTCTACCATGACGCCCTTCAATGAAGCCTCGTCGGAATCTACCAGAACCGTAGCCTTGCCTAGGTCAAGCCCGGTCTGCATGTCGACTGATACGTCAAAATTGGCGTTTACCAGCATCACGAGCGTCGTGCCGCCATGGATTACGGTCCAGCCCATCGACAGCTGGTCGTCGTGGCTGATCTGTTTCATCGCCTTCTCGACGAGCGCTGCGTCTCCCAGCCTTAAACTTCCTTCCGCCCTGCGGATACCGATGAGTCCCTGCACCCATTCCGCCTGCGCAGCGTATTCCGGTTTCAAGTCCCACGGAAATTCATTGATATCATCTGAAGCGTCGTAACTGTTGTGCACGTAGTCGCCGGTAACTTCGCTGGTGGCGTTCAGCTTTGGCTTTGACCGGCCGCGCTCGTCACCGCCGTGAAGGAAGGCAATCGGCTGTCCGGTCAGCACAAAGAAATACGCCAGCTTTGCCCTTGCCGCAATTTCTGCGCGCTCGTCCGGGTATTCAGCCGACAGGCCCACGTTGAAGGCTATGTTGTCGGCAAGGGTCAGGTTGTCGTGGGCTGATACGTAGTTCATCGAGTCGCCGGGCTCATCGGCCTTGAAGTTGAGCATCGGCCTGCCGGCGAGGTTGTTGAATATCATGGCGGTGTTGATGGGTCTGCCCGTCACAAAGCCCTTGGCACGGTCGTTGAGGCCGCCAGCCTTGAGGACGTCGCGTATCTCGTCGTTGAATACGGACACTACATTTGTCTTGGCCATGTAATTCTGGTCCATAACCGCCAGGGCCGGTCCGCGGTACATCTTCCAGCCTTCTCCCTCAAAAAGGATGTCCGACTTTCCAGGCAACTTCGCAACGGCATCGCGAGCCTTCAGGATGGTATCGGCGTCGATAAGCCCCATCAGGTCAAAACGGAAACCGTCCACCTTGTACTCGTCAACCCAATGATACAGCGAATCCCGTATCAGGCGGGAAGCCATCTGCCGCTCGGTGGCAAGGTCGTTGCCCACGCCCGAGTTGTTGGTAGGGCCGCCCTTGGAATCGCGACGGTAGAAATAGCCGGGTACGATGCTCTCAAGGATGGAGGTGTTGGCGGTATGGTTGTAGACCACATCCAGAAGCACACCCAGGCCAGCCTTGTGCAATTCTTTTATAAGCGTCTTGAGCTCGACCATGCGGGCGTACGGCTGGCTGGCGTCCGTTGAAAACCAGCCTTCCGGGACAAAGTACCCGTGCGGGTCGTAACCCCAGTTATAGTTGTTGTCGTTGGCTGTACCCGTGGCCTCGAAGTCCGTCTCAAGCTCATTGGTGTAGTAGAAGTTGAGGACCGGCATCAACTGCACGTGCGTTACGCCCAAGGCCTTCAAGTATGGAATCTTCTCGATGAAAGCCAGGTACGATCCCGGACGCGCCTTGGTGCCCGCATCCGGGCTTATGGTAAAATCGCGCACTGAAATTTCATAGATTATGGCGTCTTCACGTTTTGCCAAAGCTATGTCGGTATAACCTTCCCAGCCTCCAGCCGGCAATGCCTTGCCCATATCGACGATGGCGCCGCGTCCCGGGCCGCTCCCGGTAAAGGCATCCATGCTCAGGGCATAAGGATCGAGCGCGATGCTTTCAGCCGTGCCAAAGAACACCGAATATTCGTAGAAGAAGCCATCGGGGTCTTCCATGTCGAAGGTAGCGGTCCAGACGCCGGTACTTTGGTTCTTGACCAGGTCCAGCCCGTAATCCATCTCCGTAGCCAGGCTCTCCGCATAGAGCTGCACT
>JFJP01006807.1_pt1 | contig 10438 bp, 9 predicted proteins | sample 431651 | NCBI WGS metagenome assembly JFJP01 (sample SAMN02602958, study PRJNA72255) | Microbial mat metagenome, whole genome shotgun sequencing project. | biome: fresh water; feature: sink hole; material: water; isolation source: purple microbial (photo- and chemosynthetic) mats found in... | reverse complement strand
ATAAAATGCAATCACAACCCTTTGATACAGAAAGGAAAAATTTCACGATAAATACGTAACATATTGAAATTAAAAAATAATTTTATTTAGGAACAGGTCTAACGCCTCGAACTTCTCGCGGAAGTTTTGCTCTAGCGCGGCGCGGTCGCGGATGTCTGAGCGGTAAACATATTTGAGGTCGCTCAGTTTTTTTATCAGGTCTTGTTCGATTTGTTGTTCGGTCATTGGTAATATCCGGGAATATAGCTCGGCAGGGTGGACAACCTATATATCACTATCCGACCACATTATAGCGCCCAGCTTCCGAAGAAAGAGTAAAATGACCGCGATATTCACACCCTGGTCGAGTCAGCGCACATGAGGATGGTTGTTTTATGTTGGTACTGGTGTTTTATCTGGGCGAAGTGATGTACCTCGTTAAACACGAGCAGATTCGGGAAGTGTCGCCGATGGTGGTGTTGACGCCGATGCCTCATGCGCCGTCTTATTTTGCGGGTTTGTTTAATTATCGGGGGCATTTGGTGCCGGTGATTGATTTACGTCATCTGATCCACGGGGAGGCTTGCCGGATGCGCTTGAGTACCCGTATTATTCTGGTCAGCTATGTGAATCAGGCGCAACAACCGCAGGTATTGGGGCTGATCGCGGAGCGGGTGACGGAAGCGGTCAGAAAGCCGCCGGAAGCCTTTGTGTCTTCTGGGATCGCTTTTGGGGATACGCCGTATTTGAACGAATTTGTGATGGAAAATGACTTGATGATTCAGTGCATTGATTTGGCGAAGTTGGTGGAAAAGTTTCATTTTTTAACTGGGTTGACGCAGGGCGCTACTGTCTATGCCCTTGCACCTTGAAAATTTTCTAGCCCAGCATATCGGTTTGGATGTGCAAAGTGTGGGCAGCAGCTTGGTTGCACAGGCCGCCGCGAAGCGGCGTGCGGCCTGCGGGCTGGATAGCAGCGCTTATCTGGCTTATTTGGAAAAAAACCTGGCTGAACAAAACGCCTTGATTGATTTGGTGGTGGTGTTAGAAACTTGGTTTTTTCGCAATCATGCCGCGTTTGAGTATCTCAGCCTGTATGCGACTCGTCTTTGGCAGCCGCGCCAAGCGGACGAGAAGTTTCGCGTGCTCAGTATTCCTTGTGCCACCGGTGAAGAGCCTTATTCGGTGACGATGAGTTTATTGACGGCAGGGGTGCCCGCCACTGCTTTTGAAGTGGAAGCGGTGGATGTCAGTAAAAAAGCCCTGGATGCGGCGCGGCTGGGCGTGTACGGCCCTGGTTCATTTCGCGGGCAAACTGCGCTGGATTATCGCAGCCGTTATTTTGAAGCAGCCTCCGCTCCGTTGCCGGATAAGTGGATGCAAATCAACGCGCAAGTGCGCCAACAGGTGCGGTTTTTTCAGGATAATCTCACCCACAGCACTTGCTTGTATGAACGGCCTGCTTATGCGGCGATTTTTTGCCGTAATCTGTTGATTTATTTGACACCAGAAGCCCGTCAGCGGGCTTCGTGGGACATGCTGAACGCAGTTTGGTGTGTCACGATAACTGGTTTGTGCAGGTGCAGCAGCCCGGTATTTTTGCGTGTCGCAAAAAAAACAGCGCCAGCAAAGCGCTGCCCGAACCCGCGCCCATCGTCGCTAAGCCGATCAGTCCACCGCTGGCCGTGCCGCCGTCTCAACCGCCCGATTCAGCACCGCCGCAGCGCCCGTTGCCAACTCAGCAACGACCGGTTGCTGAGCCAGCGACGGACGAGGCGTCTTTGTTAGCCAAAACCCGCAGTTTGGCCGATCAGGGTCATTTGGAAACCGCGCAAGCTTTGTGTGAACAGCTTATTCGTCAGCAACCGACGCTGGTTGACGCCCATTTTCTGGCCGGTTTTATTTGTCAGGCCCGCAATGAGGACAGCGAAGCCGAGCGCTATTTTAATCAAACGCTGTTTCTTGACCCGAATCACTTGGCGACGCTGTATGCGTTGGCTTTTCTGGTGGAGCGCCGAGGACAAGCCAAGGCAGCTACCCTGTTACGCGCCCGTGCCCAACGGCTCACCACGAAGGAACCGTCATGAAATCACCTGTCAGCGCCACCCAGACTCTGCCCGCACTGGTACACTGCTGGAAAGAACAGGGGGTATGGGGTAAAAATCAGCCCGATTGTCCGACGCTTAAACGGGTGATTCACTGTCGCAATTGTGAGGTGTTTACGCGGGCTGGGCGCAATTTGTTGGAGCGCGAACTGCCGCAGGACTATCTCCAAGATTGGTCGCAAGTGCTGGCGGTGAAAAAAGACGAGAATGCGCTGGGCACTTTGTCGATTCTGATGTTTCGGATCGAGCAAGAATGGCTGGCTTTGCCCTCGTTGCTGTTTGCCGAAGTGATCGAGCCTGCGAAAATTCACAGCTTGCCTCACCGCAGTAATCCGGCTTTGTTGGGCGTGGTCAATGTGCATGGTGAGGTGCAGTTATGCGTGTCTTTGCAGGCTTTGCTGGGGATTTCTAAACAAACGGCGCTGGTGGATAACCCGCACCGCAGTCTGCAACGGATGTTGGTGATGGATCGCAGCAGCGAACGCTGGGTGTTTCCGGTGGATGAAATTCATGGGATTCACCGCATCCATCCCAGCCAGTTGGAAAATCCGCCGATCAGCGTCAGCAAAGCAGGCATCGGCTTTACCAAGGCGATTTTTCCTTGGGACGGTAAATTAGTGGCGTTATTGGAAGATGAATTCATGTTGTATAAGTTGACTCGGAGCGTCCAGTGATTCACGCCGACCCACATTTTGCTCCCTCGGTGACTGGTCAAACAGACGCCGCAGAGGCCGATGATACCTATGCGCTGCTGGATTTGTTTCGCGCCGAATTAGCCGCGCACACCGCGCTGATTAAAGAAGGTTTGCCGGTGATTGCCGAAGCACCGGGGGCGCGTGAAATGCTGGAAAGTATGCGGCGCAGTGCCCACGCGATGTGGGGCGGAGCGCGTTTGCTGGAACTGGAGGAGATTGGCTGGTTAGCCAGCGCGTTGCGCACGGTGTTTGAGCGCATGTTCGGCAGTAAAGGCAGCTTGCAGGCCCAGCAGATTCAACAATTACACGCCGCTTTACGCAGTTTGCAAACCTTTGCTGCTCAGCCCAGTGCCACTGTGCCCGCGTGGATTCAAGCGCACCTTCAGGTGTTGCAACAGCATCACGCTGAAATCACGGCGATTGCCGACACTTTGCTGGTCGTCGTCACGCCCGTGACCGCGACGGCGACGGTCAGCGACGGCCTGCCGCGCCCGGTCAGTCGTCCGCCGTTGTCCTCTCCAGAAACCCCCGCTGCGGTGAACAGCGAGGCCAGCGCGATTCTGGCCGGGATTGACAAGGGTTTGCTCGATTTATTTTTAACCGAAGTCGAAACCCACACCGATGTACTCAGCGAAGGTTTGTTGGTGTTAGAACAGAACCCCGGCGCTTTGGATCAACTCGAAGCGCTGATGCGTAGCGCCCATTCCATCAAAGGTGGGGCGCGGGTGGTGGGTTTGGATTGTGGGGTGCGGGTTGCGCACTTGCTGGAAGATTGTTTTGTGGCGGCACAGCGCAACCGCATCCATTTAGGCACGCCACAAATTGACGTGCTGTTGCAAGGGGTGGATATGCTCACCCGCATCGCCGCAGCCGCCAGCCAACAGGATGCGGCGGCGTTTACCCTCATCAGTCAAGCGCTGGAGCCGTTACTGCTGGCGCTCGGTGCGATTCAGCAAGGTCAATTGCTGGAGTCGTCTCCGCCCCCGCTGAAATCGTCGCTGCCCGTGCCTCCAGTGTTGACAGAGGAATCCGTCCTGCATCAGGACGCGGCGCAGATTCCGGCGGTGGCGGCCCCGGTTGAAGCGGTGCGCGAAACGGTGATTGCCGGCCCTTTGCACGACAAAGATCGCACGGTGCGGGTCACGGCGCATAAGATCGAGCGGCTGATGGGTTTGGCGGGCGAAGTGGTGGTCAGCGCCAGTTGGTTGTCGCCGTTTTCAGAATCGCTGTTGAGCTTAAAACGCGCCCATTTGGACATTTCGGCCACGCTGGAACGCCTGACCGAAGCGCTGATCGGTCAGGTCATCGATCCGACTGTGACCAAAGAAGTCGGGCGGGCGCGTGAAAAAAGCAAAGAATGCACCGCACAACTGGCCGAGCGCCTCAATCAATTGGAAGTGTTCACCAGCAGTTTTGGCACCCACGCGGATCGCCTGTACCGAGAAATGATCGGGGTGCGGATGCGTCCGTTTGCCGATGGCGTCAAGGGTTTCCCACGGATGGTGCGCGATCTGGCGCGACAATTGGGTAAACAAGTCAATTTTGAAATCCTCGGTAAAGCCACCGAAGTCGATCAAGACATTCAAGAAAGACTCGACGCGCCGCTCAATCACCTGTTACGCAACGCCCTGGATCATGGCCTGGAAACCCCAGAGGCGCGTTTAGCCGCTGGCAAACCGGAAACCGGGGTGTTGCGTCTGGAAGCGGGACACCGTTCTGGGATGTTGATGATTTCGATCAGCGACGACGGACGCGGCATTGAACTGTCGTCGCTGCGCGAAAAAATCCGCCGCAGCGGTTTAGCCGCGCCCGAATTGGTGGGACAACTGACCGAGGCCGAGCTGCTGGATTTTCTTTTTTTGCCGGGTTTCACCACCGCCGAAGCCGTCACGGAAATTTCTGGGCGCGGCGTGGGGCTGGACGTGGTGCATAGCATGGTGCATGAAGTCGGCGGGGTGGTGCGTGCCGAATCACGGCCCGGCAAAGGCATGACTTTTTATCTGGAATTACCGCTGACCTTATCGGTGATTCGGACTTTTTTGGTGGAGATTGCTGGCGAACCCTATGCGTTTCCGCTGGCACGCATCGACCGTTGTTTGGTATTGACGCCCAGCGAAGTGGAAACCGTCGAAGATCGCCAGTATTTTCGTTTTGGTCACAGCAATATTGCCTTGGTCAACATCCATGATGTGCTGGAATTGCGTTCCCTGCCGCCCAACGCTGAGCAGATGAATGTGGTGGTGATCAGCGACCGTGCCAGCGCTTATGGCTTGGTGGTGGATAAGTTTTTAGGGGAATACGATCTGGTGGTGCGCCCCTTAGATCCGCGTTTGGGCAAACTCCCCGACATCAGCGCCGCCGCCGTGATGCTGGACGGTTCGCCGGTGTTGATTTTTGATGTCGAAGACCTCGTGCATTCTATAGACAAGCTCTTAAATAATAAGCGCTTGCGCAAAGTCACTCAAGACAGCAACGATCCTGAACTGGTCAAAGGCCCGCCCGCTAAGCAGATTCTGGTGGTGGATGACTCGATCACGGTTCGCGAAATGGAACGCAAGTTGCTTGAAAGCAAAGGGTATTTGGTGGACATCGCCGTGGACGGCCTGGATGCGTGGAACGCGCTGCGTGCGGTGACTTACGACATGGTGGTGACAGATGTCGATATGCCCCGCCTGAACGGCATCGAACTGGTGCGCCGCATTAAACAAAATGAAGTGCTACGGCACCTACCTGTTATCATCGTTTCCTATAAAGACTCGGAAGAATACCGTCTGCAAGGTTTGCAGGCTGGCGCTAATTACTACCTGACAAAAAGCAATTTTGAAGACGATGCCCTGCTGGCGGCAGTGGCTGATCTGATTGGGGCGGCCCATGATGATCTCTAAATGTCCCCAAACTGGCTCGTCTGGCTAGACCCAATCGACAAGGACTGCGCCCTCCATGCGTATCAGTATTATTAATCCGCGCAGCAGCGAAGAATTACGCCGTCTGATCCTCAGTGTGCCGCATTACGAAATTGCCTGGATCGCCCACAGCGGGCAAGAGGCGATTCAGCGTTGTGCCACTGACAAACCGGATTTGCTGCTGATGGAACTGCTGTTGCCCGGTTTCGATGGGATCGCCACCACCCGCGAAATCATGAAGCGTAGCCCCTGCCCCATTTTATTGATGGTCAGCAGCGTGGATCAGTACACCGGAAAAATTTTTGAAGCAATGGGCTTGGGTGCCAAAGATGTCATCGCTTACCCAGACAGCGGCAACAGTCCGCAAGCCCACCACAGCCAGCAAGCTTTACTGCGCAAAATTCGCAATCTGGAACGTTTACACCGGCCTTTGAAAGCAGCGGCCTTGCATCACTCAGCCGCTCCCACAGCGGCAGTCAATCCACGCAACACGGTGAATTTGCCGCATTTAGTGCTGTTGGGCGCTTCCACCGGCGGGCCTGGCGCATTAGCCCAAATTCTCAGCGGTTTTCCCGCCAACTTGAATGCAGCAGTGGTGGTGGTGCAACATATGAATCAGGAATTTTCTTTTGATCTCGCCACCTGGTTAAATGCGCAGACTCCGCTGGCCGTACAATTGGCGGGGGTCAACGCCAGACCGCGCCAAGGCCAAGTGTATTTGGCGGCCAGCAATGATCACTTGGTACTCACCGCCGAGGGCTGTTTTGCCTATAATCCAGAACCCCGGCAGCTTCATTACCGGCCTTCCGTGGATGTGTTTTTTAACAGCGTGGCCCAGCACTGGCCGCATCGAGAAATCGCGGTGCTTTTGACCGGGATGGGGCGCGATGGAGCCAAAGGCTTGTTGGCGTTGCGGCAAAAAGACTGGCTGACCATCGCGCAAGATGAAGGCAGTTGCGTGGTGTATGGGATGCCTAAAGCTGCCAAAGAACTCAACGCCGCCACGACAGTGTTATCCTTGCCACAGATCGCCCCCGCGATCCTGCAATCCTTATAGTCTTGGCGCGGTTGTTAACGTGCCTTAAATCGGAATCTCCTGTGTATGCTGGTTGATCTCGCTTTCAAAAAACGGCGCATTTGCGTGCTGCTAGTCGATGATCAGGCGATCATCGGTCAAGCCATGCGCCGCATGTTGGCGGCTGAAACGGATATTGACTTTCATTATTGCCAAGACCCCACGCAAGCCGTCAAGATCGCCAACCAAATTCAACCCACGGTGATTTTACAAGACTTGGTGATGCCAGAAATCGACGGCATGACCCTGGTGCGTTATTTTCGCGCCAACCCCATCACCCGCGAGGTGCCGCTGATCGTGCTGTCACGCAAAGAGGAAGGCGACATCAAAGCCGAAGCCTTTGCGATGGGCGTGGATGATTACATGGTCAAGCTGCCTGATCGCCAGGAAGTGATTGCCCGCATTCGTTATCACTCCCGCGCTTATATCAATGGCTTAGAGCGTAACGAAGCCATGCAGGCATTAGCCACCGCCAAGCAAGCAGCCGAAAGCGCTAATCTCACCAAAAGCGCCTTTCTGGCGAATATGAGCCACGAAATCCGTACCCCGATGAATGCTATCCTGGGTTTTTCCGATATTTTAGTGGATTTGGTCAGCGATTCCTTACAGCGTGAATATCTCAGCGCGATTCAGGCCAGCGCCCGTTCTCTGCTGACCCTGATCAACGATATTTTAGATTTATCCAAAGTCGAAGCGGGCAAACTGGTTTTAGAATACCGCCCGGTCAATTTGCGTTTAATTTTTGAAGACATGCCGCGCATTTTTGCGCAGAAACTGCAAGACAAAGATTTAAGTTTCAAACTCGACATCAGCCCGGATTTTCCCCTGGATTTGCTGTTAGACGAAACGCGCTTGCGGCAAATTTTGCTCAATTTGATCGGTAATGCGGTTAAATTCACCGAACAGGGCGAAATCCGCTTACAAGTCACCTATCACTGGCTAGACAGCAAACGCCAACAACTGAGCTTGCATATCGCCGTGGCCGACACCGGCATCGGCATTCCGCCCGATCAGCAACACAATATTTTTGAAGCCTTTACCCAACAACAGGGACAAAGCTACCGCAAATACGGCGGCACCGGTTTGGGCTTGGCGATTTCCAAACGCCTGGTGGAAATGATGCAAGGCGATCTCAGCCTCGACAGCACGCCCGGCCAAGGCAGCACCTTCACCTTGCATTTACATTGCGTGCAAGTGCCAGAACAGCGGGTCGATCCAAGCGCAGCGCCCGCCCCGGTGGTGCCCGGCGCTCTGCAATTCTCGCCCGCCACCGTGCTGATCGCCGACGATGTGACCCTCAATCGCAAGCTGTTAGGGGCTTATCTAAAACCCTACGGCTTGCGCCTACTCGAAGCCAGCAACGGCGAAGAAGCGGTGAGCCTCGCCACCCAAGAACTGCCCGATTTAATCCTGATGGACATGAAAATGCCGGTACTCGACGGAGATGCAGCGGTGCGCCGTTTACGCGCTCAAGACAGCACGCGCGGCATTCCTGTGATTGCCGTCACCGCCTTGGCGATGAAAGGCGATGAACAAGAGATTTGCGCACTCTGCGATGAGTATTTAACCAAACCGGTCAAAAAAGCCGATTTACTCACCAAAATTCGTCCCTTTTTAGCCCATCAATTAGAAGCCAGTGAGCCGGTGGCGGTGGTTCCCAGCCCTGAACCGCGTTTGCCCCAACCCGCCCCGCCCGGATTACGCGAACTGCTGCGTGAACAGCCGCTACACGACTGGCAAACACTCGGCCCTACCTCCTCCGTCAACGACATTCAAGCCTTTGCCGAACGCATGTGCAGCCTCGGACAAACCCACGCCTGGCCCCCGCTGATTCAATGGGCAGAATATCTGCAATCCCAAGCCGTGCTATTTAACATGCCCGCCTTATACCAAACCCTAGCCGATTTCCCCGCCCTGTTGTCAGACACTGAGCTGGCTTCTGAAGAAGCGGTGCGGCAATAAAGGCACGAAGACACCAAGATAAGTACGTGAGCATAACTTGTTTAACACAAGATATTCACCACAAAGACACGAAGCGGTTGTTTGTTAAATCAGTCTTTGTGTACCTTGGTGTCTTTGTGCCTCTGTGGTGTGATAGATGTTAAGATAATTAGAGTCGAGTACTTACACAAAGATTGATTTCACAAACGAAGTGAGGCTCATGTATTTACACCGACGCCGGGCCTGCAATCTGGGCGTGTTGATGGATGTATCGCGCCAAAGTCGCGGTGTCAGTCGGCATCGACTCGGCGTGTAAGCGCAGGTTTTCTAAGGCGTACTGGGCTTGGAACAAACGGGGCAAATAAGGGTTTTTGCCCAGCCAAAGATGCCAACTTTCGCCGTCCAGCCAATCGATCACCAACACATTTTGTACCCGCAACAACAGCGCTGCCTGTCCGGGCTGCGCCGTTTCCCAACGTCCAGCGGCAAGTTCACATTCGGCAGCCCAGTCGGGGTGATCGCGCCGTAATTTATCTAGCACACTGTCATCCAAAATTAACCAAGCCGCGTCAATGGCTTGGCGTTGGCGATAATGTTGCCAAAACGCCATGCGGCTGCGCCAATGCCGACTCGTGCCGTACTCGGCACACAGCAGCGTAAACAAGGCAAGCTGGCTGTCCGCCAGCCAGCGGTGAAAGGTTTTCACCGCCGGTGGGCGCACTTCATCCCAAAGCGCGGTTTCAATCCCTGGATGACCGGGATAACGCAGCAGAAAGCGACGAATCAAAGCCTGCAACGGGGCGGGGAGCGCTTGGCGCTGCCAAGGTAACAATAAGTCGTGAATCAGTTCGCGACGGCTGTCGGGATAGCGCAAACGCGGCCCTGACTCCGCGTCATCCACCACGCTCCAAGCCAGGATTTGTTGCAACGGCGCACTGCCGTGGAGACTGATTTCCTGCGGCAATAATTTCAGGGCATGGCGATACACGGCTTCTGCATAACCGCCAGACAACAAGGCAGCGCTGAGTCCTGCGTTGCCCAGCACGCTGCCTGCGTCTTGTTGCAAGCACTCACGGGCCAAGCGGGGAATCGCTTGCTGCGGGGTAAACAAGCCGGTGCGTTGCTGGATTTGTTGCCAGCGATACAGGATTGACGCCGGTTCTGCTTTCGCCAGTTGTTCCACTAAAAACCGCGCCACCGCGTTGATATGCAAGCGATGTTCGGTAAAGTCGCGTAAAAACACATAAATCAGCCGTTTCAAAGCGGCGGGCTTGTCCGCCAATTCGACCCACAAACGCGCCAGAAAACCGGTTTGTACCGCAGGCATGTGGGTGTCTTTGCCATACCACAGCACCCAAGGCACGCGCCGCCAGTCGCGCCAATCCAAATGTTGCTGGAGTTCTTCTTCTTGCGGTGAAACCGGCGGGATGTCGGGACGCGGCATTTGCAGCACTAATAAACCCAGGGTGGGCGGCTCCAGACGGGCTTGCTGTGAGGCCGTGGCTTGTTGGCGCAACGCGACCAGGGCGGCACGTACACTGACAGTCATACCACCGCCGCCGCAAAATGGGTGGGCAAATCCCAATAAATCCCCGCTTCGCCGCGCTGTTGGTCAAGGCCAGTCAAATAGGTGTCGCGCACGCTGGTCAAGGTTGGCGGCGGTAACTCGTGAAACCAAGCGCGGTATTGGCTGTGCCAGAGAAACTCCCAGCAGTCTTCAGCGTGGGCCAAGTGATAACC
>JFJP01002421.1_pt1 | contig 10438 bp, 7 predicted proteins | sample 431651 | NCBI WGS metagenome assembly JFJP01 (sample SAMN02602958, study PRJNA72255) | Microbial mat metagenome, whole genome shotgun sequencing project. | biome: fresh water; feature: sink hole; material: water; isolation source: purple microbial (photo- and chemosynthetic) mats found in... | reverse complement strand
AGAAAGTAATGTTTAAGTCAGCAGCTGAAGCCGTTAAGGCCATTCAAAGTGGTGAATACAAATTCGTTGATCTGCGTTTCACAGACACACGTGGTAAAGAGCAACACGTAGGCGTACCTGCAAAATACTTCGGTGAAGAGAAGTTTACTGATGGCCACGCATTTGATGGCTCTTCAATCGCTGGCTGGAAAGGTATTCAAGCTTCTGACATGTTGTTGATGCCGGATCCAACAACTGCTTACCTTGACCCATTCATGGACGAGCCAACACTAATCATCACTTGCGATGTTATCGAGCCATCTGATGGCAAAGGTTATGACCGCGACCCACGCTCTATCGCAAAACGCGCTGAAGCTTATTTGAAGTCTACTGGTCTTGGCGACACAGCATTCTTCGGCCCAGAGCCAGAGTTCTTCATTTTTGACTCAGTAAACTGGTCTGTTGATATGTCTGGTTGCACATTGAAGATCAACTCTGAAGAAGCCGCATGGGCGTCAGGTGAGAAGTTCGAAGGCGGTAACACAGGCCACCGTCCAACTGTTAAAGGCGGTTACTTCCCAGTTCCTCCGGTTGATAGCTTGAACGACATCCGCGCTGCAATGTGCTTGGCTCTGGAAGACATCGGCATTGAAGTTGAAGTGCATCACCACGAAGTAGCAACAGCAGGACAGTGCGAAATCGGTACGAAGTTCAGCACACTAGTAAAGCGCGCTGACCAAACTCAAGCGTTGAAATACGTTGTGCACAACGTAGCTCACCAATACGGCAAGACAGCAACCTTTATGCCTAAGCCAATCGTAGGCGACAATGGCTCTGGTATGCACGTTCACCAGTCTATCTGGAAAGAGGGTAAAAATACTTTCGCAGGAAACGGCTACGCTGGCTTGTCTGAGACTGCCTTGTTCTACATCGGCGGCATCATCAAGCATGCCAAAGCGTTGAACGCGATCTGCAACCCAGGCACAAACTCTTACAAGCGTTTGGTTCCTCACTACGAAGCGCCAGTAAAGATGGCCTACTCTGCGAAGAACCGTTCTGCTTCTATCCGTATTCCTCACGTTGCAAGCGACAAAGCACGTCGTATTGAAACACGCTTCCCAGACCCAACAGCAAACCCATACTTGTGTTTTTCTGCCCTGATGATGGCGGGCTTGGACGGTATCCAGAACAAGATTCACCCTGGCGATCCAGCTGATAAAAACTTGTACGACTTGCCACCTGAAGAAGATGCAAAGATCCCAACCGTTTGCGCTTCTTTGGATGAAGCATTGGCAAACTTGGACAAAGACCGTGAATTCTTGACTCGTGGTGGCGTGTTCTCTAGTGACTTTATTGATGCGTTTATTGAGTTGAAGATGGACGAAGTGAATCGTATCCGCATGACAACTCACCCAGTTGAGTTTGATATGTACTACAGCATCTAAGTAGTCGCTACTCAAGAAAACGGAGCCTCGCGGCTCCGTTTTTTTTGCTCGATGCTATACTTTGGACACTCTTTTCAGGACATCATCATGAAGTTGCGATACCTCCTCCTACTTTCTTGCCTATGCCAAGCAAGCTGGGCGCAAGCTGAAATATATAAACGCGTCGACGCAAATGGCCATGTTACTTACTCCAGCGATCCTATAAAAGGCGCTCGCAAACTTCAGCTCGCACCGCTTCAAACAATCCCGGCCCCACCCCGCTCCCGTGCGCAAGAAACTCCCGCAGATTTTCCGCGCGTTGATTCTGCTACGCAAAAAGATAGGGATAGTACGAGCCGACAAATTTTAGAAGATGAACTCGCCTCGGAAGAAAAGGCGCTCGCTCAAGCGCGTGTTAATTTACAAGCGGGGATTGATAGGCCAGAAACAGTCACCGGAACGGACGGCAAGATTTATCTCAATAAAATCAAACAAGAAGAAAAGATCAGCACACTGCAAAAAGAAGTCATGGTGCACGAAAAGAATATTTTTCTGCTTAAAAAAGAACTCTCAAATCGGAGCAAATGACAGTAGGTTTCTTGGCATGTTTTCTGCTTAGTTACCTCCATGAATTTCATGCCAAATAATCTGCCGACCATAGAGCACCTTGCTACTGCAATCATCGTATTAGACGATAACGCACGCATCGCCTACCTCAATCCGGCTGCTGAAAACATATTTGGCCTGAGCAATACCAATCTCATTGGCCATCCCTTGCAGCATGCTTTCACTAATACCGAAAAACTGTTCGGCGCAATTCAGTCGGCATTAGCCAGCCAAAGTAGCCATATTGAACACGAGCTTGCTTTAGGGACACACACTCACAACAACAAGCTATTGTTAAGTTGCACTGCAACGCCGGTACAGCTTAATAAACATGCACTTCTACTTGAGTTTCACACGATTGAACGGCCGCTTAAGTTGGCACGCGAAGAGCAGATGCTTGATCAAACCCAAGCCAATCGCTTGTTGTTGCGCAATTTAGCTCACGAAATCAAGAATCCACTCGGTGGCATTCGCGGTGCGGCGCAGTTGCTAGAACAAGAGTTAGAAAAGCCCGCTTTGCGTGAATACACTCAAGTCGTCATTCAAGAAGCTGATCGTTTGCGTTCCTTGATGGAAAAATTACTGACCCCGCAGCATGCGCCTCATTTTAGTGCGCTCAATATTCATGAAGTCTTAGAACGAGTGCGCAGTGTCGTCATGGCTGAGATACCAGAAGGACTAACTATTGAACGTGATTACGACTTAAGCTTGCCCGAACTACATGGCGATAAGGAGCAGCTCATCCAAGTCGTGCTTAACATCGTGCGTAACGCAGCGCAGGCCATGCAGGGGAAAGGACAAATCATCTTGCGAACGCGTATCACTCGCCGCATCACGCTGATGAAAAAATTGCATCGTCTTGCTGTCACCGTGCAAATTATCGACAACGGCCCTGGCATTCCAAGTCACCTGCATGACAAAATTTTTTACCCGCTAGTATCCGGCCGCGCAGATGGCCACGGGTTGGGCCTAACGCTCGCACAAGATTTTGTAAGCCAGCACCAAGGCAGTATCGAATTTGAAAGTGAACCGGGACGTACCTGTTTCTCGGTGATGCTTCCGCTTCCCCACTTAGGAAAACCACAATGACCAAACCTGTCTGGATTATCGATGATGACCGCTCCATTCGCTGGGTACTAGAAAAAGCCCTAGCGCGTGAGCAGATCGAATTCGTTAGCTTTGCCTCAGCCGATGACGCCTTGGCTGAGTTGCCAAATAATCTTCCGCAAATGGTAATTAGCGACATTCGCATGCCAGGTAGCTCCGGCCTCGATTTGCTACAAAAACTGCGCGTGGACTATCCTGACTTACCCGTAATTATCATGACGGCGTACTCGGATTTAGAAAGTGCGGTTTCGTCTTTCCAAGGGGGTGCATTTGAATATTTGCCAAAACCGTTTGACGTCAATCACGCGGTCGAACTGATCCGTCGCGCTTTAGAACAAAGCAAACGTCAAAGCACCAAAACGGAGGACGCTCAAGCATCACCCGATATACTCGGGCACGCACCCGCCATGCAGGAGGTTTTTCGTGCCATTGGTCGTTTGGCGCAATCCAACGCGACTGTGCTGATAAATGGTGAGTCAGGCACTGGTAAAGAACTGGTTGCACAAGCTTTACACCGTCACAGTGCGCGTTCCGATAAGCCTTTTGTCGCCATCAACACGGCGGCCATTCCTAAAGATTTGCTTGAGTCAGAACTGTTTGGTCATGAACGCGGCGCGTTCACCGGCGCGACCACCACGCGACATGGCCGCTTTGAGCAAGCCGAGGGTGGCACCCTATTTTTAGATGAAATTGGCGATATGCCTGCTGAACTGCAAACCCGTTTGCTACGGGTATTGTCGGATGGCAATTTTTATCGCGTGGGGGGGCATCAGCCGATCAAAGCAAACGTCCGTATCATTGCCGCCACTCACCAAAATTTGGATGATCGCGTTAAACAGGGCTTATTTCGCGAGGACTTATTCCATCGGTTGAACGTGATTCGATTACGTCTGCCGCCCTTACGTGAGCGCCGAGAAGACATTCCACTTCTCGCCAAATACTTCCTGCAAAAAAGTGCGCGTGAACTTGGCGCAGAGCAAAAGATATTAAGTGAAAATGCGCTGAACTATCTAGCCGCTCAAGACATTCCCGGTAACGTGCGGCAATTGGAAAATCTGTGTCATTGGCTTACTGTGATGACCCCCACGCAGCAGGTGGAAATTGCTGACCTTCCCTCTGAGTGGCGTGAAGCTCAAGCCGCATTATCTTCAACTCAAGACTGGCAAGCAGCCTTGGCACAACAAGTGACTCTCATGCTGCAACGCAACGAACCCAATATTTTGGAAACGCTGACCAAGCAATTTGAAAGCGCCGTTATCACTCAAGCATTGCAACACACGGGAGGAAGACGTATTGAGGCGGCTACTTTGATTGGCATGGGCCGCAACACACTCACTCGGAAGATTCAAGAACTGGGACTGGGTGAAGAATAAAAGCACTTTCTAGCCACGTTTCACCCATCTATGCCAAAATCTGCCCTAAAGATTTTGGCATCCCTGCCGCTAACTAAGCATGCAATGTTCCAAAAACATTTGGGTATAAACCATGCGACAACTTTACCAGCGAATTACTTTGATGACGGCGCTCGTTGCGAGCAGCCTTTCAGCATTCGCTGTGCCCTTTAATTCGTTCGACCCGCGCTCAATGGCGATGGGAGGAGTCGGTGTTGCTATTGGCGACCCGTCTACTGCTCCATTTTTTAACCCAGCGCTTCTTTCTGCTAGCGATCGTCGAAAAAAATTCGCACTCGAATTGCCCATCATTGGTATGCGCTTATATGACCCAGGTGACCTGTGGAAAAACACACCCACGCTAAAAGACACCACCTCGTCTTTACAGACGCTGATTGATGCCGCAAACGCTGCACCCTCTTCTGCGACATTAACTGCAGCAGTCAATAGCATCGCCACAATCAACGCTCTACTGGCCTCTTTAAGCAATCAGCCTTTACAAACAGAGTTTGGTTTAGCGACAGTCGTAAGCATGCCCGGTAAAAATCTTGGCATGGCGGTGTATGGCAGCGCATGGAGCGTTTTAGGTGGCACGCTTGAATACAATGATGCAACTATGGTTTCCGACTTTACTTCTGCCGTCAGTGCATGCGCTGCACAATTAGCGCTCACTCAACTATGCGCAGCGGGAAATGCATATGTCAGCACCACTGGCGCCATTACCACTCCAACATTTACTTCAAAAATCCATGTGCGCGGAATCGCCATTGGCGAAACCGGGGTTTCTCTCTCGCATGGATTTGTAAGTGCCGACCGCAGATTCTCCATCGGCATTACACCCAAAATCATGCGCATCTACATGCTTGATGCTTCATTGGACACGAATGCAGGCAATCTTGATGGCATCAGTGGCAGTGATTATTTAACAGAGTACAACAACCTGAATGCAGATGTCGGAATGACCAAAAATTTCCCCGGCGGATTTCGCACTGCGCTCGTTGTGAAAAATGTAATCCCTCGTGTTTATGATTTTAAAAGTGCGCCGACCTCAGGTGCGACACCTGTTGCCAATGGCACTAAGTTGACTTTGCGCCCTCTAGTGCGCGCTGGGGTCGCTTATGAAATCCCCCTGTTTACCATCGCTGTCGATGCCGACCTCACTAAAAACGATCCTGCTGGCTTGGAAAATTACTCGCAATATGTTGCGATAGGGATTGAAGTCGGCGTGTCCGAATGGACTCAGCTCCGCTTTGGATATCGCAATGACATGTTAGATAAAACACGCCGCAATATTGTCTCGGCTGGGGTTGGCATTTCACCTCGCCTGCCTTTCTTTAAGCCCCACTTTGATTTAGCTGTTACCGCCAGCCCCAATTTACTGCGCGATGGCTATGAGCAAGTCAACGAAGTCGGCTTGGCCTTTCGCTTCGGCTTTAATTTCTAAAGTCCTGTTAAAATTCACTCGTAACATTAAAACAATCTGACTTCAGGGGGAACTCAATGCAAAGAATGCGCTTTTGGCTCGTAGCAATGACTGCACTTACAAGTGCCCTATACACAACGCTGGCTATCAGCCAAGACCAAATTTATGACACACGCTCACTAGCTCTTGGTGGAACCGGAGCCGCAATTTCTAATGCAAGAAATGCAGCGTTTCTTAATCCAAGTGAATTAGCCTCAGATGCTGGGACCTTCGCTTTAGATTTTCCCATTATTAGCGTTCGTGTTTTGGATGAGAAAGATTTGCTATCCAACATTGATACATTGACCACCCGCGCAGATGTTTTAACTACTGCACTTACTAATTTTCAGAGTGCTCAAACAGCATTGGCGGCCACCCCCAACACAACAACACTTAATGCTGCTCAAACTAGCGCCGGGACCGCAGGAACAGCACTAACTAATTTCAACTCTTCTCTCAATGCGGTCAGTGGCAAAGCATTGTCAGGAAGCATATTTGCGGGAACGATGCTTGCCATTCCTAGCAAAAGTTTTTCTTTTGCGCTTGTTGTAGATGGGCGGGCTGAACTGGGCGCAAAATTTGATTACGCATCTGCAGATTCAACCACTGTTTCAAGCTTAGCAACCGCGCTCACAAATTGTGGAGCAGCAACCGTAGCCGATCCTTCTCCTTGCGCAACAGCTGCAAGCGCTATTGGTACCGGTGGATCAATAAGCGGGCTTCAATCTCAACTCATTGTTCGTGGTGTACTAGCAAAAGAAGTAGGGATGAGCATGGCACGCCACTTTGAAAATTGGGCAAACGTCGATATTGGTATCACTCCTAAACTCATGCAGCTAACATCTTTTGATATTGCTGCAAGCGCACAAAGCGGTGATGGCGTTAAGATCGATAATGGCGCAAGTGCTGAGAAGAGTGAAAGTATTTTTAATCTTGATATTGGCGTTTCAAAGTCGCTTTCAAAAACAGAGGAAGGCGAGCTAAAAGCCGGCTTTGTTATTAAAGATGCCATTTCAAAAACCACAAAAACCGTGCTCGGCAATGAAATTAGCATTCAGCCTAGATCAACTATAGGGATCGGCTATATGACTAAACTTACAACCGTAGGTGCAGACTTAGACTTAATTACAAACAAACCTATGATCACCGGTTTAGCCTCGGATTCTCAGTTTTTACGCGTTGGTGCTGAATTTGATGCATGGAAATGGGCTCAAGTGCGTGTTGGTTATCGCCATGACTTAAAGGGCAACTACAAAGGACTCCCTTCCGTTGGCTTGGGCTTGTCTCCATTCGGGATTCATATTGATGTTTCTGTAGCTGCTGCAGATAAAAACGAGATGGCTGCTGCTTTGCAACTCGGCTTTAACTTCTAATTCATCAATTCAAGACCAGCCTCATCGTGAAAACGGTGGGGCTTTTTTACGACCATCAAATTGAAATATCTGCGATGACGGGTGTGTGGTCGGAAGGGCGCTCTAATTTGCGCGGAGCCTTGTCGATTACGCATGAAGTGCACTGCAATTTTTCGCTAATCAAAATGTGGTCAATTCTTAGCCCCATATTGCGGCGAAACCCCATCATGCGGTAATCCCACCAGGAATAAGATTTTTCAGGCTGCTCAAATAAGCGGAACGAATCGCGAAGACCAAGCTGCAATAGCCCTTTAAAGGCATCACGCTCAGGCTCACTTACCAAAATCTTGCCTGCCCATCCAATCGGATCATAGAGGTCGCAATCTTCTGGAGCAATGTTGTAATCTCCTAACAAGGCTAGTGCAGGATATTTTTGTAGCTCATCTGCGAGCCAACCGTGTAGTGCCGCCAACCATTTCAATTTATAGTGATACTTATCGGCACCCACTTCTTGGCCGTTCGGAATATAAACACATACCACGCGCACGCCATTGACCGTTGCCGCAATCACGCGTTTCTGTTCATCGTCAAAATCGGGAATGCCGTATTGCACATCAAAGATTGGATCACGGCTCAAAATCGCCACGCCGTTATATGTTTTCTGTCCACTAAAAACACTGTGGTAACCGGCTTCCTGCAAAGCTGCCTGAGGAAAATCAGCGTCCTGCTGCTTGGTTTCTTGCAAACACACCACATCAACTGGATTGGTGGCTAACCAATCTAACAAATGCGGCAAGCGCACCTTAAGCGAATTTACATTCCAAGTGGATAATTTCATTGACTATTTAAAATTTTTGAGAAGGCTAATAACTTAACAGTGACTAGAACATCTTTCACCAGAAACATTTTTTCAAGCTGCCTCGACTAAGCCATTGTGTCGCAACAACGCATCAATCGAAGGCTCTCTGCCACGAAACGCCTTAAACGAATCCATCGCCCCGCGACTGCCACCTACGGATAAAATTTGCTCGCGGAAGTGCGCGCCAATTGCGGGGTTCAGTACGCCATTTTCTTCAAACATACTGTAGGCATCCGATGACAATACCTCGGCCCATTTATAGCTGTAGTAACCAGCGGCATAGCCGCCCGCAAAGATATGCGAGAAGCTATTTTGGAAGCGGTTGAATGAGGGAGGAATCATCACTGCCACTTCGCTGCGCACTTCATCAAGTAATTGCTGCACTGTTTGTTTTGAAGTATCGAATGAACTATGCAAACGCAAATCAAATAGTGAGAACTCAATCTGGCGCAGTGTCTGCAGACCGCTTTGAAAATTTTTAGCCGCGATCATTTTGTCGAACAACGCCCGTGGGAGTTTTTCCCCAGTTTCGGCATGGCGGGTCATGCCTTGTAGCACATCCCATTCCCAGCAGAAATTTTCCATAAACTGAGAAGGCAACTCGACTGCATCCCACTCCACACCATTGATGCCTGACACACCTAACTCTTCCACCTGTGTTAGCAAATGATGCAAACCGTGGCCGAACTCATGGAACAGGGTAATCACTTCATCGTGAGTAAATAACGCAGGCTTGCCACCCAGTGGCGAAGCGAAATTACAATTCAGATAAGCCACCGGTGTTTGAATGCCTTTCGCCGTACTACGGCGTCCGATGGCATCGTCCATCCATGCACCCCCGCGCTTGCTGGCACGTGCGTACAGGTCGATATAAAACTGACCTAGCAACTCACCGGCCGCATCGCGAATGTCGAAGAGTCTAACCGACTCGTGCCACACTGGCGCAGAAGATAATTTAATGGAAAGTCCAAATAGTTTTTCAACTAGACCGAATAGTCCAGCCAACACGGCGTCCTCTGGAAAAAACTGCTTCACCTCTTGCTCAGAAAAAGCGTAGCGTTGTTGGCGTAATTTTTCGCTCACATACGCGATGTCCCACGCTTGTAAATCATTCAAACCAATCTGCTCAGCAGCGAACGCACGTAACTCCTGCAAATCTTTTTCGGCGAAAGGGCGCGCTCGCTGTGCTAACTCCAATAAAAACTCGGACACCTGTTGTGGCGTATCGGCCATCTTGCTCGCAAGCGATAGCTCGGCATAGTTAGCAAAACCCAGCATATGAGCCTCTTCAGCTCGCAGTGCCAGTATTTGCGACATAAGTGGCGTGTTATCCCACTCGATTTTTGAACCTTCAGAAAGTTGCTCGCTGGCACGGGCAGTGTAAGCACGATACATGCGTTCCCGCAAAGCACGGTTGTCGGCATACTGCAAAACTGGCCCGTAAGATGGAGCTTTCAGCGTGAATAGCCAACCCTGCTTGCCCCCTTCTTTAGCGGCATCGGCAGCAACTTGTCGCTCATCGGCCGGAATTCCCGCTAGCTCACTCTCATTTTCAATGACGCAGGCATAAGCGTTAGTAGCATCTAATAAATTGTCGGAAAATTTTGACGTCAATTCGGAATGCTCTTCTTGAATCGCCATGAAGCGGGCTTTCTTTTCTTCAGGTAGCTCAGCCCCCCCAAGTCGAAAATCTCGCAACTCATTTTCAAGAATTTTTTTCTGCGCAGTGCTCAGCGAGGCATAGCCCTTGCCCTGATGGATCGCTTTGTATTTTTTAAACAGCGCCAAATTTTGTGATAGCTCGGCGTAGTACTGCGTCACTTTTGGCAAATTGGCGTTATAGACCTCGCGCAACTCGGAAGAGTTCATCACCATATTGAGGTGCCCAACCTGACCCCAGGCCCGCGACAAATGTTCATTAGCATTTTCGAAAGGCTGCACAAAGTTCGCCCAAGTCGGTTCAGACATATCACTCAACAATTGGACTGTCAGCTCACGATTATGCTTAAGCAATTTTTCAATCGCGGGCGTAACGTGTTCCGGTTTGATTTCTGCGAAACGCGGCAGGCCAGAGAAGTCTAATAATGGATTCATTACAATTACCTAATTTGAAAATGCGAGAAGACCTTCGACGATGGTGTGACGTACTCGCCCTTGCATGTTGTACCCATTGAATGGCGTATTTTTTCCCTGACTTTTGAGCGCGGCCGGCTCAACTTTCCATGTGGCCTTGGGATCAAAAACGCACACATCCGCAT
>JFJP01043079.1_pt1 | contig 10439 bp, 6 predicted proteins | sample 431651 | NCBI WGS metagenome assembly JFJP01 (sample SAMN02602958, study PRJNA72255) | Microbial mat metagenome, whole genome shotgun sequencing project. | biome: fresh water; feature: sink hole; material: water; isolation source: purple microbial (photo- and chemosynthetic) mats found in... | reverse complement strand
GCAATACCCATTCCGATACCAATCTTTTTTGGAGTTGAAGGTACGATACCTCTTTTTTCCAGGAAGCTAAATATGAAAATTACTAGTGGAGTGAGGAATACGACTAAGAAAGGATTTACAGATTGGAAAAGTTCTGCTGATAAAAATCCGCCAAGTAGGGTGTAATCTTTGGCAAACAGGGTCAGCGTTAGTCCATTCTGATGAAATGAGAACCAGAAGAAAATTACAATACCAAATACAGCCAGTAAAGCGTAAATTCTTTGTTTAATTTCATGTGCGTCTTGTTTGATCTGATCTGCTGTCATATTCGAAGCAGTTTTAACTTTTGCTTTTGGTGTTGGCAAGGTATTTTTTGAAAGCAGAAAAACAACAAGCGAAATTGCCATTGCCACTACGGCTGTTAAAAATGCATAATGAAATCCAGTATTGAACGCATCTAAGTAGCTGGTCGCAAAGTCAGACAAACTATTTGGTGCAACGCCATTCGACACAGTTTTTGCCAATTCAGAGAACTTACCTGAAGCAACTTCTTCGGCCATTTTTCCATCAAGATACTGATGGCACAAACCCGGCAATTCGGCATTATACCCATATCCCTGCATCTTAACAAAGGTATTTCTTACCCAGCTGGCCAGGAAAGGAGCAAACATTGCACCGATATTAATAAACATGTAGAATATCTGGAATCCGGAATCTCTCTTATTACGGAATTCATCATTATCGTACATCTGGCCTACAAGGGCTTGTAAATTACCTTTGAATAAACCATTACCAAATGCAATAACCAACAAGGCAGCTAATGCAATGTATTTGGTTGTAATTAACATTGGCATCGCTAACAAGCTATAACCAAGCCCCATAACAATCAGACCGACGATAATGGTTCCCTTGTAATTTCTTAGTTTGTCGGCGATTAAACCACCCACCAAAGCCAAGATGTAGATAGAACCATAAAAAATCGAATATAAAAAGCTTGCTTCAGTTCCAGTTAAGTTAAATTTTGCCATTAAAAACAAAACTAAAATCGCCATCATAGTATAGAAACCAAATCGTTCGCCCATGTTAGCCAGTGCCGCTGCAATAAGTCCTTTCGGGTGTCCTTTAATCATATTTCAATTTTTTTAGTGAATGAATATTGTATAATCTAAGTTTTTGCAATACTGGCAAATATAAACAAGTTTTTAAATCGTGCAATTGTACGTAAGTCATGTTTTGGCAACCTCATTCATGTTGGGTTTATTAAGTGAAAATTATTGGGAATCGAATGTTTTGAAGTAAGGATGAAAACAGATAATTTTTCACTTTAAACTTTGTACTTTTGACTTTAAACTTATCTGCATGAAACTTTTTACTTGCCGCCAAATTGCCGAAATCGACCAGTTAACCATGAAATTTGAACCCATTTCGTCCATCGACCTGATGGACCGGGCTTCGGCTCAGGTTGCCGATTGGATCATCCTGCATGTCGGGAATACCCAGCCGGTTTACTTTTTTGCCGGCCCCGGGAACAATGGCGGCGATGCATTGGCTGTTGCTCGCCTAATGGCGGAAAATGGTTATAAATGCACAGTTTATCTTTCAACATTTGGGCGTGGACTAAAAGGCGATCCGGCCATCAATTGGCAACGACTGGAAGAACAGAATAAAGTTTTGATCCAAAAAATTGATTCTGAAAATGATATTCCTGAAATTCCACCAGAAGTGTTGATCATCGACGGACTTTTTGGTTCAGGGCTAAACAAACCACTGGACGGACTGGCAAAAAAGATAGTGGAAAAGATTAATCAATCCGGGGCAGAAGTCATTTCCATTGATATGCCGAGCGGACTTTTTGGAGAAGACAACTCGGGCAATGATCTTTCAGCAGTAATCAAAGCCAGCCAAACACTTACTTTTCAATTCCCGAAACTCAGTTTCCTTTTTCCTGAAAATGACCAATTCGTTGGAGAATGGACGGTTTTACCGATCGGATTGCATCCTGAAGCGATTGACCAAACCGAAAGCAATTTCCATTTTCTGACCAAAGAATCCATTTCTGGAAAAATGATGAAGCGCACTAAATTTTCGCATAAAGGAACTTATGGTCATGCTTTGTTAATTGCCGGAAGTTACGGAAAAATGGGGGCTTCGGTTCTGGCCTCGAAAGCTTGCCTTCGCGCCGGAGTTGGCTTGTTAACCAGTCATATTCCGAAACTTGGGTATGAAATTATCCAGAATTCGGTACCCGAAGCCATGACTTCGATCGATTCCTCTGAAACTGTTTTTTCTGAAGTCCCCGATTTAACCTCGTTCTCAGCGATTGGAATTGGCCCGGGGCTAAGCAAAAAACCAGAAACTCAATTGGCTCTAAAAACTCTGCTTCAGGCAAAACAAAAAAAAATGGTTCTCGATGCCGATGCCTTAAATATTCTCGCTGAAAACCGGGACTGGTATAAACTTATGCCTGAAAATGCCATATTAACACCACACCCCAGAGAATTTGAGCGGCTTGCCGGTTCGTCGGCCAATTCATTTCAACGCTTGCAACTTCAGCTTCGGTTTTCAGCAGAACACAAGGTTATTGTGGTTTTAAAAGGAGCACATTCGTGCATTACGGTTCCTGATGGGCGAGTTTTCTTTAACAGCACCGGAAATCCGGGAATGTCCACCGCTGGAAGTGGCGATGTGCTGACCGGAATAATACTTGGACTACTCGCCCAAAATTATACACCGGAAGATGCTGCCTTGATTGGCGTTTACCTGCATGGGCTGGCTGGTGATCTGGCTGCTGAAAAGTGGAGCTGGCCAGCGATGATTGCGAGTGATATTGTGGATCAGTTGGGTAGTGCATTTCTGCAATTGGTATAATATTTTATCTATTTTTGGGTTCTTTATAAACCACCTGAAGTTTGAAGCCAGCATTTCAGGATAAATTTGACGGGAACAGAAACCAATTAAATTTCAAATCATGAAGATTTCAATATTCACTATCATTCTTTCACTAGTTGTAGTTACACTTGTAAATGCACAAAAAAAAGTACAACCCGGTGCCATTACCACCCCTGTAGAAGGTGTTGTTTACAGCCTTCCGCAAACAGGTATCCGTGTGCATGTTAAAGCCACCCGCGAACGGTATGTGCATGGCCCATTTTCGATATACGCGCAGAAAATGCTGGGTATCGATAATGCACCTTCTGCTGATGCCCACCGCTGGAACATCGACGAAATGAAACTTGAGGTTTTTAGCGAACCCGATGCCGAACAAGTATATAAAGCTATGGGATCGGCAGCGCAACTGCTGAGCCTGACAGAATCCGGTATTATTGCCGGTATAAATACAGTGGCAAAATCACCAGAAACAAAGATTCAAACCCAGTCGTTTTTAACCCGAAATCTGGATAAACAGGTTAAGTTTACCGATTTATCGATCTGGAGTTTCTACTCACCAACCGACTCGACCAAAAGTTTCAAGCTGGTTTCGAAAAGCATGGATCAAAAAGCTGCCGAAGCTGCCGAAACCCTCTTCAATTTGCGCAATTCGCGTTTTGCCCTGCTTACCAATGCCGACGACGAACCGCTGCCCGACGGAAAATCATTTGAAGTAATGACTGAAGAATTGGGGAAAATGGAAGAGAACTATTTGGCTCTTTTCATCGGGAAATCGTCGAGAGAAAAATATGAATTCAGTTTTGATGTTGTCCCCGGCCAAAAAACAGCTAAAGGTGAAGTATTCTTCCGGTTCAGCGATGACAGGGGCGTTTTACCAAAATCAGACCTGTCGGGTCGTCCAATCACGATTGAAGTAAACAAACTCGAAAGCCTGGCATCGAAACAAGAGGGATTGAGCAAATCGGAAAATCCGGTTGCCGGAAAGAGTGGTGTGTATTACCGTATGCCTGGAATGGCCGAAATCCGTATTATGGATGGAGGAACTCAATTAGCAGGAGCACGCTTATCCATCGCCCAATTCGGAACTATTGCTCCAATGCCAGAAGATTTACTGGAAGGGAATTATCAAATCGAATTTCATCCCCAATCCGGAGCTATAAAATCTATCATCAAAACGGGCGAAAATATTGAGGAAACGAAATCAGACAAAAAATAAAACTGATTTCTAAAAAATTACACGTCGAAACATTTACAAAAACACCTTGAAAGAATCCCTTTCAAGGTATTTTTTTACCTGTTTTTTATGCTCGTTTACCCCAAATATATTTTCTTATATTAGGGGCTTCGATAAATCAATATCTGAATTTAAGATTTTAATTTGATTACCGTGATTTTAATAAATTCCTTCAAAGTAGAATGAACTCAAAATAAATAGACGAAACTAAATCAAGCAAGAAATAATACCGAAAATTCAATCATAAAACTTTAATCTTTATTTATGCAAACCATTAAAAAAACACTTCACGATTCAGTAATTGCCAGATGGATCGCGCTACTACTTATTTCTTCAACCATGTTTTTTGCTTACTTTTTTGTTGATGTGGTAGCGCCTCTGCAAAAAATGATGCTCACCAACTTTAACTGGTCGCCCGAAATTTTTGGGTATCTGGGTGGATCTGAATTTGTTTTAAATGTTTTCGTCGGTTTCCTTATCCTTTCCGGAATTATTCTCGACAAAATGGGTATTCGTTTTACACTGATTCTGTCGGGTTTAACGATGGTAGCGGGAGCAGCCATAAAGTTTGCTGCATTAAAATATATTGATCATGCTGCTGTAACGTCAGTATTTGGATGGGAATTACCAACAACAGCCGCTGTTGCATATTGTGGTTTTGCAATTTTTGGTGTTGGAGTCGAAATGGCTGGAATTACAGTTTCAAAAACGATCGTTAAATGGTTTAAAGGCAAAGAAATGGCAATGGCAATGGGTCTCGAAATGGCAGTTGCACGACTGGGCGTTTTCGCTGTCTTCCGTTTATCTCCTATTTTTGCCAATGCTTCAGCAGAGAATCCGGCAGAATGGGATGCAGCCAATTCGGTGTTTATGGGTATGGCCTTTTTATGTATTGGCTTCCTCACTTTTTTAATCTATGTTTTCATGGATGTTAAACTAGACAAACAATTGGGCGACGCTGCAAAACTTGCTCCTGAAGATGAATTCAAATTAAGTGATCTGAAAAAAATCTTCACTAACCCAGGATTTATTGCCATTGCAGCACTTTGCGTATTGTTTTATTCCGCCATCTTTCCATTCCAGAAATTTGCGACGGACATGCTTTCATCGAAACTAAATATTCCGATTACAGAAGCATCAAATTTATTTTCGTTCTTCCCGATCGGAGCTATGGTTTTAACGCCATTTATTGGTTTATTTCTTGATTTGAAAGGAAAAGGTGCTTCAATGATGCTTTACGGGGCGATACTTTTAGTGGCTTCACATTTAATTTTCGCATTAGTTCCTAACGAATCATTTTCTTTCGCATTGGCTTTGGGTACTATCATAATTCTAGGAACAGCCTTTTCGCTGGTTCCAGCCTCCATGTGGCCATCTTTGCCAAAAATTGTTGAGGATCGTTATCTGGGAACCGCCTATGGTTGTATTTTCTGGATTCAAAACATCGGGTTAATGCTCGTTCCCGGACTTATTGGCTGGTCAATTACAAAAGCAAACCCGGGCGTTGCAGAACAAATCGCAGCTAAAGTGGAAGGGGCTGCCTACAATTACATGGTTCCTGAATTAATTTTTGCCGGATTTGGTGTTGCTGCCATTGTTCTGGCTCTTTACCTCAGAAGTGTTGACAGCAAACAAGGCTACGGACTTGAATTGCCAAATAAAAGAAAATAATCTCCGTAAAATACACTGTTCGAAATCCTAAAAAATATATAAACCTGTATTCAATAAAACGAATACAGGTTTTTTTATTGTTCCGTTTCGGGAACAAACTACAGGGATTAATTGTACTTTTATATGCGAAATATTTTTCAGAAATGAGTTTTGGATTTTTGATAAAGGGAAAGTGTATTAAAACACAATGATTCAAAACAATAGCTCATCCCTACAGCCGAATTTTATTTTAAAAACAATTATATGAGCAACGAAATCTCAAAATTAACCCCCAACGAAGTTTGGGAAAATTTCTATCAGTTGACGCGAATTCCGCGTCCCTCGCACCACGAGGACCAAATCAGGCAGTTTGTTGCCGATTTCGGTCGCAATCTGGGGCTCGAAACGATTCAGGACGAAGTGGGGAATGTGATCATTCGCAAACCAGCTACGCCGGGAATGGAAAAGCGAAAAGGTGTAATTCTGCAAGGACACCTCGACATGGTTCCGCAGAAAAACAGCGACAAAGATCACGACTTTGCCAAAGACCCGATTGAAACCATTATTGATGGTGAATGGGTACGTGCCAACGGAACAACACTTGGTGCCGACAATGGTATCGGAGTTGCTGCTGCAATGACAGTACTGGCATCGAAAGACCTTGCACACGGGCCGGTTGAAGCTCTTTTTACCGCTACCGAAGAAACTGGTATGGACGGGGCAAACGGACTTGGGCCGGGTATGCTGAAAGGCGATATCCTGATCAACATGGATTCGGAAGACGAAGGTGAATTGTATGTGGGCTGCGCGGGTGGCGAAGATGCCAATGTTACGTTTCACTACAGCGAAATCCCGGTTCCTGCCGAATCGATCAGTTTCAAATTGAATGTGACTGGCTTAAAGGGCGGGCATTCCGGACTGGACATTAACCTGGGCCGTGGAAATGCCAACAAAATTTTCTTCCGGCTGCTGAAAGAGGCTTACAAAGTTTGTGGCTTGCGTTTATCTTCCATAACCGGAGGAAACCTGAGGAATGCCATTCCGCGCGAAGCTTTTGGGGTGGTAACTGTTCCTTACGCAACCGCTGATAAATTGGTTGGATTGATTGCCGGCATGACTACCATCATCAAACGCGAACTATCGGCTACCGAGCCTACGCTGAAGATCGAACTTTCGAAAACAGAAATGCCAGCTTCGTTAATCGACCAAAAAACACAAATTAACCTGACTCACGCCATTGTGGCCTGCCCCAACGGGGTTATCCGCATGAGCGACAGCATGGCTGGTTTGGTTGAAACATCGACCAATCTGGCTATTGTAAAATCTGACAGTGAAACAAAAACAATAAAAGTGGCCTGCCTGATGCGCAGCTCGGTTGATTCAGCCCGTGCGCAGTTAGGTTCGCGCATGGATTCGGTATTCACATTGGCTGGTGCAGAAGTTCTTCTTAAAGGTGGCTATCCGGGGTGGAAACCCAACATGGAATCGCCAATCCTGAAAACCATGCTCCAGGTTTACAATGAGAAATTCGGACGTGTTCCGGAAATTAAAGCGATACATGCCGGCTTGGAATGTGGTATTTTGGGTGGAACTTATCCAAGTTGGGATATGATCTCATTCGGGCCAACCATCCGCTTCCCGCACTCTCCTGACGAAAAAGTCAATATCGAGTCGGTTGCCAAATTCTGGGATTTTCTGGTGGAAACGCTGAAAAATATTCCGGCGAAATAAGCTTTCGATAGAATACAAATAATCTCAGAGCTAAGGATTCCATCTTTCAAAAAGAGATGGAATCCTTCTTTTAACCTACAACCTAACTGCCTAAAATCATGAAGCAACTTACTTTATTCTTCATTTTTGCTCTACTTGCCTTTGCCGTTATTTCTCAATCGATCAATCCTCTTCTTCCCGATCCCAATTCACCTGTAGAAATTCCGGGCATAAAACTCGTTTGGGCCGATGAATTTAACACGAATGGCCAACCCAATCCTGAATTCTGGAAACACGAAAAAGGTTTTGTCCGGAATGAAGAATTACAGTGGTACCAGGAAGAAAATGCCAACTGCGCCAATGGTGTTTTGCTGATTGAAGGGCGGCGTGAAGAAATTCCCAACCCAAAATATCAGGCCGTAAGTAAGAACTGGAAAGTCGATTCGAAATCAGGGCCAGAATAGATACGGCTATGGGTTCGTGGCCAGCTATCTGGACTTTGGGAATAGAAAAGCCATGGCCTTCGAACGGTGAAATTGACATCATGGAATTTTACCGGATTAAAGATGTTCCAACCATATTAGCCAATGCAGCTTGGGGAACGCATCAGCAGTATGTTGCCAAATGGAATACAGAGCGAATTCCATATTCTCATTTTCTAGCCAAAGATGCCGAATGGCACAAAAAGTTCCATATCTGGCGTATGGACTGGACGCCAGAATCAATTAAACTTTACCTGGACGATGAACTACTCAACACCACCCTACTTTCTGAAACCATCAATCCCGACGGATTTAATCCATTTAAACAACCACATTATTTATTGCTGAACCTAGCCATTGGAGGAAACGGCGGAAACCCGGACCGAAGCAAATTCCCGATTAGGTACGAAGTGGATTATGTGAGGGTTTACCAGGAAAAATAAAAAAGTCATTTCTGGTCATTGTGTCATTAAATAGTCATTTAAAAGAGCTTTTTAAATGACTATTAATGACAAGAAAAGAATGACCACAAATGACTTATTTGTTGATTACTGAAACTTCTTATTTGAACAACTCTTTATTAGGTTGTGCACCCATCGTAAATTCAAGCGTACCTCCATCCATAATTTCCTGATGGGTAATGTGGGTGCGGCCAAGAGCCTGTCCGTTCAGTTTTACTTCCTGAATATATTTGTTTTCGTTTGAAGCCAGTGGCGCTTTCATGGTAAAGAATTTTCCGGGAGCTACCTCTAATATAGCTTCCTGAACAAGTGGCGAGCCAAGCTGATAGGTTAACTCCGATGGATTAACCGGATAGAATCCCATAGCGCTGAAAACATACCAGGCCGACATTTGTCCGCAATCTTCGTTACCGCACAACCCGTCAGGTGCATTAGTGTACATGGTGGTTTGAATTTGGCGGTTCAATTCCTGCGTGCGCCAGGCCCATCCGGCATAATTAAACAAGAAAGTGGTATGGTGTCCGGGTTCGTTTCCGTGGGCATAAGCGCCAATTAATCCGGAGATATCCGATGAGGCCTCCTCGCCTTTAACACCTTCTTCTACTTTGAATAACTGGTCAAGCTTAGCGGCAAATGGTTCTTTGCCTCCCAGCAACTCAATCAACCCATTAACATCGTGCGGGGCCAGCCATAAATATTGCCAGCCGTTTCCTTCCGTGTAATCACTTCCTTCGTGTTTTGAATAAGCCGGGTCGAAAGGCGTAGTCCATTGTCCGTTGGTCAGTTTTCCACGCATAAACCCAGTTTCTTTATCGAAGTAGTTTCGGTAATTCAATGCACGTTTGGCAAAATAAGCGGCATCTTCAGTTTTTCCCAATTTCTGTGCTACTGCGGCTACAGCCCAGTCATCAATAGCTACTTCTTCCGATTTGGCAACCGACTGCTGAATCTGATCGGCCGGCATATATCCGAGTTTATCGTATAAACCCATCCCATCGCGATCGTGCATCGAAGTCACTTTCATGGCTTCAAAAGCCAACTGCTGATCAAAATCACCAATTCCTTTCAGGATTGCTTCGGCAATTACCGAAATAGAATGATTCCCGACCATACACCAGGTTTCGTTTCCTTCGAGTTCCCATACGGGCAATAATCCGGTTTGCCTGTAATGATCGAGCATCGATTTAACCATGTCGTTTACTTTCGGTTGTTGGGTTAATGTAAAGAGCGGATGCAAGGCCCTGTAAGTATCCCATAAAGAAAAAACGGTATAGCGGTTATATCCGGCTGCCTTTTGTAAATCACCATTTACGCCTTTGAAATCGCCATTTAAATCGGAGAATAACGATGGCGCCACCATGGTGTGATACAGCGAAGTATAAAAAATAGTCTTTTGAGCAGAGTCGCTGGATTGAATCCTGATTTTTGAAAGTTCTTTTTCCCAGGCGTCAGAGGCGGCTTGCGAAGTAGCTTCAAAATCCCAGCCAGCGAGCGACGAATCTAAATTAGCCAGCGCATTTTCGATACTTACCGAAGAGATACCTACTTTAGCCATCACTTGTTTCTGACCGAATTTTAGTACACCAACTGTCCGGCCTTCACCGCCTACATTTTCGGTAATCGATTTGGTGATGGGTGTTGAAAAGCGGGCTGCAAAATATACATGCTGATCTTTTGCCCAACCGTTCGATAAACGCGAACCGGTTACCAGCGTACTATCCACAACATTCAGTGATGTTTGGTAAGGTTTGTCCCAGTTGATGGCAAATCCAAGATTGATAATCAGGTTATTTTCTCCTCCTTCAGGAAACGAATAGCGGTGCAGTCCGGCTCTTTCGGTAACTGTAAATTCAGCTTTGATATTGCTGTTTTTTAACGTCACCGCATAATATCCTGCTTTTGCCGTTTCCTGATCGTGACTGTATTTTCCGGAGTAACGGGCCACAAAATCGGCGTTTTTTTCACCTTCCTGAAAAGTTACTTCCGAAGAAACCGGTAAGAATGAGATATCAGCAAGGTCGCCGATTCCGGTTC
>JFJP01013034.1_pt1 | contig 10439 bp, 10 predicted proteins | sample 431651 | NCBI WGS metagenome assembly JFJP01 (sample SAMN02602958, study PRJNA72255) | Microbial mat metagenome, whole genome shotgun sequencing project. | biome: fresh water; feature: sink hole; material: water; isolation source: purple microbial (photo- and chemosynthetic) mats found in... | reverse complement strand
GGATGGGACACGGATCGTAACAGGCGGGTGGTCTAAAGATAAAGGCACGTTTGTTCATGTTTGGTCGGCAGAGACCGGGGCTCTTTTGCTCAATGTTCCTGGCCTGAAGCGTGATATTTATTCCCTGGAGTATTCGTCCGATGGCAATTATATTCTGATCACGGATGGCATGAGACGCACCGTGGTCAAGGATGCATGGACCGGTGATGATGTGGTTGATCTCATCGGGGATATTGGTGACTATGGCAGTCATCTTGTTAATTCAACATTTTCTCGTGATGGTAAGTATGTTGTTAATGGTTCGGCTTTGGGGATCAATATCTTTGCCGCGGGCTCTGTGGATGAGGCGCAAAAGCCGGAAAGTACTCTTTTGACCCCCGGTGGTATTGACCTTGATGGCAGCCGTGTCGATATGGAGATCCGCGCCCAGGGTGAGCGGATGGCGGACCAGATGGCCAAAGCCGGGGTGGCAGATGCTACCGCGATCGACGGTTTGGTGCCTGTCATCCTTTCCATTACGCCAGCCGCCTGGCCTGCGCCTCTTTTGTCCATGGTCCACGATTAATACGTGCGTTCCTGCGGATATCCAGGACGCATGCACTTCCGTTGACACCCCCCGGGAAGCATGTTAATATATCCCCTTCTTTAATGTAATTAACTTATATATAAGGCGTTTCTATGCACAAATATGCGGGGATCCTCAACGCGTTTTCCAAAAAGCATATTCTGGTCATTGGTGATCTTATCCTGGATCAGTACATCAAGGGCAGTGTCAGCCGTATTTCGCCGGAGGCGCCTGTGCCAGTTGTGCTTCAGGAACAGATCTTCTATACGCCCGGCGGTTCTGCCAACGTGGCCAATAATTTGAGCAGCCTGGGTGCCAAAGTCACGCTGGTCGGCCGTGTGGGTGATGACAAGGAAGGCGAGCTTCTCAAGAAAGTCCTGGCCGAGAGGCATATCCGTACCGACGGCGTTCTGACCGATAAACGTGTTGAAACGATCCTCAAGACCCGTATCATTGCGCATCATCAGCAGGTTGTCCGTGTGGACCGTGAGACCGTGGATGATGATCCTGACAATGCGTTCTACCGCAAGACCGTGGCGCCGTTCATTAAAAAGAATTTCAGCCAGTTCGATGCCATCATCATTTCCGATTACGGCAAAGGTGTGATCCAGGCAGCCCTCGTGGCCGAGATCACCGCGCTGTGCCGTCAGAAGAGTGTGCCGATCGTGGTTGATCCGAAGGTGGAGCATTTGAAGTTCTACGGACATATCACCTCCATTACGCCCAACCGTAAAGAGACGGAGAATGCCTTAAAGAGCCTCGAGCCGGATACGCGCCGGGGGCTGGGCATCGGGACCACACGTTTGAACAGCATGAAAGTGATCTATGAGGCAGGTAAAGGCCTTTTGAAATATCTGGGGATCGATTCGCTCCTGATTACCCTCGGTGAGGACGGCATGTGCCTTTTCGAAGCAGGAAAAGAGCCGCATCATATCCCGACACGAGCGCGTGAAGTCTTTGATGTTTCGGGCGCAGGGGATACGGTCATTTCTGTTTTTACGCTCGCGATCGCGGCAGGTGCCACCAAGCGTCAGGCCGCGGATATCGCCAATCATGCGGCGGGCATCGTTGTCGCCAAGGTTGGCGCGGCTTCTGTATCACCTGAAGAGCTTGTGCGCAGCCTGAAAGAGGATAAATAAATGAAGGCCATCGGCGTTCTTCCGGCCCGCTGGGCATCCACCCGTTTGCCAGGAAAAGTCCTGGTCAAGATCGCGGGCAAGTCCATGCTGGAGCGTGTCTGGACGAAGGTCAAGGCGGCCAAAGAATTGTCAGACGTCATTATTGCCTGCGATGAGCCGCACGTGCTTGAAGCGGCGACGGCCTTTGGTGCCCGCGCTGTCATGACCCGTAAAGATCACCCCTCAGGCTCTGACCGTGTGGCTGAGGTGGCGACGGCAACTGATGCCGATATCATTGTGAACATCCAGGCGGATGAGCCGCTGATCGATCCGCTCCTTATTGATGATCTGGTGCGCAGTTTGAAAAATGACAGGGGTTGTGTTCTGGCCACGCCGATCAAGCGTATCGCGAGCCTTGAAGAGTTCCGCAATCCGAATGTGGTCAAGGTTGTTGTCGACAAAAATCAGTGTGCCCTTTATTTTTCACGTTCACCGATCCCTTTCAGGCGCGACGGGACGCCGGATGTGAAGAATTATTTCAAACATCTGGGCATTTATGCCTACCGCAGGGATTTCTTGTTTGAATACTGCTGTTGGCCGAAGTCGTTTCTTGAGCAGGAAGAATGCCTGGAGCAGTTGCGTGTGCTTGAGGCTGGCTACAAGATCAAGACGGTTGAGACAGCGATGGAAACCATCGGTGTGGATACACCTGAGGACGTTGTAAGCGTAGAAACCTATATGAAAGCGCATGGCCTTCAATGAAAAAACATATCATTAAAGTCAAAGATGTCACGTTTGGCGGTGGCACGCCGTTTGTTCTGATCGCGGGCCCCTGCGTCATTGAGGATCGCCGTTCGACCATCAAGATGGCGGGCGACCTGGTGAAGATCACCAAGCGTCTGGGCATTCCGTATGTTTTCAAAGCCAGTTACGACAAGGCCAACCGCACCTCGATCGATTCGTTCCGCGGTCCCGGCCTTGAAGAGGGGCTTGATATTCTTGCCGAGATCAAAGAGCGTTTTGGTGTTCCTGTTGTGAGTGATGTCCATGATGTGCGTGAGATCGACATCGCTGAGAAGGTCCTTGATATCATCCAGATCCCGGCGTTCCTTTGCCGTCAGACGTCGCTTTTGGTGCGGGCGGCCCAGAGCGGGCGTGTGGTCAATGTCAAGAAAGGGCAATTCCTTGCGCCGTGGGATGTGAAGTCGATCGTCAAGAAAGTCGAGGCTTCGGGCTGTAAGAAACTTCTTTTGACCGAGCGCGGCGTGAGCTTCGGGTATAACAATCTTGTGACTGATTTCACGTCATTCGAGATCATGGCGAACACCGGTTATCCGGTGGTGTATGATGTGACGCACAGCGTGCAGCAACCGGGCGGTTTGGGCAGTACAACCGGCGGGCGCAGCGAGTTCATTCCGCTCTTGTCACGCTGCGGTATCGCGGCGGGTGTGGATGCCATATTCATGGAAACACATACTGATCCAAAGAAATCACCGTCTGACGGGGCTAATATGTTGCCCATCAGCAAACTCGAACCGCTACTGACAACAATGATCAAGCTCGACCGTATCGTCAAAAAGAATTAGTGTAGGGGCGGGCCCCTGTGCCCGCCCAAACGAGGAAATCAAATATGTCATTAAAAAGAGCCAAAGAAGTCCTAGAGATCGAAGCAGTGGCAGTTAAATCTCTTGTCAAGAATTTGGACAAGGATTTCTCGAAAGCCGTGGATGCTATGGCCGATTGCAAAGGCCGTGTGGTCCTGGCCGGTATGGGCAAGACCGGCATTGTGGCGCGCAAGATCTCGGCCACGTTATCCTCGACCGGAACACCGAGCATTTACATGCATAGCGCCGAGGCGGTCCATGGAGACCTGGGCCAGGTGACGCGTGATGACGTCGTGATCCTCATTTCCTCCAGCGGCGAGACCGAGGAGACGGTGAGGCTTTTGCCGTTGCTCAAGAAAGTGGGCTGCCGCACCATCGCCATGACCGGTGGGCTTAAATCTTCATTGGCAAAACATTGCGACCTTGTGATCAATGTCAGTGTCCAGAAGGAAGGGTGCCCTCTGAACCTGGCGCCTATGGCGTCGACGACCGCGACCCTTGCGATGGGTGATGCGCTGGCGGCGAGCCTCATTGACCGCAAGAATTTCAAGCGTGAGGATTTTGCATTTTTCCATCCGGGAGGAAGTTTGGGGCGCCGGCTCCTTTTGACGGTTGAAGATATTATGCGTAAAGGCAATAATTTTGCCAAAGTGCGCGATACGGATCTAGTCAAAGATGTGCTTTTGGCGATCACCCAGGCGCGGTGTGGTTCGGCGTGTGTGGTGGATGCGAAGAAGCATTTCGTGGGGATATTTACGGATGGTGATCTGCGGCGTCATGTCGAGGAGGATGTTGCGATCCTTTCCAAGCAGGTTGGCGGTGTGATGACCAAGAGTCCGCTGACGATCTCCAAAGACCGTCTGGCAGCCGAAGCGTTTGATATTTTGATGCAGAAAAAAGTCGATGAGCTGCCGGTCGTGGACGCCAAAGGCGCTCTGGTCGGGCTTTTGGATGTTCAGGACCTTTTGAAAGCAGGGCTGGCGCGATGACATCCGGGCAGATGAAGGCTTTAAAGAAGATCAAGGTTTTTGCCATGGATGTTGACGGGGTCATGACCGACGGCCGTATTGTTTATGACGGCGATGGTAAAGAGCTCAAGTTCTTTGATGTTCAGGATGGTCATGGCATTGCCTGCGTTCGTCATGCCGGATTGAAAACAGCTGTTATTTCCGCGCGCAGTTCGACGGCGGTCAAAGCCCGTACGAAAGATCTGAAATTTGATCGGGTTTATCTGGGTGCTTATCCCAAGATCTCGGCTTATGAAAAGATGTTGAAAGTTTTCGGTGTCAGCGATGAAGAGGTATGTTTTATGGCGGCACCTGAGATCAAGAAAATTGTCGATCATGTCACACAGTCTTCCGGCGGTCGCGGGGCCGTGCGCGAGGTGGCTGAAATGATCCTTAAGGCCCAGGGTCTCTGGAGAACAGCATGAAATATTTTATATTTTCTGTGATTTTTATGGTCGCGGGAGTCATGCCGGTCATGGCTGAGGATGCTGCTGTTACGGATATGGCGGCGCGTGATATCCCTGCGCAGAAGCTTGAAGGTTTTAATCTTTCAGGTTATTCCGAAGGCGGGCAGAAGTCCTGGGATATCAAGGGCGACAAAGCCGATGTTCAGGGCAATGAGGTCCAGGTTACGAATGTGAATGCCAATGCCTACGGCAAGCAGGATCTTAATCTTACGGCTAAAAAGGGCAAGATCGATAAAGCGACTGGGGATATCGATCTTCAGGACGATGTTGTGATGACGTCGGACACCGGAGCGACTTTAAAGACCGAGACCTTGCAATGGCAGCGCAATAATGACTTGGTCCAGACCGATGACAATGTTCGTATTGAAGATGGCACAATGACGGTGGAAGGCAAAGGCATGGAAGCTCACCCGAGCCTGAAGGATGCCAAGTTGAGAGGCGATGTGACGGCCAATATCATGGCCGAGGGTAAGGATAAAAAGAAGGACAATCAGATCCAGATCACATCCGACGGTCCGATGGAGATCGATCAGGTTACGCAGACGGCTGTTTTTACAGAGAATGTTCAGGCCGTTGAAATGTCGACAGGGCGGAAACTCAAAGCTGACCGCATGGAAGTGACATTTGATCAGGATAGTCGCAAGATCAAGCAGATCCTTTGCACCGGCAATGTTGAAGTGCACCAGGGCATGAATATCACGTATTCGGATAGTCTGACCTACAAGGCGGATGAACAGCGCATGATCCTCACAGGAAAACCAAAACTGATCATTGATCCAGGTGACCATACGTCAAAGAGCATGTTGAATTATTGATGTCCGGTTGTGTTGTAGGGGAGGGCTCCCACGCCCTCCCGTATCAAATATAGAAAGGATGCAGATGGACCTTCTGGAAGTTAAAGATCTCGTGAAAATCTATAATGGCCGTCGCGTTGTCAATGGCTTGAGTTTGTCTGTCGGGCGCTCCGAGATCGTCGGCCTTCTGGGGCCTAACGGCGCCGGTAAAACAACTTCATTTTACATGGCGGTTGGTATTGTAAAGCCGGATGAGGGCAGGATCTTCTTTGACCAGGAGGACATTACCCGCAAACCGATCCATGAACGCTGCCGCCTGGGAATGGGGTATTTGGCGCAGGAGCCGTCCATTTTTCGAAAATTGACGGTTGAAGAGAATATCATGGCTGTTCTTGAGACGCTTGATATCGGCACACGGGAAAGAAAGCGCCGGCTTGAGTCTCTTCTTGAGGAGCTCAATATTTCCCATTTGGCGCGCAGCAAGGCTTATACGCTTTCCGGTGGTGAGCGCCGCAGGCTGGAGATCACGCGCGCTCTTGTCACCAATCCTTCGTTCCTGCTTTTGGATGAACCGTTCTCCGGCATTGATCCGATCGTGGTCGCGGAAGCCCAGGGGATCATCAAAGACCTGAAAAATCGCGGTTTGGGTATTCTTTTGACCGATCATAATGTTAGAGAAACGCTCTCGATCGTTGATCGTGCTTATCTGGTGGCGGAAGGGCGTATCATGATCGCGGGATCGGCACAGGACCTTATCAATGATCCCAAGACCCGAAAAGTCTATTTGGGTGAGAATTTTACGATGTAGCCCTGGAGGGACACATCGCTGAGTTTTTAATTGCTTTTAAGGGTAAATGTTTTATTATGGTGTCTTCTGATCGGGGTTTTGCATGAGCAAAATCCGCCCTTGCTATATGTGCGAGGACAATATAACGGGTGAAAGGAGCAGGTAGTATTCATGAAGATCTCTGTTAAGAAAGTTGACGCGCTTCGGCGTGAAATGAGTTTTGAGGTTCCCCAGGAGCGTGTGACCGCAAAGCTTGATGAGGTTTTGAGTAAAATGGCCAAACATGCCCGGATCAAGGGTTTTCGTCAGGGTAAGGCTCCGCGTAAGATGGTGGAAGCGACCCATGGTGATCTGGCGCGTGAGGAAATGATGAAGAATCTGATCCCCGAAGTTTATCATGCGGGTATCATGCAGGAAAAATTGGATCCTATTGATTTTCCGGCGATCGATCAGGTGGAATTCAAGGATACCGGGCTTAAATTCCGTGCCACATTTGATATTCGCCCCGAGGTTGAGGTCAAGGACTATAAAGGGGTTAAGATCACGAAGAAGGCGGCGCAGGTTTCGGATGATGATGTTAACAAGAGCATTGATTTCTTTAAAAAAGGCCGTGGCCTTGATGAGAACGTCGCGGTGGATGATGAGTTTGCCAAAGGGCTTGGATTTCCCGGGCTTGAAGAACTGAAGAAAGCGGTCAGAAGCAACCTGACGTTCGAGAAAGAGCGTCAGAACCGTTACGAAGAAGAGACACAGTTGGTCGATGCTTTGATCAAAAACAGCAAACTCGATGTGCCGCAGTCACTCGTGGCGCGTCAGCTTGAAGGACGCATTGAAGAATTTGCCCGCAAGATGAAAACCTTCGGTATGAAGGAAGAGGATATAGCCAAGAAAGCTGAAGCTTCGAAAAAGGAATTGACTGACGCTGCGGAAAAAGATGTCAGGACCTTCCTGATCCTGCACAAGATCGCTGAACTTGAGAAGATCGAGCCGGAGAACAACGAGAATCTTTCGGCCAAAGTCATTGAATTCCTGCTTAAGGAAGCCAAATGGGAGGAAGCCAAGTCATGATCAAATCAACATTAGTCCCCATGGTCGTTGAAGGTACAGGTCAGTCGGAGCGCGCGTATGACATTTATTCGCGTCTTTTAAAAGACCGGATCATTTTCCTGGGTACGGCCATTGATGATATGGTGGCTAATCTTGTTGTCGCTCAGCTGTTGTTCCTTCAGTCGGATGATCCGGATAAGGATATCAGCCTTTATGTGAATTCTCCCGGCGGTTCTGTGACGGCAGGCTTGGCGATCTATGACACCATGCAGTTTTTGAAGCCCAAGGTTTGCACCTATTGCATCGGGCAGGCTGCGAGTATGGGGGCTGTGCTTTTGACGGCGGGAGCGACAGGTAAGCGTTTTGCATTGCCGAACGCCCGCATCATGATCCATCAGCCCTGGGGCGGGGCCGAAGGAACGGCGAGTGATATTCAGATCCAGGCGCAGGAGATCCTCAGGATGAAGCACGATCTTTCTGCTATTCTGGCAAAACATACGAAACAGCCTTTGGAGAAGATCCTCAAGGATTCAGACCGTGATTTCTTCATGTCCGCGCAGGAAGCGAAGGAATATGGCCTGGTTGATGAAGTTGTTCCTGCAATCGTAAAGTAATGTGATCACGCAAAGAATGAAAGGGAGTTTGAGATGAAAAGAAATTTATTGTTGACCCCGGGACCGTCAAAGGTTCCTGTTGAGCTTTGTGAAGTTTTGGGCAAGCCGATCATTCATCACCGCACACCGCAGTTCCAGCAGGTGCTCAAGGAAGTATTCGATGGTTTAAAGAAAGTCATCGGGACCTCCAGTGATGTTTATCTTCTGGCGTCATCCGGTACGGGTGCGATGGAAGCGGCCGTGGCGAACCTGATCAATCCTGGCGATAAGGCGATCACCGTTGAATATGGAAAGTTCGGTGAGCGTTGGACTTCATTGGTTAAAGCTTATAAGGCAACTCCGGTTGTTCTTAAAGTGAAGTGGGGAACTGCTGTTACGGTTGAGCAGATCAAGCAGGCTTTAGCTGAAACGCCGGATGCCAAAGCCATATTTATCACGCATTGTGAAACCTCGACTTCAGTCACACCTGACCTTGCCTCGATCGGCGCTTTTCTTAAAACAACAAAAGCTGCTTTTGTCGTCGATGGTGTCAGCGCTCTCGGGACTGAGCCTTTGCGTATGGATGATTGGTCTGTGGATGTTTATTGTTCAGGATCCCACAAGGGGCTCATGCTTCCTCCTGGTGTCGGTATTGTAGCTGCCAGTGCCAAGGCGATCGCCATGATCGATACATCAACCAACGTCCGGTTCTATTTCGATCTGCGTAAGGCGAAGAAAGCCCTTGCGGATACGGATACGCCCTTTACGCCTGCGATCGGTATCGTGATCGCGCTCAATGAAGCGGTCAAGATGCTTCTGGCGGATGGCATTGAAAAGAAACAGGAATATTATTTGAAGATGGCCAAAGCCGTGTGGGCAGCGGCGGAAGCGATCGGGCTTACGGTTTATGCCCAGCCGGAGTTCCGTTCACGCGCACTGACCACGATCATGATCCCTGAAGCGTGCAATCCCAAGAAGATCGTCAAGACCATGCGCGATGTTCATGGCATTACCATGGCGGGCGGTCAGGGTGAGCTTGAAGGGAAAGTGGTCCGCATTGCGCATATGGGTGCGGTCGATGAGTATGATGTCCTGACAGGTTTGTCCTGTTTGGAGAAGGTATTGAAGGAAGCGGGCCACAAGTTTGAACTCGGTGCCAGTTTGTCCGCCGCGCAAAAGGTTTTTAATAACGGGTAGAGACGTTGCATGCAACGTCTGTACATGCGCATGGAATAATAACGCGCATAAATCTATATTGCGCATGGAATAATAGAGCGCATAAATCTATATCGCACATGAAACAATGGCGCGTATAAAAATGAGGAAAGTGTGATGAAAATAAAAATTCTTGTCAGCGATAAATTAGCCGAAGAAGGTCTGAAGATCCTCAGGGAAGGCGATGCTTTCGAGGTGGATTGCAAGTATGATCTTAAGCCTGAACAGCTTAAAGAGATCATCGGCAATTATGATGCGCTCATTGTCCGCAGCGGCACACAGGTGACGGAGGAGATCATTGAAGCGGCCTCCAAACTTAAGGTGATTGGCCGTGCCGGTGTTGGCCTGGATAACGTTGATCTGAAAGCCGCGACGAAAAAAGGCATCATTGCCATGAATACGCCCGGCGGGAATACAACGTCCACGGCAGAGCATGCCTTCAGCCTGATCATGGCGCTGGCGCGTAATATCCCTCAGGCCCATGGGTCGATGAAAGCGGGCAAATGGGAGCGCAGCAAATTCCAGGGTGTTGAGCTTTACGGCAAGACGCTGGGTGTGATCGGCCTTGGCCGCATCGGCTCTACAGTGGCTAAATTTGCCCAGGGTTTTGGCATGACGATCAAGGCCTATGATCCTTTCCTGTCTGCCGAGATGGCGGCCAAGAGGGGCATTGTGATGTCCACGCTCGAAGATCTCATCAAGAATTCTGATTTCATTACAGTGCACGTTCCCAAGACAGATGAGACCAGCGGGATCATCGGTGAAAAAGAGATCGCCATGATGAAGAAGTCTGTGCGTCTGGTCAATTGTGCGCGCGGCGGCATCATTGATGAGGTGGCTCTAGCCCAGGCGCTTGAATCCAAGCGTATCGCGGGTGCGGCGCTCGATGTTTATGATGAAGAGCCTCCGAAGCCGGATATGCCGGTCCTGAAGTTCGATAATTGTATTTTAACGCCTCACCTTGGCGCGTCTACGGCTGAGGCTCAGGTCAACGTGGCGATCGAAGTAGCTTATTCCGTCAAGGATGCTTTGCTCGGCAAGGGGATCCGCAATGCGGCGAATTTCCCGTCGCTGGATGAAGAGACTTACAAGATCCTTGAGCCTTATATTGACCTGGGAGACAAGTTGGGCAAGTTCGCAGGCCAGTTGGTATCCGGCGGCCTTAAGACGATCAAGATCACGTATAACGGCATCCTGACAAAGTACAATGTCATGCCTGTGACAATGGCCCTTTCGCATGGT
>JFJP01018798.1_pt1 | contig 10440 bp, 10 predicted proteins | sample 431651 | NCBI WGS metagenome assembly JFJP01 (sample SAMN02602958, study PRJNA72255) | Microbial mat metagenome, whole genome shotgun sequencing project. | biome: fresh water; feature: sink hole; material: water; isolation source: purple microbial (photo- and chemosynthetic) mats found in... | reverse complement strand
TGAAAAAAAGCGTCACGAAGGGGCCGGTCAACTAATGCCTAAAAATAAATCAAAAATTACTCTTGATCTTTTCCTGGTACTCTGACCCCGAAATCGCAGCCGCTCCGTTTGTGATGCCTGTCACGCCGGGCTTCCTCGAAACGTCGGACAGGCTAATCCGACGTGCTGACGTCAAAACGATAGTCATGCACGGCCATCGCGCTTGGGTTGCGCCCGGCGACAGGAGGGATCAGAAGCTTTAGAATTTTACGCTCATTCGGTTCAAGACGTAAAGCGATGGGCAGGTTATGAAACGAACCTGAATGCATAGTTGCACGGGCCTTGCTCTCGTTTCCATCCATGGCAAAAATATTGAATTCGGTATCTTGCGGCCCCAATACGGCAACCTGCAACGACAATGTTCCCTGCAGAACCTTATCTTTCAGGTTATACAACCTGAGTTCCGGCTGCCGCGCCGCCGTATGCAACCAGGCATATTCCACCCAGAGCCCCTGTGGATGTCCCGCGATGGGTTCGCAGCGCCAGCCTGGAAAATCAGCATAGATCGGTTCGCCCCGTTCGCGCTGGATCAGCACCGCATCCTCCGGGGTGTTATAGAAAATATCAGTAACGGAATCCTCGCGTTTAAGCTTATAATAAGGCGTGCCGAAGTAGATTCCCCTGCTGATCAGGATCGCCAGCGATGTGTCGGATACCTCGGCATGCCGCCGGAAATACTGTCTCGGCCAGGGCAGCGTCCCTTCTGTCGCGTCGGTATAATCATGGGGTATGCCGATATAGGCCGAGACAGGAAAACGTCTTGCGAAATGCTTCTGCCGCTCCGTCAACCGAGCAACGTCCCCAGGGGCCGATCCATGGACAAATGGGCAGGCGGCAACCAAGCCGGGCGTGGCATAATAGCCAGGCACCCAGCGCAGTATATAACCGCTGAACCAGACGTACGGCGTCCCGTCTGGCAAATTCGTGTTCAGCCACTGCGCAACACCACGGAATTGCATCGGTTCCTTGTAGTTCAACTGGTAAATGGGAATCAAATTCATGGTGAACGCGTAAACAAGGATCCCGCCCACGAGCAAGCGGGAAATAAGAACTTCAGATGGGCGCTTGACAATGGCGGATAACCATGCGGACACCGAGGATATGCCAACACCGAAGATCATGATCAGGAACGGAGCAACCGGGGTGAAGTAACGAACGGAAAGGTATTGTGATTTATGCGTTGCCCATGCGAGAAGAAGCATTCCGACAGGAACGGACAGGACGAGGAAAAGATGATCCTTGCGGCGCTCCACGCGACATAATAAACCAAGCAAACCCGCCACCAAAAGGCTCCAGGCCAGGATGGCAAACACAAGATGTTCCCCCATGAACAGCTTGCACACCGCATCATTCAAAATCAAGGGGACGGAATAGGGGGAGCCTGCCGTATGCGCTGTGTTATCAAGCAGGAACCTGGCGATAAAGGGCGAGGTCAGCAGGAATGCCCCCCCCAGAGCCATTCCAGCGGTGAAAAATCGGCGGGCCTGGATCGGCTGCCGCTCAACCAGCAAGGCATGGATCCAGAACAGGAAGGTCGTGAGCGAGACAGCGACCAACCACAAGAGCCCGCCCATGTGCGTATAGACCATCAGGGTAAAGGCTAGCAGAACACCGGTAAAATTCTGTTTGACATGATGTTCATCAAACAACAGGCCAAACAGACGCCAGGTTGCATAGGGTGCAAGGAATAGAATGACGGGATAGCAATAAAGTTCCCTTGAGTAGTAGACGGGGAACGCCAGTCCCATAAACAAGAGGGATCCCATTGCCGCGACATTGACATTGAATAAGCGGCGCGCGAGCCGGATCACGTAGAAAAGCCCGAGCATGCCAAAAACAACGGCGGGAAAACGACCCACCCAGGCATTGGCGGTAACGTTGTCAAAGAACAGCCCCATGGTCTTGAAGTATAGATTCCAAAAGGAGAATGACACTGGCATCTGTCCGTTGCTGATGATCTGTTGCCAGAATGATGCCACCAGCGCAAGAAAGGGCATCTGCGGTGTTGCGATATGGATGAACCCGATTTCATCCTGGAACAAGGCGGATTTCCCGAGCTGCGGCAGTCGCAGGAGGAGTCCAAGTCCTAGGATGCCCAACCAGCCCGCATTCGTCCTCGATTTGCGCATGATGTCGTAAAGTTTCATGAAACCTGCCTCCTGTCAGCAATCCCTGGGAAGGGGTTGTTTCTTGCCGATTCATCGAATGCACGAAGCAATTCGGCATAGTTATCCGCGAGCAGATCGGGGACGATATCCATCTGTACAAACCGCTCGATGACCTCGAGCTTCAATGTGCTGAGGAGTGCCGTGCGACATCCCGCCGCGCACCCCGCGCCGATGTCCACAATGCCATCCCCGATCATCCAGCTATCTGCCATGGACAGGTCAAGATCGTGGGCGGCACGCAACAGAAGGCCGGGTGCAGGTTTTCTGCAATCGCAGGAAACAACCAGATCCCGCCGCACGCCTTCCCTTGGGTGATGGGGGCAGAAATAGAGCGCATCCCAGTAGGCACCATCGGTAGCCAGCAGTTCGGCAAGGCGGTTGTTGACGGAGGCCAGTCGGTATTCGTCAAGCGTGCCTTTGGCAATTCCAGGTTGGTTGGTGACCACGACAATACGATAACCCTCATCCCGGAATCGCCGCATGGCCAAGGCGGCCCCCTTTACAAGACGTACCTGTTCCGGGGTGCGCGGGGAATCAAGGAGCCCATGCGTATCATCGAAAACCATTTCATTCAAGGTTCCGTCGCGATCCATAAAAATGGCGGGATGTGCCCCCTCCGGAACCCGGTTATTGCGCATTATCATCCTGGCTTTCCAAAACGTGCTGAAGTTCAGCGAGGCCGTCGGGCTTGCCGATCTCAAAAAAGCGTTCGGGAACATTCAAGGCCAGCAGTCTGCGCTGACTGACCAGGCGTTCTATGATCCGCGCCATATCAAGCGGAGGTCTGACGTTACTCCACTCCTCGAAGATGCTTTTCCTGAAAACGGAAAAACCGTAGTCAATATGATCGGCCTCCCCGTCTGCTGCGCTCTTGCTGTAGAAGATCACACGATCATCCTCAACGCGGATGTTGCTGCGGTCCCACAGCCCCCGATTCAAATGGACACACATGATGGCATCCGCCTGTCCTGATTTCATGCGCGTATAGGCGAGGCTGAAGTCAAACGGCAGATACGAGTCCCCGTAAAGCACACCGAACTCGGGTTCAAGCAGGGGCATCGCGTTGACGATTGCGCCCCCCGTGCCGAGGAGCTTCGCCTGAGGGTCGCGGACATAGCGCACGCGCAGCCCCCAGTCTGCCCCATCCCCCGCGAATTGCTCGATCGCATCCGCCAGGTATCCAATACACATGACGACGTCATCGATCCCGCAGTCGCGCAGCTTCTCCAATTGCCAGGCGAGAAACGGCTTGCCTGCAACCGGAATGAGCGATTTCGGCAACCCGTTTGCAACGGACTGAATGCGGGTGCCCATCCCTCCAGCCAGAATAACAACCTGTTTCATAGGCTGGCACATTTCCTAGACCTGCGATTCAAAATCATCGTACGAAGAGAGGTCGGCCACGACGCGGGCACCCTGCATCGACGGGAAGTACGGTACGTTTGGCATCTGCAGCGATGCCATGAACGCATCCAGCGCACGGCCCTGAGTGGGACAGTAGAGCATGATGAATCCACCCCCGCCCGCGCCGATAATCTTTCCGCCAAGGACACCGTAATCCCGCTTGACCCGCTCGTAAAGATCGTCCATCGAGGTCAGACTGACTGATGCGGACAGTTTCCGCTTCTGCATCCAGTGCTGATCCATAAGCCTCGCGAAACGATCCAGATCCTTCTCCCGGAAGGCGGTTTCGATCTCTCGCCCGATCTCTTTTATCCTCAGAAGACTATCAACAACGCGCTCATGATCCGGCGAGGCCGCTTTCCCTGCAGCGGCATGTTGCTGGGATAGGACCGTATTCGCGGATCGTTGGATTCCTGTATAGTATATCCGCGCCTTGCTTGCCAATTCCGTCGCGGTGGTGAAGTCGATCGGCACATGACCCACCGTAACCTTGCCGTTTCGATCGATATCCAGTGTCCGGAAGCCACCGAAGGCAGCCATGTACTGGTCCTGCTTGCCGACCGGTTCGCCAAGTATATCCATTTCAATGTGGCACGCCTCCTCGGCGAGCTCTTGAATGGGCACCGCTTTCCGCCGATACGCATGAATCGCCGTCAACAGGCCGACAAGGTAAGCCCCCGAAGAGCCAAGCCCGGTTTTGGCCGGCAGGTCGGCCTGGCTGGTAAGCTCGATGAACTCATCGATATGATGCAACCGCAATACCTCACGCGCAAGCGGGTGCTTGATGTCCTGGACCGCCGTGACCATCTCAACGCTGCTGTAGCGAATAATACTCTTGCGCTCCGTGACAGGCAGGCGATGGACGGAAATATACATATACTTGTTGATCGTCATGGCGAAGACATAGCCGCCGTGACGCTCGTAAAAGGACGGCAAGTCGGTACCGCCGCCACCCAGGGTGATCCGGAAAGGGGTCTGTGTTATAATCATGATGGTCTCCGTTTAGGGGATGTGGAACTGACTCTGGCAGGCATCGCGGTAAAACATTTTCACCGTGTCCAGCGAGAAATCCTCGAGATCGCGATCCAGGTTGACGGCCTTTGCGAGCAATTGCGGGGTTACCGTAATGATATCGCATCCGACCTGATCCGCTTGTATGATGTTAAGAACCTCGCGGGGACTGGCCCACAGTAGTTCTGCCGCCGGTACCGATGCCAGGATCCTTTTTGATTCGCACATGATCGGTATCGGGTCACGTCCGGTATCCGCGATACGGCCGGCAAAGACCGAAACGATCGATGGCACATCAGGGGAAAGCGCATGCGCCACCTCTTCCACCTGGCGCAATGACAAAATGGCCGTGATGTTCAACTTCACGCCACTATGGGAAAGCTCGCGGATGAGCGGGGCTGTCGACTCGCTCCTCGTATTGGTGATGGGCACCTTGACGTATACATTCCCGGCCAAGCCGTTGAGCACATGCGCCTGAGCCCGCATCCCGTCGAGCTCATCGGAAAAGACCTCGAACGAAAAAGGCATCGTCGTGACCTTGCTAAGCACCTCGCGGGCGAACGTCATATATCCGGAAACCCCCGCATTGGCCATCAGCGTCGGGTTGGTTGTGAAACCCTTGACAAGCCCGGCTCGTTGCGCCTCCAGAATCGAATCCATATCCGCGCCGTCCGAATATATTTTAATCCGCAAGTTCTTCAGGGCGCGAAATGAGGAACTCTCGATGCCTTCCGTTTGCATGGCTGGAAACTCCTTTACAAGGTTAATGATTCGCTGCGACCGATTCCCATTTGGTGCCTGCGTTCTTCAAATCCGGATGTGAAACGACCAGATGCCAGACAACCGCCTGAAAGGCCTCGGTATGCGGCGTGATGCGCTCCGGGCTCACCGTGGGAATAATGACACAGGCGTTCGCATGTTTCGCGGTATATCCGCCGTCCCTGCCAACGATACCCAGGACGGTGGCACCGACGCTTTTCGCATAATCAATGGCATCCACCAGGTTTGCGCTGACATTCCGTTCCCGGTCCCCGCCACCGACGGACAGGATCAGGATGGCATCGGATGCGCGAAAACGGCTGGCTTTCAACCACGCGGTGAACACTCCTTCCCATCCCTCATCGTTGATTCGGGCGGTCAGTTCCGATACATTATCCGTCGGTGCGTAGGCTTCAATCCCGACCAGTTTTCTGAAATCATTCACGGCATGGGCGCAATTGGCTGCACTACCGCCAACCCCGAGCAGGAAAAGCCGACCGCTGCGTGCCCGAACAGCGACCAAGGATTGCACCAGGCGTTCAATAGACGCCTGGTCAAGCGTCTCGGCGATTCGGATGCTATCCTTAAGAAAAGAGGAAATAAACTCGTCCATCATGTGTCCTTGGTTTTACGATTGTTTGTAGATCCTGTCAACGACTTCAAGCGCAGCCAGTGCGTCAGGAAGACCCGCCGCCGGTTGCCTTCCCAGCCGGATGTCCTCAAGAAATTCGGTGAATTCCAAGGCCCACGATGGGTCTGCCTGCGGAAACTCCCATATGGTGGTTTCCGGTGGCCCCATTGCGGGCAGCATCCGGTAATAGGCAAGCCTTTCCACACCGTAGCTACCCCCCAGTCCGGTGATGTGCAATTTTGCGTTCTTGGCGTAGATTTCGAATGAAAAGCTGTTTTTCCACTCCGTGCAACTCACCTGCATAAACGCCGTCTGACCGGCTTCAGACCGAAGCATCATAAATGCATTGTCATCACATGGAGTATTCCAGAAAAAGGTTTCCGCCCGCCCAATCACCTGTACGAAATCGCCAAGCACACACCGGGCCAGGTCGATGAGGTGAACCCCCTGATCGATCAACTCTCCGCCGCCCGATATCGCCGGATTCATTCGCCACTCCTGCTCGTATCCCAGCCGACCGCCATGCCCATAGGTCGCACGGAGAAACATCACATCGCCAAGGCGATCCTCTTTGAGCAACGTAAACGCCTTTCGGAAAGCCGCGTGATAACGGTGGTTGAACCCTACCCGCACCAGACGTCCCGTGCGGCTCGATGCCTCCTGAGCCTGCTGGATCTCAAGCACGGATCGTGCCGCAGGTTTCTCGACGAGGACATGGCATCCCGATTCCATCGCATGAATGGTTTCCGCCGCCAGTGCGTTATTGGCCGTTGCCACCACCACGAGGTCGATATCCCCGCGCTGCAGCAACGACGAACTGTCCGGACATGCTGCGCAGTGGAAATCCTTGGCCAGCGATTGCGCCCGCTGGACATCCGTATCGGTACAGGCAACCAGCTCGGCACCGGGAAGTGCCGCCGCCCGCTTCCGGCCAATCAGTCCACACCCAATCAATCCAACCCTTGTCAAGCGCATGGTGGCTCCCAGTTCAGTCCTCGATCCTGAGGGACGATTCGCCTCAACGTATAAACATCGCTTCCCATCAGTTCCTCCCGGAAAGTGTCCACGCTTTGCCAGGGGTCCCAGACGGCGCTGAACAACTTACCGGTTATTCCGGATGCGGCCTCTGACGCCAGGAAAACGGCCAATTGCGTCGCCTTGCAAAGCGATGCCCCCCCGGTATCCTTCTGCTGCAAGGCTTTCCTGTAGAAGGCTTCGCCAACGCGGTCAGGCCCCGCCTCCAACACCTCATCCAACAGCCGGGTGTTGAGTGCGCCGGGAGCCATGGCATTCACGTAGATGTTGTATTCAAGATATTCCGCAGCTAGCGTTTCGGTAAACCGTACGATGCCCGCCTTGGATGCCGCATAGGCACTGATCCGGGGCAGTGGGCTTGTTGCCCCTCCCCCGGAGAGTTGGATGATCCGGCCGTCGCGCTGCCTCATGAAAAGCGGGAGTACGGCGCGAGCCATATAGGCAGACCCGAGAAGGTTAACTTCCACGGCCTTGACCCACTCGTTCCAGTCGCACTCATGCAGCTTGCCCAGAGGTCCGTAGATGCCGGCGTTATTGATCAGCACATCGGCACCTTGCCACTCCTTTTCGACCATGCAAACAAGCCTGTCCACATCCTCCGGGCGCGAAACATCCGCCGCCATCGAAAGCACACGGCCTGCGGAGGGTGCCAGGGCCTGCAGGGAGTCCGCCACGCGCCTGAGAGGCACCTCTTCGCGGGCGCAGAGCAGCACCGCCGCCCCCTCGGCAAGGAATGCCCGGGCGATCGCCTCGCCGAGCCCCCGATTGGCCCCCGTGATGATGGCCCGTTTACCTTTCAATTTTAATGTGTCGCTCATTTTCTTCCTATCGCCACATAGTCGAGTGTCTGGCATTGCCCCATCGTCCCGTGCAGGAATCGTGCCGCATCAATCACCGTTGCATTTTCCCGCATCACCTGCGCCACCGTGTCGGCGTCGATCAGCCGGTACACAGGCCACGGTGTGGCGATAACCAGCACGTCCGCCCCCTGGCATGCGAGGATCGGATCAACGCAGAATGTCACCTCTACCGCCAATGCGTCGGGCCTTGCACGGAACGCAGGGTCGTGAACCCTCACGACGTATCCCTGCCTGTTCAGATAGTGGCACAGCTCTACAGCGGATGAGCGTCTCAGCGTGTCAGTTCCGGGCTTATAGGTCAAGCCCCAAACTGCAATCACCCGCGGTCCGGTTTGTGACGCAAGACGGGATTCGATCTGGCGGTGAATCCACAGCTTATGATGGTCGTTACTGGGCTTGACGGCACTGATGACCGGAAGCGTCAGTCGGGCGCGTGACCCGATATCAGCAAGAAAGGCGATATCACGGGCCAATGTTCCTCCCGCAAAGGCAGGGCCGGGCGAAAGGTACGCGCCGGGCCCAATGCGCTGCTCGCTCTTGAGTGCCCTTTCCACATCCTTTGCATCCGCGCCCGTGACCTCGCATAACACCGCCAATTCATTGGCATAGGCCACCGATAGCGCGAGAAACGAATTGATGGCATGTTTCGACATTTCCGCTGACTCGGGCGACATCCAGACGAGGCGATCCGTGATCGGTTCCAGCATCTGGCTCAGCACTGACCTCGCATGTTTCGAACGTGCCCCGATAACGATCCGATCCGGATGAAGGAAGATATCCAGCGCCTTGCCAAGTCGCAGGTTTTCAGGCGAACAGGCGAACTGGAGTTCCCTGCCCATGCCCGTTGCGATTCGCTCCAGCCGGGTCATCGTCCCGACGGGCATTTGCGAGGAGACCAGCACGATCGTGCCAGCCTCCAGGAATGGGAGTATATTGACGATTTGCTGTTCCACAAAGCCTACGTCGGCCCGGTCATCCTCGTCGACGGGAGTATCAAAGGTTACCCATAGCACGTCGGCTTTGGATGCAATCGCCAGATGACTGGAAAAGGTCAATAATCCCTTTGACAAGCCGGACCGCAGGCAATCCTCCAACCCTGGCTCGGCAATGGGTGACTGTCCCCTGGCGAGTGCGTCGACCACCAAGGTGTCGGCATCCAGGCCAATCACGTGATGCCCTACCGAGGCCAGTCCTGCAGCCGTTACACAGCCTAGATGCCACAATCCATAAACCGCCACGTTCATCAGTGAGTATCCTTGCTGTTCGCGGATCCGGTGGATGATGAATCGATGCTCCTAGCGAGGAGATACTTCGGACGCTTGCGAACCTCCTCGTAAATCCGCCCCACATACTCACCCATGATGCCAACGGTAATAAGCTGGAATGCGCCCAGAAGGCTCACCAGCAATATAATCGGGGCCACTCCCGTTGGCATGGACTCCCTGCAAAAAAACTTCTGCCCGACATACACGCATCCGACGGCTACGGTCAGGAAGGCCACGAAAAAGCCCAGCATCGTGGCTAGGGTCAGCGGCTTCGATGAAAACGCCACCACCCCGTTCAACCCGATTCGCAAGGATCCCGTGATCTGACTATACTTTGAGCGTCCGCTCATGCGCTCATCCCGGTCATAGAGAATACCCGCCTGCCTGTAACCCACATACGCAACCAGTCCCCGTAGGAATCCATGGGTTTCCCGCAGTTTTTTAAGTTCGTCAACCACCTTCCGGTCCATCAGGCGGAAATCCCCCGTATTCCTCGGTATCGGAACCTCGGAAATATGGTTTATAACCCAGTACCCAACCCATGACACTAGGCGCTTGGGAAGGGTCTCCCCTTTCCGGGAACGGCGCTGGGCGTAAACGACCTCGAACCCCTCGCGCCATTTGGCTACCATGGCCGCGATCAATTCGGGTGGATCCTGCAAGTCAACGTCTATAACGATTGTCGCCTGCCCCCGGGCATGATCAATGCCTGCCATGGTTGCGGCAGGTTGCCCCCAGCGGCGGGTCATCGCCAAAAGCCTGATCCTGTGATTGGCCTTGATGGCATCCAGAATCACCGGTTCCGTACGATCCTTTCCCGGATCCATGGCGAAAATAATCTCGTAATCCGGGGTGATGCCATCCAGGACCTGCGTCATGCGCTCAAGAAACGCGGGGATGGTCTGTTCCTCCTGATAGACCGGTACAACAATCGACAGCAACGGTAACGGGTTTGCATCGGCCCCGTCTGCTGTTGTGGCATAGGGTTTCATAATGTGGCTATTTCCGGTTGAGAATCCATGTGTTCTTGCCGATGAATTCGAGTGTTTTCACAATGCCTTCCCTGATCGAGAGTCGAGGCCTCCATCCCAGCGAACGGATCTTTGAGCAATCAAGGAAGATGAACGGACTATCACCCACCCAGCCGCGGGCTCCTCCGGCATACTCAAGCCTTGGTTTCACGCCCATGAATCGGCAGATCACATCGATCGAGTCATTGACCTCGACGTACTCGTCCGTCCCTAGGTTAAAGATGTTGATGCCTTTCT
>JFJP01019250.1_pt1 | contig 10441 bp, 10 predicted proteins | sample 431651 | NCBI WGS metagenome assembly JFJP01 (sample SAMN02602958, study PRJNA72255) | Microbial mat metagenome, whole genome shotgun sequencing project. | biome: fresh water; feature: sink hole; material: water; isolation source: purple microbial (photo- and chemosynthetic) mats found in... | reverse complement strand
CTGTCTGGCCGATGGCTCCCAAGAACAGGAGCGCGAGACGGCTACATGATCCTGGGCACCACCGGCAACGCCGGCAACATCATGCTCAGCGATAATGTGAATGTCATGAAAAAAGGCCGCAAACTACACATCCGCGTTGACCTCGCAGGTCAGCGCATCGTCAAGTCACAGATCACCCGCGATGTGATCAAAGCCATAACACAGGAGGTTTAACCATGCCCACACCCAAACAAGACCCGAAATCAACCCTCAAAGGCTGCCTCGGCATCCTCGTGATCATCGCCGCCACCCTCGGCCTGATCTACTACCTGCCAGTGATCGGCACCAAGATAATCGCACTCCACCCGGTTGACCGCCTGACCATAGCCCTGTCATTCGTCATCCTAGCCACCTCCAGGAGAAAATAATCCATGGACACATTCAGCAGAGTTTGCAGGGAGCTTCAGTCATGCCGGGGCAAGGCACGTGCCGTCACCCTCGCAACTCTAGCTGAGCGTGTCGGGTCCTCGCGCCGTGAGGTCGAGCAAATCATCGAGCAACAGCTTTCCGATTTCCCCTGGCCCATCGTTGCCGGGGCGACCGGCCTCTATATCCCGACCGAGCCGGACGATCTCAACGCCTACATCCACAACCTCCACTCCCGCCACCGGCGCATGCAGCTCCGCGAGGCGACCGTGCGCCGCAAAGCCCGCCTGGCCGGATGGCCCGAGGAGTCCGGCCTCTTTCAAAACCGCCCACGACAACAGGAGTTATTCACATGAACCCGAAACAGTTCAACGGAATCTACCGCCCGCTCGTAAAAATCGCCTGGGAAAACTACTGCATCCGCACCGGCATCAGCCCAAACAAGAAAGATGCCTACCGCCTCTGGTACGAAGCCGCCCTCCGCGACGCCACGCGAGGCCGGATCACGACCACCAAAGACGCCACCCCGAAGGAACGCCAGCACCTGGTCGCTCATTTCCAAGCGATGATAGCCCCATCCGATACCATTCCCATGTACGGCTGGACAGATTCCCAGATGGCCCGCTTCCAGGATCTGGCACACGCCGCCCACCGGGCCGCCCAGGCGAATGGAGAGAATCGCGCCTTTCTCCCTTATATAGAGGCGATCCTGCGCCGCCACAAAATCCAGCAAAACGACGCCGGGCGCTGGCATTTCCCCGACCGCACGGAGTCATTCGATCACATCATGGCCGATCTGGCCATCCGGGCGAACGATGAATACTGGATTTCACGCACCGCAGCAGCCGCAGAAATCCGCATCCGGTGGCAAATCGAACAGTTTTTGCTCGATTTAGACTATATCGACAAGCGTTTTATCCACGATTGGCAGTACATTCGCGGCATCTATAAGCAGTCAGACATGCTCCCCGCCGACATAAACGACTGCCCGGCGGTCACACTCTGGAAGGTTCTGCAGATGTTAGATACCCACATCCGCCGGATCTGCAAGGATTTCGATGTAAAGCCGATGGACCTGCCGACCCGTGCCCATCCCCACGAGCATTTGAAGATAAGCGAGACCGCGCGACACCTTCACATCGGCCACCAGCTTGAGCACATCGCCAAGGTGGAAGTCCATGCCGCCCCGGCGGAAGAGTACGACCCGATTCCGTTTTAATCATGCCGATCCGCCCAGAGATGCGCAGCCGCTACCCGAAAGACTGGCAGATCCGCAGCCGGTTCGTTAGGCATATCCGGGCACGCAACCACTGCGAGTCATGCGGCGTCGAAAACGGATCATTCTTGAAGCCACGCTGCTGCGCGGAACCGATCTGGGATGAACGCGGCATTTGCCTATCATGCGGTAAACGCATCCCGCGCGTGGTTCTAACCACCGCCCACGTCTACGACCATCGTCCTGAGGCAGCAAGCCTGCTCAACCTCGCTGCCTGGTGCCAGCTCTGCCACAACCGGCACGACAGCCAGCACCGTCGTCAAGGGATCCGTGAGCGCCGCGATCGCGCCAGCGGTCAGCTCGATTTATTCTGTCGGAATTGACCTTGCACAGGTCATGCAGCGAAACTGCAACTCCGATAAAGCGCGTCTCATTTTTTTGTCAAACTGGGGGTTTCGAGCGGATGGCGTCTCATTTTCCGAAGCGGTCACAATCCCACGTTCCCGCCTAATCCCTAGCAATCCCGCCTAGTCTCATTTCTCAAAACCGCTGTCCGCTATTAACAGGGACAGTCCAATAATGTATTGGCTATTTCAAGTGGCGGAGGGAGAGGGATTCGAACCCCCGAACGCTTGCGCGTCGCCGGTTTTCAAGACCGGTGCAATCAACCACTCTGCCATCCCTCCAGACGCACCGACCCCTCGGCGGAATCGGTGCGTAAAGACTATGTCATCCGCCGTCAGGCTTCAATCTTTATTTGCAGCCTGTTTTATTTTGCCATGCGGGCAATCAGCAGATTGAGGCGCCTTGCAAAGGCCGACGGATCCTTGATCTTGGAGCCTTCGGCAATGACGGCTTGATCAAGGAACAGACGCCCGAGTTCCATCACATCCCCGGCCTTCGGATCCTTTTCATAGAGCGACAGCAGCGCCTTGACGGCATCGTGCTCCGGATTGAGCTCAAGGATGCGGGGAGCCGCAGGTGCGCCGCCACCGAATTGCTTCATCATCCGTTCCATCTGGGCATTCATCTGTCCCTCGTCCGCCACCAGGCAGGCGGCGCTTTCGCGCAGACGTCCCGACAGCCGGACTTCCTTGATGTCTCCGCTCATGCCTTCCGAAAGCGTCTTCAGCACCCCTTCGAACGCCGTCTTGGTCGTGTCCGGGATCGCTTCGCTCTCCGACGGTTCCAGCGCCCCCTGATCCACGGCCTGGAGTGTCTTGCCCTTGTACTCGCTCAGTGCCTCGGCAAAGAACGGATCGACCGGCTCTTCCATCAGCAGCACATCCTGCCCGCGCGACTTGAAAACCTCCAGATACGGGGAGTGCCGCAGCATCCCCACGCTGTCACCGCAAAGGTAATAGATCTCCTTCTGGTCCTCGCCCATCTGCGAGACATAGTCATCGAGCGACAGGAACTTGCCATCCTCGGTACGGGTCGACTGGAACAGCACCAGTTCGCCCAGTTTCTCGCGGTTGGCATGGTCGCGGGTGACGCCTTCCTTGAGCGTGGCCCCGAAGGCGGCGAAGAATTTGCAGTACTTGTCGTACTCCTTGGTTTTCATTTCCTCCAGGGACGACAGCAGCCGCTTGACTAGGTTGCTCTGGATCTTGCGGACCATCGCATTGTCCTGCAGCATCTCGCGCGAGACATTCAGGGGTAGATCGGAACTGTCCACGACGCCCTTTACAAACCGCAGGTAGGTCGGCAGCAGATTCTCGCAGGCATCGGTGATATAGACGCGGTTAACGTAGAGGTGCAGATGCGGCTTGGGCTCGGACATATAGTAGTCGAACGGGCGCTGCGAGGGGATGAACAGCAGGGCCTTGAATTCGAGCGTACCCTCGGCGCTATAGTGGATCGTCTGCAGCGGCTCGGTATAATCGTGCGAGATGTGCTTGTAGAAGGTGGTGTAGTCCTCCTCCTTAAGCTCATCCTTGGGACGCAGCCAGATCGCCTTACGGCTGTTGACGGTCTCCTCCTTGGTCTCCTTCTTGCCGTCCTTCTCCTCCTCGGTCACCAGCACGATCGGATGCTCGACGAAATCAGAAAACCGTTTGACCAGGTTGCGGAGCTCCCAGCCCTCGAGGTAATCCTTGGCATCCTCGCGCAAGTGCAGGGTAATGTCCGTACCATGCGAATCGCGCTGGGCATCATCGATCGAGAACTCACCCTTGCCTTCGGATTCCCAGCGGACTGCCGTTTCGGCACCCGCTGCCCGCGAGACCACGGTCACGCGTTCAGCCACCATGAAGGCGGAATAGAAGCCCACACCAAACTGGCCGATCAACTCGGGCGCGGCCTTGTCCTTGGTCTGCCGTGCGGTCTCCAGGAAAGCCTTCGTCCCGGACCGGGCAATCGTGCCAAGCTCCTGGACAATCGTCTCCTCGCTCATGCCGATGCCATTGTCGGAGATCACCAGTGTACCGTTCGTCTTATCCGGCACCAGGCGGATCTGCCATTCCGTGCCTTCCTGCGTCAGGGATGGGTTGGTCAGGGCATTGAAGCGCAGCTTATCGATCGCATCGCTGGCATTGCTGATCAGTTCGCGCAGGAAGACCTCGCGATGGGAATAAAGCGAATGGATGATGATATCCACTCCGTTGGTGTAAGTTAATAAATAAAATCCGTACTTACAGATCAGCCTGCTTTTATATCAGGTTTTGACATAAAATCAATCCTTTCAAAAATCCTTTCAAAATTCCTTTTGATTCCGCTGAAAACCATGCTGAAGAGCATGAAAAAAGTTAGCCCCTCGTTTTTGCCACCGGTTTTCACGATCCCTGCGGAGATGCGCCTCTTGAGGGCATTCATGAGGCGGGCCCTATCCTCCAAATGCTCCTGAGAGAAGGGCGCATCACGAACACGGAATATCAGCAGGCATTCACTCTACAGGCCATTATTGCCGTAGGATTCAAGATCGAGCAACGGCTTAACCGAGGTAAACAAGCAGATTCGGTTTCTGCGAAAGGTGCTACGTGATAAACAGTCAGTTTAAACTTTGCGAATAGTCTTTGATGGAATGCCAAAAACGTGGCAGAAAACTGTTCGCGGGCTACTCAGCAAGCTACCGCTGGCGGAAAACCTAACCGCCATCCTGTCATAATGGTTTACCCCTACGCCGGGGGCGTTGGCGGACGTTGCTTTCCATTAATCAAAAGCGCAGGTTCCATTGCAAGCGCGACTCCGCCGCCTTGATAATCGAGCGTTTATCCGGCAGGGCTGCATAATCAAGATCCGGCGACTCGGGCCGGATTGTCTTGACCACCTTTTCGACCGTGGCGAGCGGATCACGCATCACCTGGCATTCCCAGAGGATGATAACCTTCCAGCCGGCCTTCTTCAGATCGCGCAGATTGCGTTTATCGCGCGCCACATTCGCCGCGAACTTCGCCTGCCAGAATTCCATACGCGTCTTGGGCGTTGTGGCGACCTTGCAGCCATTGTGCCGGTGCCAGAAGCAGCCGTGGACAAAGACCACCGCGCCATACTTCGGCAGCACGATATCCGGCTTGCCCGGCAGATCCTTCCGCCGCAGCGAGAAACGAACCCCCGCCCGATGAAGCAACGAACGCACAATCAGCTCCGGCTTCGTATCCCGCCCCCGAATCCGCGCCATCACTTCCGACCGTTTTTCCTGACTCCAGATATCCATACCGCGAACTATATCCGAGCCCATCCGTCAGATCAACCCCATCTGCATCGGGGAAGACCGCAGACTGCAGACTGAAGACCGCAGACAAGGGCAACAGGTGAAGCCTTTTCCGGGAGGGACGGGTTCAACCCCGTCCGCAGCGTTGTAAGTCCCCAGCAAGGACGGGCTTGTCCACCGTAGCCATGAGGCGAAGGCGGGTGCCACCCCGTCCGCACCGCGCATGAGAGGACACTGGCGAAGCTTTTTACGGGCGACGATTCCTTGGATCGTTCATCGTCAATAGTAGGTCGTGGCACCTTGCCCGACCGCCGAGCATAAGCCGGCCTAGCTACGAGCAGTTTTCCGTATTCGGTCTTCAGTCTGTATTTCGATTTTCCCACACACTCACGCACCCACTTTCTGCTTTCCGTTTTCTGCTTTTCACCATCCCCACGCGCCTCACCATCGCCTCTTCCGGCGGATGCGCCATCCGGTCGCACACGCCAGCCCAGGCGGCATCCGCCGGATACAGCTCCTCATCCGCCAGCTCCCCCACCCCCACCCCCGCCCGCCGCCACGCCTCATATCCATCACCAACTAGACCAATCGTTCGTTGACAATCAAGTGTTGGCTTGCCAGGATGCTGCCATGAATAAACCCATAACACTCGATGACAACGACTGGGGCCAGATCATTGACGGCCTAACCTGCCATGCGGAACAGTACGAGGAAACCGTTCGCTACTACGAAACCGACGAAGCCGATGGAGGAATCGCCGAAGTCAGCGATGCCGAGGAAGCCCGCGAACTGGCGGAAACATACCGGTCACTGATTAAGAAGATCCAGAGGCAAAGGTAATCGGTCACGCTACAAAGATGTTTTCGCGATGGTGCTGCAAGGCGGCTGCATCGGGGTGGAAACGATGCGGCAGAATCAGTTTGCTGCCTTCAACTTTCAGGAAGTTGATTTGCTGGAATTCCGGCGAACGGTCCTTCTTCAGGGTTGCCGCAACCACCATACGGAAATCCTCATCAAACGTGATCAACCCGCGATCAAATGCGCAATCGTAAAGCGCATTCAGGCAGAGGCCGTTAGTCGGATCAGCTCGACGGGCTTCATCCTTGTGCCACGGAATAATGTGGCTGGCGATCAGAAGCTCCGGCACGGCCACACCCGAAACCGCGCATTTGAATTCATAGCTGGCCAGAACGCTGTCGCGGAAAAACCTCTGAAGACGTCTGGCTTTGACGGTCCGTTCAACTTCAGATGGTCCCGTCGGGAGCGGGGCCACTGCAGGCAAGGGCGGCAAACTATCCGAACGCATCAGGTTCTCAAACGCGGCTTCGCTTTGATCTGCCATTGCCGTCCAATTGGCTTGAAAATCAGCCCATACCTTTCGATCAAGATTGCTGGCGCCCTTCAATCCAACGACGCCGCGATCCTGATGATAGGTGTCGAGCGAAGCCAGATTACTAAGTTTCATCGCCAGCGAACCAGGAGTACGCCCCATCTTCGCTGCCACATCCTGCACGACTTTGTTCGACTGGTCGAACTGCCCAAACGGCAACTTGCAATACAACTTCATTGCAATCAGCAGCTCATGTTCTGTCCAATTTATTGCCATGTCGCTGACACAATAACGCCACCACGCAAGGAAAAGAAGCTCAATTTGGCGTAAACTTGCAGCATTGCTGCGTTTGTATGAATTCGGTTTCTTTTATTGTCGCTGCCATTCGGTTTATATAGACTCTTCGGGCAACTAACCAGAGTCAGCTTCAAAGGGGAAATACAATGCAACCATTTTACAAGCATTTGTCGGAATCAGGCGTTAAGGTTGATGCACATCTGCCGCTGTACTTTTTATCTGCCTTGATGACGAAGCCGTTCGTATTATTCACGGGGCTCTCAGGCTCGGGCAAAACGCTGATCGCACAATGTTTTGCGAGCTGGATTTCAGACATGGAAGCCATGTCGAGATTCAAACTGCTAGAATGCGTTCTGTCATCAGAAGATTTCCGTAATAGCTATGACGTCCTGTCGTGCAATCCTACCTATACTGCATTGGTCAACAGGAACGGGGCTTCTGGTAGAATCATACCGCTACCAACAAATGCCATATTCGAGTGGTATGATGCGATAACCAACCAAGATATCGGGAATATTAATCCTCAGGACTATAGGCATATTGTTGGCGAACGGTCTGCTTTTCAGAAGCATATTCATGGATTCTACGGTGAGTTCTTTAAAATCGCAGTTCGCATGCACGAACAAAGCAATGAGTGTTCCAAAACGAATGAACAGCAGCGTTCCGCCCTCATCGCCGTCGGCGCGGATTGGACGAGTAATGAGAATCTGCTCGGATTCCCTGATGCGTTGAATCTCGGGCATTACCGCAAGCCGGACAATGGGGCACTGGATCTGATTCTCCGTGCGCAGCAGGACCCGGAGCATCCCTATTTCCTGATCCTGGACGAAATGAATCTTTCGCACGTGGAACGGTATTTCGCGGATTTCCTCTCCGCCATGGAGTCAGGCGAGGCGGTTAACCTGCACGACGACACCGGCGCGGACTGGGACGGCGTACCCGCCAAGCTCACGATTCCCAGGAACCTTTTCGTCATCGGTACAGTCAACGTGGATGAAACAACCTACATGTTCAGCCCCAAGGTGCTCGACCGCGCGAATGTGATCGAGTTCCGCGTCTCGGGCACGGAAATGAGCGGTTTCCTCGCCAATCCCGCTAAACCGGATCTGGCCTTGCTTGCTGGCAAAGGGGCATCGTTTGCCAAGGCTTTTGTGGCGGCAGCCAAACAACGTGATGTTGCCCTGGATGAGGAGACACGTGAAGCCGTTTCGAAGGTCTTGATGGAGTTCTTCCCACCACTGCAAAAGGCGGGCGCGGAGTTCGGCTATCGGACGGCGCACGAGATATGCCGGTTTGTATATCACTACCAGCAGCTTTCAGGGGATGCGTTCGAACTGGAGCAGGCTCTGGATGCGGCGATCATGCAGAAGCTGCTGCCAAAGCTGCACGGTGCGAAGAAAAAACTCGGCCCGGTGCTGGATGTGCTGGCGGGGTTGTGCCTGAACGATGAACTTCGCGCACGCGGCGTTGTCGCCAAGCCGGATGAGCTGGTCAGGGCGAACGCGCGCTACGGGAACGCGCTGGAGAAAATCTTGCGTATGCAGGCTCGTCTGGGCGAGCATGGGTTCGCGAGTTTTGCGGAGGCGGAGGGGAGGGCGGACACGAGGCCCGCCCCAACGGCCCGCCCCAACTAGCCCCGCCCCAACTAGGGAGACGTAATGGTTTATAATCCGGCGATTCATCATCGGCGATCGATCCGTTTGAAAGGGCATGATTATGCCGGGGGCGGACTCTATTTCGTCACGATGTGCGCGCATCGGGATGCCGGGCACATATTTGCTCAAGAGGCCGTGCGCGAAATGGTGGCGCGAATATGGGAGGAGGAGGCGGGGGGGAGAGGGCGGACACTAGGCCCGCCCGAACAGGGGCGGACACAAGGCCCGCCCCAACTAGGCTCGCCCGAACGGCCCGCTCCAACGAGCTTCGCCTCAACACCCCTCCCGTACGTTGTTATGCCGGATCATTTTCATGCGCTTGTCCGGATTCCAGTTGGGGCGGGCCTTGTGTCCGCCCAAGGGGGCCTTGTGTCCGCCCAGTCGCTTGGCGATGTGGTATGCGCGTTTAAATCGCGGGTGGTGAATGCCTATATCGCCAGGGTCAAAGCGGGAGAGTGGCCGCCATTTCCGGGAAAAATCTGGCAACGCGATTATTACGAGCGGATCGTGCGCAATGCCGAGGCCGAGGAAAAGATCGGTGGCTATATCCGGCGTAATCCTTGGCGCTGTGTCATGGACTTCGGCAATGGATTGCGCGGAATGGGGAATCCAACGCTGTGGACTACGGAAAAGATCGGCGTGCTGGCTTCACGGGGCGGAGCGGGCGGACACGAGGCCCGCGCGGGCGGACACAAGGCCCGCCCCAACGAGGCCCGCCCCAACGGCCCGCCCCAACGGCCCGAACGAGCGAGCCTCGCCCCAACGGATACCCCAACGGACCACCCCTACATGAGCGGATTTCATTCGCCGATGGAGAAGGAGGTTTTTGCTCTGCTTCTGGCGCGGAAGCAACCCGTGATCTGGTGTCCGGCCTGGTCGCTGGAGAATGCGGTACGTTCGCCGGAGATCCTGGCGGCCCTGGAGGAAAACCGGATGCTCGTGCTGGAGATGCGCAACCAGGATGGTAATCTGGCCGCAGCCGAGCAGCGTAACCGCTTTGTGCTGGAACAGGTCGGCAAGCTGTGGCTGCCGCATGTCACCCCCGGCGGCATGCTGGACCGGTTGATACAGGAACTGAAGGTTCGCGACAAGATCCTGCATAACGGCGATCGCTCCCTGCCACAACTGGAAGGAAATCAGCGACTATTTCTTTAGCCACGAGTTTCACCCGATTGCAATTGCAGTGGAGTGGCGGTCGAAGACATCTATTATCAGTCCACATTATGCAAGCACTGAATATCTTTATCCTGATGGGGCAATCCAACATGTCCGGACGGGGAGACCTGAACGAGGTTCCCGCCCTGAGGCATCCTGACGTGTTCATGTGGCGTGACGGGCAGTGGATGACAGCAGAGGAGCCGTTACACTCGGACAAGCCGCAGATGGTCGGTGCCGGCCTGGGCATGAGCTTTGCCATCGAGATCATGAAGAGAACGGGGGTGTCGCCGATAGGACTTGTCCCCTGTGCGGTGGGCGGATCTCCACTCAGGCGCTGGATGCCGGGGGAAGATCTCCACGAGGCAGCGGTCAAGGAGGCTACCGAGGCCCTTAAACACGGGAAGCTGGCCGGTCTGCTCTGGCACCAGGGGGAGCATGACGCCTGCGCAGCCGGGATGGCCTCAACCTACGGCGAGCGGATGGTCACCATGATCGCACGCCTGCGGACGGAGCTGGAGGCTCCCGATGTGCCCTTCATTGCCGGGGAAATCGGATACTTCCTCAAGGCGTTTGAGAAAACAACCCACTATGAGTTGATCAACCGTACACTCCAGGATCTTGGAAAGCACGTGCCCGGCTACCTTTGCGTCAGCGCTGACGGCTTGACTGACAAGGGCGATTCCCTGCACTTTGATGCCGCCTCGCTTCGCGAATTCGGCATCCGTTAT
>JFJP01030976.1_pt1 | contig 10442 bp, 9 predicted proteins | sample 431651 | NCBI WGS metagenome assembly JFJP01 (sample SAMN02602958, study PRJNA72255) | Microbial mat metagenome, whole genome shotgun sequencing project. | biome: fresh water; feature: sink hole; material: water; isolation source: purple microbial (photo- and chemosynthetic) mats found in... | reverse complement strand
GGACTCTATGGACAATAGAGATGCACACAATTTATCTTCAAAATTTTGATAAATAATACTATTTATTCATAATTATACTGAACCAGTGCCTTCGGCCTGGCGTTCCAGCGCCAGATAATCAGCGGCAGTAATCAATTGTTCAGCCGGTTGGGACATGGCAACTCCTGTCAATAGCAAGCAAGTTCATTGATAGAATGCTACTTTCTCGAAGGCGATTTTCATTGCCAATCGGCCAGGTCTACAACCACCAGATCGCGCTGTTGGCGAACATTCTCAACAGCTTCGAGAAGGCGAGTACGGTTCGCCGGGTTGGCCAGAAGATAGGCCGTTTCATCCTGCTCAGCCGATTCAGCCGGACAAACCGCAATTTCAATCACCTGATGGCGAAACTGGGTTTTAATGGATTCGAGCAGATCAAGGGATAATTCATCCGCATTTAGACGATAGAGTGCGTACATCGTGGTTTCCTCAGCGAGAAATCAACAATCTGCCCGACCTGCCGGTCAAGCCGCTTTAAGGCCATTTCCTGAAAAGAGGATACCCACATTGATCCTCACTCCAGCCAAACATGAGAATTTTAGCCACTGAAAAACAAAGAAATTTTCGTGTTTTTTCGTGTTTTTCGTGGTTAATCTCTGGAATAATGATCGATACTCGGTATCTTCATTATGAGAAATGACCTAATCAGTAATCAGGCGCAGGGCAATATTGAATCCTGATGATCGCAAGGCACCACCCCAAACACCCGCGCCCGTTCCAGCATTCCCACCGCCCAGCGGCGATGCGTGGCCGGTTCGCAAAACGTCTCATGCAGCTTGAACACCGCTGCCGCTTCCGGGGCCAGCACCGCCGACGCCAGCTCGTAATCCTCGCGGGAGACCTGATAGAGCGATTCGATCACCGGAATCTGAGCCGGGTGAATCGCGGTCTTACCCACCAGACCGTGCTGAAGATCCGCCTCCACCTCCCGCACCAGCACATCCGGCGTGTCCAAACGCTCAAACACCGGGGCGCTCAACCGATACCCGGCGGGATGAAAGACGCATACCAAATCGGTAATCACCGCACGCAGCGGCGTATCGTAAATCGTGGCCCCCCGCGCCCGGCGCAGACCCAGCAGATTCAACAAATCATTCCCGCCAATCCGCAGGCACAACACCCGTTCCCGTAGCCCGCTCTCATCGAGCAGGTCGCGCAGAATTTCCATCTGACGCCGCTCAAACGTTTCCGCCGTTTCCAGAATCGGCATCAACCAATGACTACAGCGATCATCCCAGACCCGCAGCCAGTCGCTCAGCGTCCGTGGTCCGAACTTGGGCAACACAAAGCCCTGAATCCGCTCAATCCCCTCCATCCGCAGCAAGCGCCGCAACACCGCCGGTGTTCGGGGGCGAATGAACCGAAGCGGCGGCTCAGGCTCCAGTTCCGGCAACAACGTCGCCAACTGATGTAGCGCCATCTCCAAATCCCGCTCATGCACCGCGTCTTCCGTGCAGAAAATCAACGACCGGGCGGTAGAGCGTTTCGGCCCGTGCGCTAACGCCGCCAAATCCGCCCGATGCGCCGGCATATACAACGCCGCCCCCAGCATTGTTGCTGAAAGCGCCAACCTGGATTCGGCATAGGCAGGCGCATGAACTTGGCTTAGCCCGCTGTGCTGCGGGGCGCGAAAATCAACCGGAACAACGCTCACGAAAGCTCCTTAATCAGGGCAGCGGCTTGAATGGGCATGGCCGGATCGATCACCACCGGCACCTGCTTTTCCTCGACCAGCCATTGTAAATGCGCGACATCGGGGTGCGTGGGATCTTTCAACAACAAGAGACCCGGAACGCGGCGCAATAATACGCGGGTGGCTTCAGCAACGCCCGGTTTGACGAAATTACGGTCACTGATGGCGTAGCGCTTATGGAGACGGGTCAGAAAATTTTGCATCGCCGCCCGCCGTTCCTGCCGTTCGCCGCTATCACCACGCACCGAAATAGGCTCGACCGTGGCAAAATGCGCACTCACCTGATCGAGAAACCAGTGTGAACGATCATGGGCTGCAAATTCCTGGTAAAACACGCACCCGTGAAAATCTGCCGGACCAATCGCGGCATTGAGAATCGAGCGACTGGTCAACCCCGACACCGTGGCGTTAAGAATGCCGCTGGGAATCGCATAATCGTCATAGGTCGCGGCAATCTCCGCCGTGCCGCCAATATCGGACACCACATGCAACGCCTCATCCAACTGCTCCGGCTGATGCGCATTCCAGCGGCGCAACGCACCTTGCAACTCTTCGGTAATCACCCCTTTGGCGGTCCAGCCATCGACGAAGGCCAGTCCAGCGGGATCACGCTGCTCCTGGCGCAGGATGAACGCCAGCGCATTCTCGTCAATCCCCCGATCGCGGATGATCGAAATCGAGTAATGGCGCACATCCGGGCGTCCCAACTGGCGCAGAGCGCGAGCCAGCAAGGCTCCTATCGGCGTTCCCGCCCGCGCCAGCGAGACCACCGTGACCTGCCGGGGCCGACTGGCCGCCAGATACCGCGCCAGCGCCATAATCTCCGTAGCCAGTCGCGCCGCATACCGCTCGGTCAGCGCCTCGAACAGTTCGAGATAACGCGGTCCCGGCACCCGTTCCGGGGTCAGCATCTCGCTGTAATGCCGCTGACCGGATTGAATCAGCCGCTCCTTGGCTGCCACATCGACCATGGCCAACGCCATCGGCTTGAGCAAAAAGATGGCGTCGTCCGGGGCATAACTGCCGGTAAAAGGAATCACCATACGCCCCACCCCAACCCACCCGGCGGGGAGAGGGTTTTTTCCCAGGTTTCGAGCTGAATCTGACTATGGCGGGGCGTCAGGGCGAAATCACAGATCTGCATGAACGGCAGGTCTGTCAAGCTATCGCCCGCGCCAATCGTGACCAAGGGTCCCTCCCGCTCCAGTTCGGCAATCACCCGTTGCACCGCGTCATGCTTCTGCGCACCGCGCACCGTCAGCGCCAGATTATTGCCATTGCAATGCAGCGCCAGTTCCGGCGGCAATCCGGTGCGTTCCAGATGCGTCCGCAATCGGGTCAGCGCCGTCTCGTCATCATTGGCTTTGACGGAAATGTAGGTCAGCCACTCATCGACCGAATGATTGGCCACCCGGTAATGCCCCTTCGCCGCCTCGGCGCTCAACCGGGCGGAAAGACCCCAGAGCAGGGGCTGCACGGCCAGCAACACCGGACGCACTTCGGTATACCACCAGGTCGGCAAGGACCCGTCAGCCCGCCGAATCACCGCCCCATGGTGCGTAATCCGCCAGGAGGTGAAATCAATCGCCACTCGCGCCAGGGCATCGTCTGTGCGTCCGGTCACCGGAATCACTACGCCCTGCTCCAGCCAGAAGTCCATTAACCGCTGTTGCCCCCCGGTCATAAACGACAGTGCTTCGCCAGCGCGATTGAAAGCGGTGGCGGTGAGCGGTTCATCCGGCGGACATTTCGGCGCGGTTTGCAAAATCGTGTCGTCAAGGTCCAGAAAAATTACGATGCGCGGCATGGTACCTCCACAGCGAATGCCAATCCCCCCAGGTCTTGCGCCAGTGTATGCGCCGCCGCCAAAGCGGGATGTTCATAAATCACCAGCGGCCACCGTTCCGGGTCGAGATTGTAGAGATAGTTGGGAATGCCATCGCCCTGATGATCAGGAAATTCCCAACGCTGGGCAATAGCGTCCCCGATCAGAATCGGCGAACGGGTGGTGGATTGATAGCGCACATCATAGCCGGCCTCTTCCAGCGCTAACGCGATGCGGAACGGCGTATAGGCATATTCGCCGGTGCCAATCACGGTCAGCGGACGTTCAGACGCCTTCACCCTCTCCCCGAGAGACAGAGTATCGGCCCAGCGCCCGGCCATAACGCCAATACGGGCTGGATCAGTGGTCATTGCGTCATGCTGGACACAGGCATCTTCGACCGCTAACGGTAGCGTCGGCGGTGGAAATCCCGGATCAGCGGTGAAATTAAATTCCCCCTCGATCAAAGCCGGAAAGGTCAACGGGCGCTCCAACTGCCGAGCCAGCGCCACCTGCTCAACCCGTGGGTTCAGGCGCAGATACGCCTTCGCCAGTTCCAGCAACGTGCGGCCGGTAGAGATTTCATCATCCACCAGCACCAGACTGCGCGCCCCCTGGAATAAGGGCTGCAACTCCGGGTCCGGCAAATAAACCGCATGATCCGGGGCGTGGCTATGGGATTCGTCAAACGCCAACGCCAGAGGGCGCGACAACCGGCAACGAGTGGTTTGCAGATACAGCACATCATCGCGCCCGGCCAACAACGCCGCCTCTTCCGCAACGCCCCGACCCAGCGCGGTCGCCGTTTCCGCCATCCCCATGACCAACAGTGGACCGGGTAAATGGGCAATTTTCGCCGCCAGTCGCTGATGCGCATCACGCATGATGGTTGGACGCACCGGCCAATGCTTGCCCAGCACCTTGCTCACAAACAGGTACAAGCGCCGGGGATTCTGGCGGGTCGCGTAGGTCACACCGTCTTCCAGCCGCAGCTCCTCGCGGCGAATCGTCAAGGTCAAACAACCCGCCTGGATCGGCACCTCCACCATTCTCATACGTCCACTCCATCTAATCTCACCGCCCGTTCGATCTTGGCAACCCGTATCCCCGACACCGGCCACGGGATGTCCGCCGCTTCGACCGTACCGGTCGCCAGCCGCAAATTCCAGTACGGCAAATTCAGTCCGGCCTGACAGGCCATATCAATCCCTCCCGACATGCGTGGATTCACCTCCAGAAAACAGGGTTCGCGACGACCGTCCGCATGGAGCCGCTCACGGGTCTGAATATTCACCAGGCTATTCAATCCGAATTCCGCCACTACCTGTGCAGCGATAGCCCAACCTCCCGAATCCGTTTCAATCATCTGCCAGCGGCCCTGCGCCACTAAGGATTTGCAGCGGATGACCGCCCGCACCAACTGCCCATCCTGCGCCAGGCAATCCATCGAACGCTCATCACCCGCCAGATATTCCATCGCCAGAAAGGGGCGTCCTTCGGCGGTGTCCAACAAAGCTGCGAATTCCGCGCTGCCGATGGTGAAACTGTCATTGCCCAGCAACCGATCCAGTGGGCGCTTGACATCGTCGATCAACCGAAAACCCAATCCATAAATCGATTCCGCCGGTTTAACGCACACCCGCCGCGCCCCGCCGCCCAGCGTTATCAACGCCGCGTTGAATTCCGCGCCGGTTGTGATGGACTCAGTTTGGGGCAACGACATCCCAAGAGCCGCCAGTCGCGCATTAGCTCGGGCTTTATCGTGCAGAACCGCCAGCGTCTCCACATCCGGGCAGGGCCGAATCAGGCGAATGCCTGCCGCCGCGAACCGATCCTGCATCCGCAAGAGTAGCGACCAGCGGCTTTGTGGCCAGAGCCACGGAAACTCCTGTGTCCGGCACAGGTTTAACAACCATTCCACATAGGCTTCCGGGTCTTCTTCCACCGGTTCGAGATAAAAGGAGTCAGCGGCCTGGCGCAAGGGCGTATGTTCGGTGAAATACGTTGCGCCCAGATGAAATTCATCCGGCGTCATCGCCTGATGAATCAATTCAATCGCATCGCGCACATTGGACAGGCCACGAGTCAGTAACACACGCAAAGTTGTCATCCCCTATCGCCAATAAAAGCATTGAATATACTGTGCATAGTCTTTCGTTAAGCCGATCAGTGACTGTCAGCATTCCCTAACATGGATCATGGCGCGATCCAGTACCGGCGCTCTTCCTGCCGATAGCGTTCCGGTTCCAGCGACTGCCCCGACTCCAGCCGGAAGGTCAACGCGCCTTCATAAGAGGAATCCAGCAGCGTCGCGCCGGTCGCCTGATAACGGGCCACCGTATCCGCCCGTGGATAGCCATAGCGGTTGTGATAGCCGGTCGCGAATAAAATATAGCGCGGTTGAACGGCGTCGAGAAAAGCTGACGTGGACAGATTACGTCGACCTTGATGCGGCGCGACCAGCACTTCAGCGGCCAAACCGCTGCCGTAGGTTCGGACCAGCGCCCTTTCCGCACTGGCCTCAATATCGCCCGGCAACAATACTCGCCCGCCCTGACCTTCAATTTTCAGCACACAAGACGCCTCATCGCCACTGAACCCGGTTGGCGGCGGATGCAACATTTCAAACCGCACACCATCCCATTCCCACGCCTGACCCGCCCGGCACCCTTCAGCGCCATCAATCGGCGTCTGGTCCGGCGCTGAGGTCACAATACGCGCAATCGGCATCAACTCCCGCAACGACCGCACCCCGCCAACATGCTGACTGTCGGCATGGCTAACGATCAGCAGATCCACCTGCTCTGCACCCTGATAACGCAAAAAGGGCGCAAGCACCGCTCGCCCGGTGTCCAGCGTCGTCCCCAGCCGCCGACCTGTGTCATACACCAGCGTATGCTCCCGGGTTTTCACCACCGCCGCCAGCCCTTCCCCGACATCCAGCAACGTGAACCAGAACCCGCCAACCGCAGGTACCACCGCAGGCGGCCACAGCAGCGGCAGGCAGAGGAGCAATCCCAGCCAGCGCCCCGGCAATCCACGGGGAGCCAGTAACAACACCATACCCGGCAGTGAAAACAGCAGCGTCCACAGCGGCGGCGCGGGCCGGTACAGCACCATACCCGGCCATTGATCCAGCCAGCGCAAAATATGCCACAGTCCCTCCATGGTCAGCGCCGCCAGCTCCAGCGCTGCCGATTGCAACCCGGTGCTGAACGGCATCGCCAGTGCCGCCAGCAAACTCAGTGGCAACACCGTACAACCCACCCAGGGAATCGCGATTAGATTCGCCAGCGGCGACCAGACCGGGAATTGTTGGAAGAACAGCAACGTCGGCGGCAACAGTGCCAGGGTAATGTCGAATTGCAGGCCGACCGTTTGGCCGAAGAGTCGGCGTTCCCGCCAGCGACCACTGACGCTGTACAAAATCGCCATGACCGCGCCGAAGGATAGCCAGAAGCCCACCCGCAGCGGCGCACCCGGATCGATGACCAGTACCACCAGCAGCGCCAGCGCCAGAATTCGACCCGGCGCGGCGGGACGCATGGCGATCAGCGCCAGCATCGCCACGGCGGCCATCAGGAACGAGCGCTGCGCGGGCACAGATAACCCGGACAACAGGGTGTAAACGCCAGCGCCGAGTAGCGCCACCCATGCCGCAACGCGAGTGGCCGGCCAGCGGAGCGCCAGGTTGGGCATCCGGCTCCAGAATCCCCAGGCCAGCGCGAACGCCATCCCGGCAATCAGACCAATATGGGAACCGGAGATTGACATCAAGTGCCCGACCCCGGTGCGGTTGAACGTATCCCATTGCCACGGCGTAATGCCGCCCTCCTCGCCCACCGCCAGCGCAATCAAAATGCCGATGTAGGGATTACCCGGCAACTGTTCAGCAAACCGGTCCGCGACCCGTTGCCGATACTGATCCAGAGGATAGCGTTCCGCTTCGGCCAGCCGTTGCGGCGGCGGTTGGGAACGGATCGAGCCGGTGGCGACAATGCCCTTGGCGTAAAGCCAGCGTTCATAGTCAAACCCGCCGGGATTCAGCAGTCCGCGTGGACTCTTCAGCCGAACCGTCAATAACCAGCGGTCGCCGACCCGCAACGCCGAATGCGCCTCTTCCGGCGCGTCTTTTTCATCCACATCAGCCTGCGCTTCATCCCACCACGACAGGCGCAGCCGGCGTCCCGCCAGCGCCGTCGCCACAGCCTTTTCACTCCTGACCGACGCCACCTCAAATTCAAAACGAACGCTGCGACTTTCACGATCCGGAATGGTCGCAATCCAGCCTTCCACGGCCACTTCGACGCCTTCCAGCGCCTTCGGCAATAAGGCCATCGGCGGCGCTAACAGCAACGCCCACAGGAATCCCATCACTCCCCACGCCGGGAGCTGTAATCGGGGAATGAAGAGCAGAATGAGCACCACGCCCGGCAACGCCAACGTCCAGTGTCGGTCGGGTAATTCCGGCAAGGTCTGAAAAATCAGAATGCCCAGCAGAAAGGCGATAGCTCCGAGGCGCATCGCCGGCAGAGTCTCGCTAATCTCTAGGCGCAGGCGGCGCTGACATCATCAGCATCTGCTCTTCATCGACCAACGCGGCTCGACAAATTTCATTGTCTGTCATCGCCACGAAGAAACCGCGTACCGGGCCGGTCGCCGGAACCTTCGCCCGGAACTCGCGCAATCCCCCGCAGTAAAAATTGTTGCAAATAGTGGCGCGCATCTCGCGGGGCAGGCTGCATCCATCCGCCCGCTGATAAACACAGCTCCCCTCACTGGTCTCCTTGCCGATATAACGCAGGTAAGCCGCCAGGATCTGATCGGGTGGCTGATCCGGGCGCGCCGCCACATAGCGTTGCAACGTTTCAACGCCTAAATAAGCATGGGTATAAGCGCCGCCCCGGCAACAGTATCCCTGGCAACAGGCGCAGGCGCTGCCTGATGCGGCGCTCAACCGGGTTTCCTGCATCGACGTTGATTCCATGGTCGAGTCCGGTTCAACCACCGGGACCGCAGGCAAGGCTACGGCGCGGTCGATCAATGGCTTGAGATAATCCCGAAATTCACGCCGTCGCGATGCAGGTAGCCGGGTGATCCGGTGTATTGCAGCAGGAACGACGGCTAACTGGAACGTATCCGGTTCACCGACGCCAAAGCGGTTCAGCACCTGCTGCCGAAGCTGCCCGGCCTGTTCCCATAACTGCTGGTTGAGCAATCGCCACCCGCCGACAGTCCGGGGCAGCGCAAATCCCCGATGTCCACTCTTGCATGGACAGTGGACGACCGCAGACCCGACAAACCTGATGCTTCTTTTGCAGCAGGGCGTACTGCCAGCGGCAATCCGCCCGGTGACAGAACTTAGCGATGCGCGCTTGATGCGCAGATAAGGGGGCATGGCATATCACACAGGTTGCCATTTCTGCTGAATGAGAAACACTGAGCATCGCCATGACTTCTCACTGCGTTTCAGCCAGCGTCAGCAACTGCCTGGCATAGCGCTGGATCAGATCCGCCTGGGTCAAGCAGTCGCGCCAAGCTTGGGGAATGCCGTCAACGCCATAGTAAGCGCCGGCCAGTTGCCCAAAAATCGCCCCGGTGGTGTCGGCGTCATACCCTAGATTCACCGCGAGCAGACAGCCCTCCTCAAAACTGGCGGAGCGATCAAATGCCCAGAGCGCCGCTTCCAGCGCTTCGACGACATAGCCGCTGCCAACAATGATCGGCGGTTCTTTCCGCTTGAAGGAACCTCCCGCAATCTCCTCGATTTCGGGACAGAGTGGAATAGAGTCCCAGACGCCTGCAACCGGCGCATAGCGCGGAGCAAGTAACGCCTCTTTGGCAACACCCTTGAGTGCGCCCACCAGAAGCCCCCCAAAGTATCGGCAGGCATCCACACACGTCACGGTGCCATGGGTGGTTCTTGAACTTTCCGCACTCCAGTGAATGGCTTGTTCCGGGTCAGTGGCGAAAAACAGCGGAGCCGGAGCCAGACGCATGAGGCTACCGTTCCCGGCGGCGTGTGGATCGGTGGAGCCGGAAAAAGGCTCTCCGGTACGTTGGTAGCGCTGTAAAGCTTGGTAAACCGTATTGCCAATGTCAAAACAGCGGCCGGTACTGCTCAGATGGCCGGTCTTCCACCAGCGAACATATCGCTCCATTTGATCGCGGGCGTCGAAGCCGCGACAGGTGATCAGACTTTCCGCGAGGCACAGCGCCATCGACGTGTCATCAGTCCACTGACCTTTTTGCAATCCAAACGGCCCACCCCCGACAATATCGGTCAGAGGCATAAAGCTACCCGGCGCTTTGAACTCGACCGTTGTCCCTAACGCATCGCCCGCCGCCAGTCCTAACAGGCAACCTTCATAACGTGATTGTAAAGTCGTCATCAGGCATTCTCCGCTTGCAACACCCCATCGGTCAGTCGCCAGACCGCATCCATCCGGGCTGCCAGTTCGCGGTCGTGCGTGACGACCACAAAGCTGGTTCCCAGATCACGATTTAATTCCAGCATCAGTTCAAACACCTGCTCGGCGCTGTGCCGGTCGAGATTGCCGGTCGGCTCATCAGCCAGCACACACGCCGGTTGGGTAATCAGCGCCCGCGCCACCGCCGCCCGTTGCCGCTCGCCACCGGACAATTCGCCGGGTTTATGCGTCAGACGTTGACCCAGACCCACCCGATTCAGTAATTCCGCCGCCTGCGCCGCTGCATCCGCCGACTTCTCGCCGCGAATCAGCAACGGCATCGCCACATTCTCCAGCGCGGTAAACTCCGATAACAGGTGATGGAACTGGTAAATGAAGCCCAGCCAGCGGTTACGCAACCGGCCACGCCCGGCGTCGCTCAACCGGCTCAATTCCTGCCCGGCCACCCACACGG
>JFJP01002419.1_pt1 | contig 10443 bp, 7 predicted proteins | sample 431651 | NCBI WGS metagenome assembly JFJP01 (sample SAMN02602958, study PRJNA72255) | Microbial mat metagenome, whole genome shotgun sequencing project. | biome: fresh water; feature: sink hole; material: water; isolation source: purple microbial (photo- and chemosynthetic) mats found in... | reverse complement strand
GGTGCCGATCTCGGTGACGGTTGCTGCCGGGAAGTTTTGCAGTTCAGGCGTGACGGTCGCCCAGTTGGCCTTTGTGGCGCGGTAGAGGCGCTGACCCGTCTGGTTAGCAAGATAGGCCATCTTTACCGTCGAGGTGGCTCCAAGCCCCGTGCCCTGCATTTGTTCCAGCACACCGTGTTCCATGGCGCTGGCGAAAGTGGTGTTGAGGTAGGAACAATTCCGCGCCTCAGTGAAATTAGATGTCCGGTGGTTACGAGCCGAGAACATCATACCCACGTCGATGTAAAATGATATGTCGTTGGTGGTGAACGAGCGTTCCTGCCCAACTCTGCCAAACTGATGGTGGTTGAGCGGGACTGTGTTGTAGAGTCCGCAGATGACTTGTTCCGCGAGATAACACTGATGGAGCCAGTTCAGCCCGATGATGTTGAGTGATTCAGTGCGGACCCGCCAGTCGCTGTCGGCGAGTCCCGCCCTGCGGTAGGCGTCGAGTTGTTCCTGTCGCGCACGGGAGAGGCGGTCCGGGTTGCTGAACGAATAGATCAGCGCATAGGCGCAGTCGTCGCCCTTGAGATATTTTTTGGTTTCGGACTGATTGCTCTTGCCCGTATTGGCGACGCTGTAGGTGCTGCCGGATTTGATCAGTTCGTAATGGTTGTGGGTGGCTCCAAGCCGCAGGTCGAATTGCGTGGTTGCGGAGGGAATGCTGAAGTTGGTTCCGACGAGGGTTTCATCCAGATAGATTCGACCGGTGTTACCCGAAAAAGTGAGCGATAGTTTTCGTCCGCGCAGGCTAGGTAGATTGAGCGTTTGGTTGAAATACGTGCTTGTCCATGAGGTGCCGTTCCAGATACCGGCCCGGATTTCGAGTTTGGACATGTGGGCGGTGGGGATTGCCGACCATGTTTCGAACGGAAGCCATTGGGATGCGGCGTAGGAATCCGGGAAGATCGCCATGATGCCGCCCGTGTTGCTAGTGGACCATGGATCAAAATTGGTATAACTCTCCATGTCGATGACGGTCGATTCCGTAATCCGGTCCGAGTGTCGCCAATCATGATCGGTTTTTACCGCTTGGATAAAATTCTGGGTGTAAGTGTTCAGGCGGCTCGACAGGGCGGAATAGTTCAATCCGCTTGCCCAGCGCGCACCGTCCCCAGTATTTACGGTGCCTGCGGCATCCGAGAGGATCTGGCTGCGCGAGTAGCCGGTCGCGGCAGCGAGATCCAGCCCGCTGCGGATCGTTTGGTATTTGTAGGCCGGTGAGAGCTTCTTGCCGTTGAGCTCCACCCATACATGAGGGATGCTAAAATAGTTCACGCCCGACTGGCTGAAGGCATCCACGTAAGGGTAGCCGCGAGGGGTGAGAAATTCATAGATGGTGAGGATTTCCCTGTGCGCGGCAGTGGGGAATCCCGTCGGGGCTCCACCGCTTGGATAGTAATAAGCGAGCAGTTGCGCGTTGGTCCAATGCGAGAACGGACTTGTGGATATGCCGAGCCACTTCGCCATTTGACCGTAGTTGAAGGTGCAAGGGCCGTATTTGTAGCTGGGATTCAAGCCAGCGGCCCGGAGAAGCGATACGAGCAAGGCGCACTGGTCGTGTTCGTTGCCGCCACCTTCCAGCAGTGTCAGATGCGCTCCTTTTTTCGAGCCGAAATAGGCTTCATAACGGATGAAGTTGTGAACGTATTCGAAGATCTTGACCGGATCGTTGCGCAACCCCTTGGCCAGCGCTTCGATTTCCGGGGTGACTTCATCCGCTTCGTTTCCTCCGGGCGTGATACTGTATGCCACAGGAGGAGCCGCTTGGCTCAACGATTCCGCCGCCTCTTTATCCGAAAGTGGGGGAGCCGGTGCCGGTTCACTTGGATTGGTTGTCCGATCATCGCCCGGCTGCGTAAGCCATTGGGTGGCAGATTCCGGCGGCCCACCGCCTTGAATCCATCCGGGATTCTCTTCATCCTGTGCGCGGACCGAAGGTACAGCCGCCAGCAGGACGGCAAGGGAAAGGGAAACGTATTTCATGAAAAAAAGGGTGTCGGTTATTGTGCGTTGAGGAGGTTTCCTTCCTCATCAGGGGTGTAGGTTCCGGCTCCAACCGGTGCGGTAACTCCGGTTAGCCTGCCCACGGGATCGTAGGTGTAGTTGGCGGGCTGGCCTGCACTTGGGGCGGAGTAGTCCGTGTTTGGACTTAGCCCGAGATCCGCCTTTTCTTTGTTAGTCAGCCCGTCGGGTTGGAGGGCGGCATTCGGATCGGCGATGCCGAGACCACCGAAGTGGAAAAGCTCCCACCCGTCGGGTAATCCGTCACTGTCGGAATCCCCGCCCGCGCTGCTCTTGTCGAGCGGGCTGGTGTAGAGGTTTTCCACCTCGTAATAATTGGGGATGCCGTCGTTGTCGAAATCCGCGTCCCTCGCCTCCTGCAAGGTTGTAACGGTGGTGTCGTCAACGTATTGCAGTCTGACGAAGAATTTGTCCTCGCCCTGGGTGTTGATGCCGCAACTCTTGAGACCGGTGCCGAACTCCACCAGCGGGGCGTAGTTCCAGTTGACCAGATCCAAACTCCATACAAAGAAGTAGGTTCGCAAAGTGACACCTGACCAGTCGGCGTTCCATGTGCCGCTGGATCCTTCGGTGAACGAAGTTTGCGGCTGTGGTTCCGGTGTCGCTCCCACCATGCCGGACGCGACAAGCAGGAGAATGCCGTATCGAAAGGAATTCCGTTTCATGGTTGCGCCCCCCCTTCCAGTGCCTGCACGCCTCTTGGCGACGGGTTGTTTCTTTTCCAAAATTGGATGGTCACATCCTTAGGCTTGGGTGGATATGCTGTCAGGTATGCCTTACGCTCGTTGTAAGCTTTGATCCGTGCGTGATAGGCGGCTTCCATTCTGGCACCTTCCACTCGATAGAGATTGTGCATGCCCGCGATCAATTCCACGGCTTCCCGGTCGTTGGTGTCGCCTCCGGTGATGACGAAAGCAGGTCCGTCGGTTGCCAGGTCCTTGAGCTTGGGGATTTCTGGGGATTGCGATTCGCTGTCGCTCTCTAGCTGTGGTTCAAGCCGTTGAGGCGTGACCTCGTTGCCCAGACTCATGACAAGACCGTATTCACGCACTTCGCCGTCCGCTCCCTTCACCTGATAGGTGGCGAAACCCGAAAAGTGGTTGAAATCGAGATTCGACCATGCGGTGACTTCCTTTCTGTCGCCGCCTCCGCTGGGATAACAGCGGAGATACGTGCGGGAGTGGTCGTAAACGGTGGCGGAAACGATGACGATTTGGGATTCGTGGTGGGCTTCACTCAATTCCGCGATGCGACCCAACACGGCCGGATCATCCGGTGGTAGCGGCGGCAAAGGCGGAGGAGGATCGGGCAAACCCGGGTCTTTCACCAGTTGAACGGTGACGTTGATATTTCCTGCCGGCGCGGGCAGTCCCGGCATTTCCGGTGACTTGACAACGTGAATTCGCCTGGATCTGCTGGTTTTAACCTCAAATGTCAGCGGTTCGGGTTTTGGAGCGGGCAAACTGGGGGAGCCATCCGAGATTTCGCCTGGAATACTGGCGTCTATCACTCTGGAAGAAACAATGGTGGCGGCATCCTGCGAATGCAGCAGCGTGGCGGACGCTAACAGGAGTGGGATAATTCGTGATGTGGATTTCATGGGAAGGTTGACCTGGGTCCTTCCTGGTGGACGGGGAGTTAGAAAGTCGCCAGCAGACGACCGCAACGGCCTTTAGCCTTTCCCCGTAGAGAGCAGCCTGGACATGCGCCGCCGCCCCCCCGGCCTTTCGGTCGGTTTGGCGGCATCGTTAGCGGTCGATGCCGACCGCTGCTGGTATAGGATTTCTAAGTCCCCATCCACCGGAGCGGACAAGCGCATTTCATGTCATGGGGCGTAAGACGGCAAGTATAATCAGCGTCATGATAGAACATGCGCGTAATCTGATCGGATTCCCCCAGCTTTCTGGCAGCTTGGCGGTGGGTTTGTCGGTGTTTGTGCTGGGTGATAGAAAATCAGAACCTTACAGCAAAAATGGCGGACGGGTTTCCCCGTCCGCCATGGATTGTCCTGCCGTGTGTCGATCAGGCCGCTGATTCGAGTGGCAATTAACATCGAAGGCGTCAGCAGTATCAGGTCGAAACAAGGCTCGATTTAAACGTGAGGGAGCTTGCCAGAATGGGAGTTTTGATTTTGCGGGCTGGTTTTGGAGCTCTTGAATGTTGCTTCCGGGACGGAAAGTGGAGACGGAAGGCGTCGAACTGGAGCGCAGAATTGATTCCACTAGTTCACTCTTTGATGTTTCTCGCGGAATGAATTCCGCGCCCAATTGGGCCCGGGGAACGCGAATTCATAACAGCCTCGCCGGCTGAAGCCAGCGCACTGTGACCTAATCCCCATCTCCCTCAGCGGAAGGCGCGAGTTTGCGGAAATGGACCTGGCCGACCCGGCGGCCGTCGGTGCTGGTGACGCGGGCCTCGTAGCCGAGGATTTCCTGGGTTTCTCCGACGACGGGGAAACGCCCGAGTTGTTGGGTGAGGTAGCCGCCGACGGTGGTGACCTCGCCGCTTTCAATGATGAGTTCCGGCACGTGGCCGCCGAGATCGTTGAGAGTCATGGTGCCTTCCACGACAAATTCGGCATCGTTGAGGCGGGTGAAGGCCGAGCGCTCGTTGTCGAACTCATCTTGAATATCGCCGACGAGTTCCTCCATGATGTTGTCCATGAACACGACGCCGACGGGGGTGCCGAATTCATCGACGGCCATGGCGAGGTGCGCGTGCTCACGTAGGAAAAACTTGAGCAAGGTATCGAGCGGCATCGTGTCCGGCACGATTTTAAGATCGCGTTTGATGCGCATCAGGTCCGGATCGCTGTCGTTGAGGAGTTTGAAAAGATCCTTGATGTGAATTAGGCCGATCGCGTTGTCGAGGTGGCCCTTCACCAACGGAAAGCGGGTGTGCATGCTGCGCAGAGCGATTTCGAGGGTTTTCTCGAACGGTTCATCGGCATCGAGCACGACCACGTTGTTGCGCGGAGTCATCACATCGCGCACCCAGAGTTCGTTGAGGCCGAGAGCGTTGATGAGGATTTCGCGTTCAGTTTCGGTGACTTCCTGGGATTGGCCGCTCTGGGTGACGAGCAGGGCGAGTTCCTCAGCGGAGTGAGCATCTTCATGGCCGGTGGCCGGTTCGATGCGAAAAACCACGCGGGCCAACCAGTTGGAGGCCCCATTGAGCATGCGGATCGGAATGCTGCAAAGCTTGTAGAACACGCGCATGGGCTTTGCCAGAAGCAGCGTGGTTTCCAGGGATTTCCGGATGGCGATGGTTTTTGGCAGTTGTTCGCCCACCACCACGTGCAGCATGGTGAATGATCCGATTGCCACGATCCACGAAATGGTGGGAACCAGTCCGGTCGGGAACCAGGAAATCCCCTGCAGGGTGGGACCCACGAGTTTTTCAATGAAGGGTTCGCCCAACGCACCCAGTGCCAGCGAGGCGATGGTGATGCCCAATTGTGCGGCGGACAGGTAGGGATTGAGATCCTCCACGATCTTGCGGGCAGCCATGACCCCGCTGGATTTGTCCTTACCCTCCATTTCAATCTGGCTGGGCCGCACTTTGACAAAGGCGAATTCGGCTGCCACAAACACGGCGTTGAGGATCAGAAACAACAGGATGCCTCCCAGATAAAACAAGGCCTCATCAATGGTCGGCCATTTGTAAATGACTTCGCCTGCCGTGGCCAGAATCATGAAATCAGCAGTCATCGATCAGAGTTTTTCATAAACGCCTTGATCGCGCCGTTCGAGGACGGTGAAGCCTGCCTTTTTCGCGTCGCTGATGGAAAGCGGCTTGGTGATCGTGGGCGTATTGAAGCTTGTGATCACTTTTTTGACCGGGTTTTTGCACAGTGGGCACACCAGCAATGGGGCGCGGTCCACAGGGCGTCTTAGATCGAACCCACGAGCGCAGATGCGGCACGAGTGCGCAGGGTCGTCGGCAGATTCGGAAACGTATGCGTAAATGGGCATAAACGAAGCGTGGGCCCGGTGATTTCCGTCCCACGCCACAAATAGCGGAAATCGTGCCAGTTTACCAGCTCGACTTGGTCACGCCGGGGAGCATCCCGGCGGAGGCCAATTCGCGGAAGGTAATCCGGGAAAGCCGGAAGCGGCGCAAAAATGCGCGGCGGCGGCCGGTGATTTCACAGCGATTGACCAAGCGGGTTGGGCTGGCGTCACGCGGCAGCATGGAGAGACCCACGTAGTCCTTCTCAGCTTTGAGCTTGAGACGGAGTTCAGCGTATTTCTCGACGGTTTGTTTTTTGCGGTCGTTGCGGGCAATCCAACTTTTCTTAGCCATAATTCGGGGGCGAGGTGTTAATGGATGGGAGCGGGGTTGCAAGCCCAAAGTTACAAAAACGTGGTTTTTTGGTGAACTGCTGGGAATCCGAGCTGCGTTTTTATGCCAAAAGTCCTGTGGGATCGGTGAATTCCAGTCCGTGTGCCTCGGCCACCGGGCGACAAGTGATTTTCCCGGAAAGGGTATTGATGCCTCCGAGCAGCTCCTTGCGAACGAGACAGGCTCCAGCCACGCCCTTGTCGGCGAGCAGCAAGGTCCACGGATGGGTGACGTTGTTGAGCGCCTGGGTCGCCGTGCGGGAGTAAGCGCCGGGCATGTTGGCGACGCAGTAGTGAAGCACGCCCTCTTCCTCATAGGTCGGTTGGTCGTGAGTGGTGGCGCGGGTCGTTTCCGCGCAGCCGCCTTGGTCCACCGCGATGTCCACGAAAACGCTGCCCTTAGGCATCAGGCGGAGCATTTCCCGGGTGATCAGTTTCGGCGCCTTCGCGCCAGGAACGAGCACTGCGCCGATCACCAAGTCCACCCGTGGCAGAAGTTCTGATAGATTCGCTTCATTCGAGAAAACCGTGCTGGTCCCGCTCATGGTGATGTCGAGAAAACGCATGCGCTCAAAGTCCACCTCGAGAATCGTGACATCCGCGCCGATGCCCGTGGCAACGCGGGCCGCATTCACTCCGGCGGTTCCGCCGCCGAGCACCACGACCCGTCCGGGAGCGACACCGGGCACTCCGCCTAGCAGGCAGCCGCGGCCGCCGCGGTGTTTCGCGAGGTGATAAGAGCCGACGATGGCGGACATCCGGCCTGCGATTTCGCTCATCGGTTCAAGCAGTGGCAGTCGGTGGTTTACCTCGATAGTTTCGTAGGCGATGGCCGTGCAGCCGGTGGCGGCGAGACTTTCTGTTAGATCCTGATTCGCGGCCAAGTGAAGGTAGGTGAAAAGGATGTGGTCCGGGCGGAGCATCGCCACTTCCGAGGGTTGGGGCTCCTTCACCTTGACGATCAACTCTGCCTCAGAGAATACACTGGCGGCATCCGGCAATATTTCCGCACCAAGAGCCTTATATTGTTCATCGCAGTAGCTGGCCCCCTCGCCCGCGCCCCTTTGCACAAACACCTGATGACCTCGCTTCACCAGTTCCGCAACAGAACCGGGAATCATGCTCACTCGGTTTTCCTGCGCCTTGATTTCCTTCGGGATCCCTATTTTCATAAATACGGGGGAGAATAATCGCGGTTTCCCGCTAAAGTCCATCGCTCATTCGAGGATAATGAAACAGTCGAGCTTCCCGAGTCCGCAGTATCAAATTGATCACTCTTCGCCGTTGGCCCAACTCGGACTCTCATCAGGCTCGATCCATAATATCGGCCTGAACCCCGTGCCCGCTGAACCTTGAATCGGCACTCTTACACACTGTTTGAAAAAATCCCGAAATAGTAACGTATCACTGTAAGCCAGTTAAGAAAATCACATGACCCTGAAAACCATCCCGACCTTATCCACCTTCGCAATTGCGGCCGTTATTACCGGCTCGCTACACGCCGAGGTGAAGCCCAACCCATTGTTTGCCGACGGCGCTGTTCTACAACGTGGTCAACCGGTTCCGGTCTGGGGCGCGGCACGGGATGGTGAGAAGGTGACGGTCGAATTCGCTAACCAAAAGGTCAGCACCACAGCCGCCGCCGGCAAATGGAGCGTAAATCTAGAACCGCTCAAAGAGGGCGGCCCGTTCACGATGACGATCACCGGCGACAATGCCGTGACCGTAAACAACCTGCTCGTCGGCGAGGTATGGGTCTGCTCCGGCCAGTCGAACATGGAATTCAAATTCAGCGGCTCGGCGAACGCCAAGGAAGAAGGCCCGAAGGCGGATTTCCCAAAAATCCGGATGTTCACGGTGAAAAAGAAAACCTCCACCAAGCCGCTCGCAGAAGCCGACGGCAGTTGGGTCGAGTGCTCCCCGCAAACGGTCGGAGGATTCTCTGCCGTCGGTTACTTTTTCGCCCGTGATCTCTACCAGAAACTCGGCGTGCCGGTCGGCATGATCCACACCTCGTGGGGCGGCACTCCCGCGCAGGCCTGGACAAGCTTGGAAGGATTTGGAACCGATCCGGAACTGAAAGCTTATGTCGATGCCACGAACCAAAAGCTCGCCAGTTACGATGCCGATGTCGCCTCTTATGCGGCGAAGTTGCAGGAGTTCAACGCCAAGTCAAAGGAATGGAATGAAACCGTCAACAAAACCTATCAGGAAACCCTGAAATCTTGGAACGAGGCCGCCGCGCAGGCAAAGAAAGCCGGCCAACCGCTGCCGCCGAAACCCGCTCCGTCCAGTCCGCAGCCGAAGGCCCCGGCAAATCCGGATGGTGGATCCGGCACCCCGACCAGCCTCTACAACGGCATGATCGCCCCGATCATTCCCTACGGCATCAAGGGCGCCATCTGGTATCAAGGCGAGTCCAACGCCAAACAGTCGAAACAATATCGCACGCTTTTCCCAGCCATGATCGCCGACTGGCGGGCGCGTTGGAAACAAGGCGATTTCCCGTTTTTCTTTGTCCAGATCGCGCCGTTCAACGGTCAGCCGCCGGAAATCCGCGAGGCTCAGTTTCTGACGCTCGCGAAGGTCAAAAACACCGCCATGGCCGTGACCACCGACGTGGGAGATGCCACCAATATTCACCCGGCAAAAAAGGAGCCGGTCGGCCAGCGTCTGGCCCTCGCCGCCCGCGCGCTGACCTACGGTGAAAAGATCGAATACTCCGGCCCGCTCTATGACTCAATGATTGCGAAAGACGGAAAAATCGTAATCAGCTTCAAGCATGTCGGCGGCGGACTGATCGCGAAAGACGGCGAACTCAAAGGCTTCACCATCGCTGGCGAGGACCAAAAATTTGTTCCCGCGCAGGCGAAAATCCAAGGCTCGACCGTCGTCGTCTCCGCCGAGGGCGTAGCCAGTCCGAAAGCCGTCCGCTATGGCTGGGTGAATGTGCCCGATGTGAATCTTTTCAACCAGGAAGGCCTCCCCGCCTCGCCCTTCCGCACGGACGTGGATTGAGCATCCTGTCCGCAGGATGAAAATGCTAATTCCTGACACTCAGCGGCCTTTATCCCAAAAGCAATTTCTTAGCACTTGACTTTGCCCGGGATTCTCTGAAAAAAAACTCACATAAATTTACTCCTGCAAAAACAGAGAAAATTTTACCTCCCACGCCACCTACTATATGACGCCAGATTTTCAATCCAATATAGTTTCCGCACAAGAAAAAGCTGCGGCCCTCGAGTTGGCGAGGGACCAAGCGGCAGAACGAGCCTTGGCCCGAGCTCGGGAATTCGACAGAATCAACGCCACCCTGAAGGACGATTGGTATTATATTCAGAACGATCAGCAATTCGGACCCGTACCATTGGACGAACTGAAGAGCAAAATCGCAGATCTTTCGATCGATCCGCCCATCAACTTGGCTTGGCACGAAGGAATGGAAGCATGGAAACCCGTGTCTGACATCCCGAATATTTGCGGTGTTTCTCCATTGGCCGCAACCCAATGCTTCAAACTTCCCATGCTTGCGAGAAGGCCGGGAGACGGCAATGGCACGACCTAAGCCAGAAAAGGCGCTTCACCCCCACTTCGGGAAATCCCACACCGGCACTGCTCTATGGCGGATTCCCCGAAAAAGCCGCTGGGCAGGTAGTCGCTGTGGGTTCTCGATCTACTTCAAGACTCCGTGAAACGCGAGAAAGGAGCACACCGGCCTCATGAAGAAGCTTCCACAGCGTGCCTTGAGGTAGATTTTTTTAGTTTTTTTACTGAACCCGGAAAGATTTTGTTTCTAGCAACGTTGAATCCATATGCCGTGTGACCTGTTTCAGGAAACGCTTTTCCATCAACTCAATTCTACACCCAACCATCATCATGACCGACCGTCGTAACTTCCTCAAAAAAACCGGACTTGGAACCGGTGCCCTCCTATTCGGCGCCCCTGCCATCGTCCGCGGCCAGAACCTCAACAGCCGCCTCAACGTGGCCTGCATCGGAGTCGGCGGAAAAGGCTTTAGCGACGTGAAAGAAA
>JFJP01041431.1_pt1 | contig 10446 bp, 3 predicted proteins | sample 431651 | NCBI WGS metagenome assembly JFJP01 (sample SAMN02602958, study PRJNA72255) | Microbial mat metagenome, whole genome shotgun sequencing project. | biome: fresh water; feature: sink hole; material: water; isolation source: purple microbial (photo- and chemosynthetic) mats found in... | reverse complement strand
AGCTTCACCTCTTCAATACCATATTTTGCCAAAAACTCATTGCAGGCGTTATTCTCAGCCATTACCACATCAACATATTTCGGATCGTAAGCCAAATTGGTGGTTTCGTAAGGATCTTTATCCATGTCAAAAAGCATCATTACTGGTAAATCGTCTGATGGACGTTTAGCTTTTCCATGCACACGGGTAAATTTATAGCGTTGTGTGCGTGAATAGATTTCACCGGGAAGGCTGCCGATTTTTGCACTGGCAACGGTAAACGTTCGCTCCGGAGCCAGTTTTGGATCGTTTGCCAACAATGCCTTCGAAAGATCTTTGCCATCTAATATTTTGGTATCTAATTTATTTCCAAGTCCTGCCAGTCCAGCAAGGGTAGGAAACATATCAACATGATTCATAAGGATATCGCTTTGCTGACCCGGTTTAATGACGCCGGGCATTCGGATGAGAAATGGCACCCGTGCCGAGCCTTCGTAAGATACCATTTTACTGATGCGATGTTTTTGTCCCATCATATCGCCATGATCGGTAGTGAAGCAAACAATGGTTGTTTCGCTTAGCTTCATTCCAGGATTATTGGGATCATCTAATTCAGCCAGTTTGTCGAGTATTTTTCCGAACATGTGATCGAGCCAACTGATGTTAGCTGAATATTTTGCACGCGCAAAACGCTCAGCGTCGGGCACATAGGCATTTTGCGAATGATAATATGGCGATGATGGATCTTCGTAAAGCAGTTCTTTAGTAATTGGATTTGGGATAATGCGTGGTGTGGGTTTCCCGTTGTGCAGATAAGTCATTTTGTCTTCTTCGGGACGCGCACTGTACATATACCACCATTCGGTACCATCTTGCATAAGTGGTGCTTGCCAATCATAATGCGGTTTTTGTATTGATAGAAATAAGAAAAACGGTTTCTTTTTGTCCAATCCGAATTTCGGGTCATTACGTTTTCCAGCATAAGTATCTAAATAATCGAGCGTTTCAAAAGCGAACACCCCATCCGAAACCTGACCGGCGTGGTCAACACCTCTTCCAATGCAAGTGTATTTTTTATTTGCAGCTACCAATTCTTTTTCCCATTCGGGCATAGGTGTTCCCTTAAGATTCTCGGGATAACGCACTTTGTATTCATCCGAGAGCTGCTTCATTTCGTCTCCCATCTGATTCAGGTATTTCATTCCTAATGCAAACTCTTCATCTGTTGGAGCAAAACCAGGTTTGCGATTTGAATTTACCCTATCCTCAAAACCATTAAACGCATATCGACGAAAATCCCATCCCACAAAGACATTTTTACCCATAAATGTGCCATTTTCAAGCATTTCTAACGGTTCCATGTTAGAATGTTGTTTGCCTATCATTGCAGTATTGTAGCCATTATCGCGAAAAACGTGGGCAAGCGAAGGTGTTTTGCCTTGCGGACCTGCTTCAGTAAGTAAACCTTCGTTGGCTGTTTGACCGTGTTTCATTGGATAAACTCCCGTAAGCAAACTGGCTCGGGTAGGGGCACAAACCGGAACGGCATCGTATGCTTTACGGAAAATCATCCCTTCCCTGCCTAACTTATCAAGATTAGGAGTTCGAATATTTTCTGTTGTTTGATGGTCACAACCCAGATAATGCACATTTTGCATATCGGTCATTAAAACCATTACATTCCATTTAATATTATCCGGATTGGATGATGCATGCAAATTTGCTGCACTGAGCCCCGTTGCAAAAAGAGCATAAGTTGATATATTATATTTCATTTCTTAGTTTTTAATCACTTTTGTTGTAAGTAAATTATTGGCAGTATATGCTTTAACAATAAAAATTCCATTCTTAAGTCCGGAAATATCTAAACCTATGTTATGATTTACATGGCTATTAGTATATACAACTCTTCCTGTAAAATCTATCAATTCCATTTTTGAAACTGTAATTCCATTAGTTTGAATATAAAGTTTATGCGTTGCAGGATTTGGGAAAACCGAAAACAAATCAGATGCTGCTGACAGTACATTCGAAATGCCTGTATTTAGTTCGAAAGCAATAATTATTTTACCATTACCACCATTACCACCGGTTTTGTGTGTGTTGTTGGATGAGAAAGGTGTGTTATTTCGAACAGCAGCACCTCCACCTCCACCTCCTGGATTTTCGCCGTTAGTTGGCAACTGATTGGTAAGATTGGTACCTGTTCCACCTGGAGCTCCTCCACCCAATCCGGCTGCTCCCGCTGTTACTATTACTCCATCACCACCATTTCCTTCGGCGCCGGCACTTCCGCCACCGCCACCTGTTCCGCCACTGCCTCCGGTGCCTCCATTACCACCATAATAGATAACTGAACCTGTATTTCCGGTTTTTGCTGCAATACCTCCGGCTCCACCATACACCACATTAATTGATGAAACATTTTCACCTCCGGCGCCACCTATAGCTGAAACCAATAATGTGCTGTTTTGAGTAGCTGTGGTCTCTCCTCCTGCGATCCCAAAAGTTTGATGCGTAAATCCGGCAGGTGCACCTTCACCTCCTGCACCTATCGTATAACTTATTACCTGACCCGGTATAACTGAAGTTGCAGTGCTGGCATAACTTCCACCTGCACCACCACCGCCTCTGAGTTGCGAATTAGCTGTAGCCACACCACAATAAGCCGAGCCACCGGCACCACCAGCACCCCATGCTTCGATGGTTACTGAAGTTATCCCGGCAGGCACTGTCCATGTTCCTATACCGGGTGTTTCGAATGAAATACGGGTTTTATTATCGTCGACAGCAAAATTAGCGGTAACAGATTTGTTTCCGGTCATTACCATTTCTACCGAATTGGTTTTCAGGGTTAAATCTCCACCCCAGCCAATAAATTTATAACCGGGTTTAGCTTCAGCTTTGAGTTTTACAATTGCATTTTCGGTAACAGTACCGTTGGCATGACTTGACATTACTGTACCTTTACCTACATCGAAACTTGTTGATAAAGTATATTGCGAAAGAGCTGGAATAACTATGGGTGCCAATGTTGGATAAAATTTTTGCATAAATGCATCGCAAGCATTACTTTCTTCTATAACAATATTCCGAAATGCCGGATTGTAAGCCAAATTTGTTGTTTCATAAGGGTCATTGTCCATGTCGAAAAGTAACATGGCGGGCTGGTTTCCAACTTTTGAACCATCGTTCCAGCGGGTGAATTTATACTTTTGGGTACGTGAGTATATTTGTCCAGGATAACTGTTTGCATTTGCAGCATTAACTGTAAAAGTTCTCTGTGGCCCAGCAGCAGCATTATTGGCAATTAAAACCTGCGAAAGATCTTTGCCATCGAGCAGTGTAGTGTTGAGTTTATCGCCAAGGCCAACAAGACCTGCCAAGGTTGGGAACATATCCACATGATTTAACAGAATATCGCTCTTTTGTCCCGGCGTAATAACACCCGGCATGCGGATAAGGAATGGAACACGTGCCGAACCTTCATATGATACGTTTTTATTGATACGTTGTTTTTGTCCCATCATATCGCCGTGGTCGGTTGTGAAAACAACAATGGTTGTTTCACTCATCTTTTTACCCGGGTTGTTAGGGTCATCTAACTCTGCCAGTCTATCTATAACTTTTCCCATCATGTGGTCAATCCAACTAATAAGGCCGGAATATTTTGCTCGTGCAAAAGGGTAATTATTATGTACTTCTCTCTTATACTGATACTGCGATGTTGGATCTTCATAAAACAAGCTATCCGTAATAGGATTTGGCACAATAACCGGTGTTGGAACTCCATTCTTTAAATAGGTAGAATTATTATCTTCAGGACGGGCGCTATACATGTGCCAAAACTCGGTACCATCGCACAGCAGAGGCACCGTAAAACCATAGTGAGGTTTGTGGAATGAGAGAAAGAGAAAAATGGGTTTGGATCTGTCGATATTGAATGCTGTGTCGTTTCTAATTCCTGCATATGTTTCAAGATAATCAAGTGTAGCATAAGCATTAATACCATCCTTAAGATCAGCCGAATGAGCTAAGCCTCTTGCAGAAACACCAGAACTTGCTACAGTATCTGTTTCCCATTGCAACATAGGTCTGCCAACAACAGTCTCTTTATAACGATTTTTATATTCAGTTTCAAGTTGTGCTACTTCTGCATTTAACTGCGTTAAGTAATTTTCGGCCTTTAGTTTCTCTGCTGCAGTGGGACTTATTGCAGATGCAGGTGCTGTACCATCAGATTCGCCGAATAATCGATAATTCCATCCCGCAAAAACATTTTTGCCTTCAATAGTTCCATCTGCCATGTTTTCATATTCCTCAACATTAGAGTGCTGTTTACCAAACATAGCAGTATTATATCCGTTATCTCTAAAAACATGCGCTAGCGAAGGTGTTTCACCTTGTGGTCCGGCTTGTAAAAGGTGCGTGGAATTCGAAAATTGCTCGTGCTTCATAGGATAGGTCCCGGTGAGCAGACTTGCACGTGTTGGAGCACAAACAGGGAAGGCATCATAAGCCTTTCTGAAAACCATACCATCTCTCCCTAGTTTATCTAAATTAGGTGTAGAAATATTTTCTCTGCTTTGATGATCACTTCCGATATAATGCACATTTTGCATATCGGTCATCAGCACCACAACATTCCATTTTATATCGCCCGGATTGTTTCCGGCCAGTAAATTTCCTGCACTCAACCCTGTTGCAAGAATTGCATAAGTCGATTTGTTGAGTTTCATTTTTTAATTATTTTTGAAGTGAATATTCCATTTGCCGAGTGCGCTTTAATGAAATAAATGCCGCTCGTAAGCCCCGAAATATCGATACTTTGGTTTTGGTTTATGGAGTTGATCGAATAAAGAACTTTGCCGGTGAAACTGATTAACTCAATTCTTTTGAACCTGAATTCTGTTGTATTTATAAAAAGCTCGTTGTATGCCGGATTTGGATAAACCGAAAAATCAGGGTTAACGTCAGATGTTGAAACTGAAGTGCCATTATTCAAAATAATTTCCAACCTGCCATTGGCACCTTTAGCACCTGTTCTGTGCATGTTATTCTGAGCAGCATCAAGATTGTTGCGAACGACTGCACCACCACCACCTCCACCGGGAGCATTTCCATTTGTTGGAAGTTGTGCATTAAGATTTGTACCGGTACCTCCGGCTGCGCCACCACCCAATCCTGCTGTTCCCGGAGTGACTAATGCACCATTACCACCAGGGCCTTCTGCGCCTGCGCTGCCACCGCCGCCACCAGATCCTCCAGGTCCGGCAGTACCACCATTGCCTCCATAAAAAATTATATCCCCGATATTTCCGGAAGTAGTGGCTAAACCGCCAACTCCACCATAAACCATATTGGTTACCGAAACATTTTCGCCACCCGTTCCACCAAAAGCCAAAACTACAGTTGAGCTGTTTAGTGTGGCAAGAGTTGTCTCTCCCGATGCACTTTTCGATAGGTGTTCAAAGCCGGATGGAGAACCCATACCTCCTGCTCCGATAGTATAATTAATAACCTGCCCTGGTGTAACGCTAATTGTTGCTCCGGCAAAACTACCTCCTGCTCCGCCTCCGGCTCTGGCTTGGGTGTTTGCTGTTGCTACCCCGCTGTAGGCCGAACCACCGGCGCCGCCGCCTCCCCAAGCCTTCAGGGTGATGCTGTTAACGCCTTGAGGTACTGTCCATGTACCTGATCCCGGAGTTTCGAAAACAAAAAACGAGGCTTTCCGAAATGTAGCCGAAACAGTTTTATCTGAATTCATTACTACATCAAGCGGATTTTCTGTACCCGAAACATCACCACTCCAGGATACAAATTCGTAGCCCGCATCGGGCACCGCCGTTAACGAAATAACCGTACCTTCTATAAAACCCGGAAGATTTGAACCAGGAATAATTGATCCATTTTCAGGATTTGTAATGTTGAATGAATAATTAGCTGAATTTTTGAAAATAATATTTTTCGTAAATTCATTGGTTATAAAATAAGTATTGAAATTCGCTTCTGTCAAAAGTGTGCCTTTTATGGTTACATTGTCGAACGTAATGCCGCCATCCCACGGAGCCTCTGCACACCCTGTTAGCACCTGTTTTATACGATCTGATTCAATATTAATATTCTGAAAGTTTATCCCTTTATAACTCGAGCCAATATCTCCTTTATCACTTTTTGAATACATATTAAAAAAAGGCGAGTTGGCAAGTTTATCTTCGCTTCGGAAATTGCGCACCGTAACATTTACGGTATGATGTCCTACAATACCTTCGCCACGGTTATGGAAAATACCACCATTAAAACCCTCTGCATCACGCGAACGAAGATAAATGGCATCGCAATCCTCAACAATGAGTGGGAATGAGTCATCGGCTCCGGGAGTTCCTGCCATATGAAAACCCGCTGCATGTATGTCTCTCCAGAAAATAGTTCTGATTCGGCTTCCTTTCAGATACGATGCATCGTCGGTGGTTCGCAGAAAACAATCTTCCACCAAAGCCGCACTGCCAATTCCATCGCCATTGGAGCGCCACGAAACAATTTTTATCCATCTGCAAATTGTTTCCATTTTATTTTTGTCGGGACGCGAAGTCGAAGCTTGCAGCTTAAGAGAATGCATTGAAGGATCCATAATACTAACTCCGTATACTTCGGTATTTATTGCATCGGTAATAAATATAGGGCAATGCTCGTTATCGTCTACTGGTGCAGGAATAGCATATAATGGATGGTGAATCCCATAATGACTTATGGTTCCATATCCAAATATTTTAATGTTCTCACCTGCACGTACGTTATCTATTGCACTTACTCCCATGTTATTCATTGTTCCATAAATAATTGCATCGCCGGGTATGTAATATTTTTTATTGGGATAGAGTTTGAAATTCATACCAATATTGTGAACCCCCGGTTTGAAGTACAAAGTTGTTTTGTTGCCTAATTCAGACGATGGCATAACACCCGGTTCAACAACAGCTACATTGGGATCCTCCAGGGATGGTTTATAAATGACCGGATTCGCAAATAATGAGATTGCATGTAAAGGAATCCCATATGGTTTTTCAACACTCCCCCCTAACGGGTTAATGGCATAATGGTAATCATCCATCTGTCCATTAATATCAATATAAACTTGTCCGGGCTTATTTATTGTGAAGTAGATTTTACCATCTTTTATCTCGGGCTGTTTGCTTACAGTATGTGCAGGATGAGCAGCAGCTTTTGTTATAGGCTGACCATTAAACTGAAAATTACCTTTGTACGCAATTTCAACTTCCACTTCGGTACCTCTGCTCATTTCGATATTTCCAAAGCTATGACTCCAACCATCCGTTTTTATTTGATAATGATAATTGATGTTGCCACCAAACATTATCCTATCCTGAGGTAACTCAAAATTTCGGTTGTACGTATAATTAGCATACACATCCACCCATTCGTTGTTGGTTGCAGCAGAGCGTACACGTAAGGTATATTTATCCGATGGCGCCTGACCCGGGATATCTTTGTAAACAATGAGTGTGTCAGCACCTTGAATAAAAGATGACGTTGATTCCTGGGCATTCGACAGAGTAGGTCCTAATAAAAGGATTTGGAAGACTAATAATGTCAGCAACTTAGCAAGGCTGCTTGTATTAAAAGTCCAAATTCTATTCAAAAATGTAAGTGTTTTCATATATTGATTTTTTACATCTATTTAGTTTTGTCTTTTTTTGCTTTCACATTTTCACCCTGAGGTTTTACTAATTCTTCTTTCTTTTTGTCTTTAAGCATTTCTGCTGTTAATTCAACCGCTTCAATATTGTATTTTGCCAAAAACTCATTGCAGGCGTTATTCTCAGCAATTACCACATCAACATATTTCGGGTCGTAAGCCAAATTTTTGGTTTCATAGGGGTCGTTGTCCATATCAAAAAGCATAATTACCGGCAAATTATCCGAAGGGCGCTTTGCATTTCCATGCACACGGGTGAATTTATAGCGTTGAGTGCGTGAATAGATTTCACCGGGAAGGCTGCCGATTTTGGCACTGGCAACTGTAAAAGTTCGCTCCGGAGCAAGTTTTGGATCGTTTGCCAACAATGCCTTCGAAAGATCTTTGCCATCTAAAATTTTGGTATCTAATTTATTCCCCAGTCCTGTCAATCCTGCAAGGGTCGGGAACATATCAACATGGTTTAAAAGGATATCACTTTTTTGTTCTGGTTTAATTACTCCAGGCATACGAATCAGAAATGGAACACGGGCAGAACCTTCGTACGAAACCATTTTGGCAATCCGCTCTTTTTGTCCCATCATATCGCCATGGTCGGTGGTGAAGCAAACAATAGTTGTTTCGCTCAGTTTTCTTCCGGGATTGTTTGGGTCATCCAGTTCAGCAAGTTTATCAAGAACCTTTCCGAACATGTGATCAAGCCAACTTATATTAGCCGAATATTTTGCTCTGGCAAAGCGTTCGGCGTCTGGTTTGTACGCATTATGAGAATGATAGTATGGCGATGAAGGATCTTCGTATCGCAGCTCTTTTGTTATTGGATTTGGAATAATACGTGGTGCAGGCTTCCCATTGTTTAGGTAAGTCATTGTATCCTCTTCCGGGCGTGCACTATACATATACCACCACTCGGTACTATCTTGCATAAGCGGAGCTACCCAGTTTACATGAGGTTTGTGTAACGACAGAAATAAGAAAAAAGGCTTTTTTCTGTCAATTCCAAATTTCTCATCGGCACGTTTACCTGCATAAGTGTCCAGATAATCAAGTGTTTCAAACGTAAATACCGCATCAGGAATTTTAGTTGCATGTTCAAGCCCAGATCCATTGCATTGGTATTCTTTATTCTCACTAACCAGGTTTTTTTCCCACTCAGGCATTGGAGTTATTTTTAATTTCTCCGGATAGCGAAGTCTATATTCTTCGCCGAGTTGATCCAATTCCTCCAACATTTTATTTTCCGTCAATAAACCCAGATTATATTCTTCAACCGTTGGAGCATAGTTTGTTTGCCGGTTTTCTTCGACTCTTCTCTCGTAGCCCGATTCCCGATATCGACGAAAGTCCCAACCCACATATATATTTTTGCCCATAAAGGTGCCATTTGGCAACATTTCCAAAGGCTCCAGATTGGAATGTTGTTTTCCAAACATAGCAGTATTATAACCATTATCCCGAAAAACATGGGCAAGGGACGGCGTTTTTCCTTGCAAACCAGCTTCGGTTAACAATAAGCTATTACTCAATTGCCCGTGTTTCATCGGGTAAGATCCGGTAAGCAAACTGGCACGGGTAGGGGCGCATACGGGAACGGCATCGTAGGCTTTCCTGAAAATCATCCCATCCATGCCTAATTTATCTAAATTGGGCGTACGAATATTTTCTGTTGTTTGATGGTCGCAACCAAGATAATGAACATTGTGCATATCGGTCATTAGCACCAGTACATTCCATTTAATATTATCCGAAGTGCCCTGGGAATATAGTGTTCCTGCACTAATTCCTGTTGCAAAAATTGCCAATGCAGATTTAGGGAATATCCAATGAAATAGGTTGGATGCATTCAAATTGGTTTTCTTAATTCTCTGCTTTTCCATGTCCATCATACTTATTTAAAAATTATGTCCGATACATATTCATTTATGTAAAAACTCTTCAGATCTGTCAACTTCTCACCGGCAATAATTCCGGGCCATATCCATCATACGCTGCCACGGCAGTGATATTTTTAAAAGTTATACCTGTGAAGCTTGAACCAACATCATGGAAACGATGACCGGGTATATTTTCAAATTCCTCATAGTATGATGCGAGATTAAAGATCGGCACATTGGGATTCTTGTCGTGAATGCGAATATCCTTAAATAGAACATTAACCGGACGTTGTCCAACCTTTCCTTGTGTCCGCTGAACAAAAACACCATCACCAATTGAGGTATTTGTCGAAGACCTGAGATAAAGCACGTCGCAATCTTCAATCACAAGCGACTCATCCTCTGGTATGCTTGGCATGTGAAAAACCGCCGCATTAGAATCCTTCCAGAAAACACATCTTCTTTTATTGCCTTTAACGTATGTGCAGTCATCGGCTGTGCGAAGGAAACAGTCTTCCATTAGCGAAACACTTCCGAAACCATCTCCATTTCCACGCCACGTAACGGCTTTTGCCCATTTGCAATAATTGTTGGAACCATTAAGATGTACTGAGTGAAATGCGCTATTTGCAATAAATATGCCTTCCAAACCAGTATTATTGGCATTGACTATATGAACAGGCTTATAGTTTATTTTCTCTTCCTCATTGTTATTAGGCACAGTGTCATAATTCGGATGATTAATTTTATCGCCTGAAATTGTTCCAAGGCCGTATATTTTTATATTCTCGCCTGACGCCAATCCTCCAACACCCGAAACTCCTAAATTGTTAAATGTACCGTAAACCAAAGCATCTCCCGGTATATAATACTTTT
>JFJP01040930.1_pt1 | contig 10446 bp, 9 predicted proteins | sample 431651 | NCBI WGS metagenome assembly JFJP01 (sample SAMN02602958, study PRJNA72255) | Microbial mat metagenome, whole genome shotgun sequencing project. | biome: fresh water; feature: sink hole; material: water; isolation source: purple microbial (photo- and chemosynthetic) mats found in... | reverse complement strand
ACTAATACTTTTTCTTCTTTTTCAAGTTGTATTAAATCTTAAAATACCTACCGAAGATTCCGATGTTTCGTAACAGGTATTTGCTATTGTGCCTAATGTGGTTAAACAATTTTCAAGTTTTATTTAGCAAACTAGAGTTAGTTGCAAAACGAAATAATCTTGTAATTCTTGTACGAAAATACAATTTTCATTTGCCTTATGCAATCTGCTTTTGCGGTTTTATTTTTACTTAATGATACCAGGTTGATATATTATAAAAACAACCTCTTCAAAAGTGAATTTAAAGAGGTCGTTTCACACTATAAAAATATTTGCTAAACAGCAATTAATTCTTTCATTATTAAAGTCATAAGCGGCTGCACCGAATTACCTATTTCTTGAACTTCTTCGTGTGTAACTTCTACTATTTTGCCGGGCACCCCAAGATCTGTAATAATCGAAATTCCAAAACATTTTATACCAGCATGGTTGGCCACTATCACTTCGGGCACAGTGCTCATGCCAATAGCATCTCCACCTATTATGCGGAAGTATTTGTATTCGGCAGGAGTTTCAAAAGTTGGTCCAGTAGTGCCTACGTATACACCTTCTACTACCTTAATATTATTTTTTGCAGCAATAGACTTTGCTTTGGCAATCATTTCTTTTGAATAAGCCTCGCTCATATCTGGAAAACGTGTACCCAGTTCTGCAATGTTTTTACCACGCAGCGGGTGTTCAGGGAAAAGGTTGATATGGTCTGTAATAATCATCAAATCGCCTATCTCAAAATCAGGATTCACGCCACCCGATGCATTTGATACCAGTAACGTTTCTATTCCTAAGGCCTTCATTACCCTTACCGGGAAAGTAACTGCCTTCATATCATAGCCTTCGTAATAATGAAACCGTCCTTGCATGGCAAGTACTTCTACATTTCCCAATTTGCCGAAAATTAATTTGCCGCTGTGTCCTTCCACAGTTGAAACTGGAAAGTTGGGAATTAATTCGTATGGAATTTCTTTTTTATCGGTTATTTCTGTCACCAAATTTCCCAATCCAGTACCCAAAATTATTCCAATTTTGGGACTCGTTGTCATAGTTGAGAGGAGGTAATTAGCTGTTTCTTGAATTTTCTGTAACATAACTTTTTATTTTTCGTATGAACTTTTCTTCCTGATTGTTTAGTATTTGTACTTTTATTGGCAATGCGTAAGTAATTGGTTTTAATCGCTCTGGGTAAAACTGATGCTTCAAAAGTCGTGCAGCATCTTTTTCGGTAACTAATACTATCTTATTGGCAGTTTTTATAGCATCAAAGTGTCTCATTATGTCCAATAAATCTTTCATCAAAAAAGAGTGATGATCTTTGTAAAAAATTGTTTGCACCCAAGGGCTGTATTTGTTTAAATGTTCTACAATAGCTTGTGGATATACTATACCTGCCACAAGTAATATAGTTACGTCTTTGTTTAATATGCGTTTATAGTTCCAGCGTTCAATTTCCAAAGCTGGAAAAACAGGAATTATATCGTTGTAAACGTAGCGCGAGAAATAGAGCTCTTGATATGTGGCCGGATGAAGTTCTTTTTCAATACTCTTTAATTCCTCTGTGGGCATAGTATCCGGACATTTAGTTACCACTATAATATTTGCGCGTTTACTACCACTTGTACTTTCGCGCAGCCTGCCCGCTGGCATTAGCATATCTTGCGTATATAAATGGTTGTAATCGGTAAGTAAAATTGATAAGCCACTCTGAATATACCTGTGTTGAAACGCATCGTCGAGCACAATAGTTTCTATGCTAGGGTTAATTTCCAATAGTTTTTGCACCCCGTTAACTCTTTTTTCATCTACTGCAACGGTAATACTTGGAAATTTCAAGTAGATCTGATAAGGTTCATCGCCCAATTTTACCGCATCGCTATTTTCGTCGGCCAATAAAAACCCTTTTGTATCTCGTTTATAACCTCTACTTAATAGTGCCACTAATTTGTCATGGTGCAATAGATTAATTATAAACTCGGTATGAGGTGTTTTGCCGGTACCACCTACCGATAAATTTCCCACAGAAATGATAGGAACTTCGAAAGCTGTAGTAGGTAGTATTTTTTTGTCAAACAACCAATTACGAAAACTGGTAACCATATCATAAAGTATGGAAAACGGAAAAAGAATGATTTGTTTGATAGTTGGAGTCAAGAGCGTAGCTGTTTGTAGAGAAAATTAAGAAAGGCAAAGATACAATTTTTTGCTAATGTTGCAAGAAAATTGTATTTATTTGCCAAATTTCTCTGACACCGAAGCATTATGGCACTGGGTCAAATCCCTTTCCACCCCATGGATGACAGCTGCCAATACGTTTTGCCGACATCCAGCCCCCTTTAAAAATGCCATATTTCAATACCGCTTCTACTGTATATTGGGAGCAAGTAGGAGTGTACCTACATCGTGGAGGAATAAGTGGAGAGATACTAAATCTGTAAAAATATACAGGCAGAAGAAACAGGTAGCGAAGTATTTTTTTCATGATTTGGTAGTTTGGCAATTGAATTGCAAACGGTTAATTAGTTATTTTCAACGGTTGTAAAACCATAAGTATTTAAATTCTTCAAACATGAAACATGAAACATGAAACACGAAACACGAAACATGAAACACGAAACAACCTTTCAAATCTTCTCTATCAATTTTTCTAGTGCTTGTTTCATTTTTTTTTCGATAGTTACAAAATCCAATACGTCATTAGATACATAGTTGAATGCTAGATGAATTTGTAATTTTTTTTCTTCTATTGCCAATATAATTGGCTGTTTGTTAAGTCGATATGCCTCTCTAATTAGTCGTTTAATTTTGTTTCTTTTTACCGCTCTTTTAAACCGTTTTTTAGGCACACTTACCAATACGCTTATTGCACTACCATCCGTTTTGGGCTTAAGTAAGTATACCACTCGCAATGGATATGCAATAAATGCATCCCCTTTGGTGAATAATTCAGTTATGCGAATTTCGCCACACAAATGCTCAGATTTTGGAAAAGTGTTACTTTCGTTCATGGTAAATTCAAAATTCTTATGCAGTTTTTTGCTGCAATTTCGGCTTCCTATTATTATGGCTCTATGTTTTTTCTGGATGCACTATTATACAAAAAAACTATCCCAAAAGTACTGAAAAACTTCGATACTTTTGGGATAGCCTTATTTTTTTGAAAGAAGCAGTTATTTTTTTGCCTTTTTAGTATTTTCTTTTAGAAAGTTTTCGAGCGCCATAGTCATTGATGGAACTCCTACCAGCGGAGCCTCAAGATCCAATCTAAGTCCTGAGTCACGTACTGCTTGCGCGGTGGTGGCCCCAAAGCAGCCAATTTGAATATCCCCCTGTGTAAAGTTCGGGAAGTTTTTTAGTAATGAAGCTATGCCAATTGGGCTGAAAAACAGCAACATATCATAATCAAAAGCTTCCTCTGGCCCAAAATCATTGCTCACCGTTTTGTATAAAACCGCTTTATTTAAATTTATTTTGGTTTTTTCAAGTTGCGATGTCGTTTCTTCGTTTTGCACATCGGATGTTACAAACAGGTATTTTTCGTCCAAGTGCTTGTTCATTATTACCACTAGTTCGGAGAACTTACCTGTGGCGCCAAAAAACACTTTTCGTTTCCGATAATGGATATAGCGCTGAAGATATACTGCTACCGATTCTGAAACACAGAAGTACTTCATAGTTTCGGGAATGGTGATGCGTAACTCTTCGCAAATTCTAAAAAAATGGTCTATACCATGTCGTGCATTAAAAATAATGGCAGTATGTTCTAGTATATTTATACGTTGAGTCCTAAATTCTTTTGCAAAAATAGGTTCTACTTTGATAAATGGACGAAAAACAATTTTTACATTGTATTTTTCGCTTATGTCAAAATAAGGCGATTTTTCGCTAGTAGGTTGCGGTTGCGAAATGAGTATACTTTTGATTTTCAATGCCATAGCTTTTATTAATAAATCACTTATCGTATCAAATTGTACACCTGATACAATGCAAAAAGGGGTAGAATTTCGAGGGTGCAAAGATACAACAATATGTAAAAAGAAGCTACTATTTTATCGAAAAATATTTGAAAAAGTTTTATTACTAATAACAAGTATCCCAATGCGAAGATACTAATGCTTAAAATATGCGTACTATATTCAATATTATACGGCAAATAGACTTGAAAAATGATAACAGGAAACAGCACAACCCCTAACAACGATACGATATTGAAATAACTATCTTTTGCCTGTTTTAAATCTTTGGCGTTAAAAAACACATATCCTAGTATCTCCGATAAGACTGATTTTATGCCAAAAAACAAAGAAGTAGAAATATAAAAATACGCGTAAGTAACAATTGAAAATGCTTGGCCATCGGTAAGAAAATACAAATAGGCGTATAAACTTATTACACCAATAGAGAATTGTATTAAAAAAAAGCGAAACCCGAAATTACTTATTGTTGCCTTGCCAAACAAGTTACCACGCTCTTTGGATTGAAAAAAAGTTTTTATCGTTTCTGAAATTGCATTTGAAGAGCGCGATAAAGAAAAAACAAACACTAGAAATAGAAGCAGAATAGTTCCAAAAACCCAACTGTCTGTTTGGGGTACAGGTGGATGCGGAATTCCCAAATGTCCACTAGGAGCCTGAATAATAGCTTTTATGGAATCAACCAATTGGGTAGAGTCTGCCTTTAAAAGCGTATCAAGGTTAGCCAACGAGTCCGATGGTAGGCCATTAGTACTGTCACTAATTTGTTTTAGGCTGTCTGACTGTATCATTTTATATAATTATAGCGCTGCAAATTTGCGTGCATTTTGGTCCCAGTTTACCGAATTATAGATGGCAGAAAGCACTTGCTCGGGTGTTTCTACCACTTCCCACATTTGTTTGTGTTCATGGCGCATAAAATGTTCATCTACTGCTCGGTCAAGCATAGCAATTAATGCATCAAAATAACCCTCTATATTTACTATTACAATCGGTTTGGTAAAAATGCCAAGCCGTTTCCAAGTAATTACTTCCAATAATTCTTCCAACGTACCACATCCGCCTGGCAAAGCCACCACTGCATCGGCCATCATAGCCATTTTCTCTTTCCGTTCGTGCATGGTTTCTACTAGCACCAATTCAGTAAGCCCATTGTGGTTCCATTCTACATCGCACATAAAGCGCGGAATAACACCAGTAATGGTGCCGCCCGCCGCCAAAGTGCTATCGGCCAATTGCCCCATAAGCCCCATAGAACCGCCACCATATACCACCGACAAGTTGGCAGCGGCCAGCAGTTTACTTAGCCGATCGGTAGCCTCAAAGTAGCTCGGTTTTACTTGTGTGCTCGAAGCACAATACACGCATACGGTTTGCATTATGAGTTTTTATACGTTTTTTTTGGAGTGAATATTCAATTAAATGCAAAAATACAGTTTTCTTTCCGTATTTTTGAATTTCAATTTAAAAAGTACATAAAAATGATAGTAGTAACGGGTGCAACAGGTTTGGTAGGTGGAAATTTGATGTGGTATTTATTACAAAAAAATGAGCGTGTGTCAGCCATCAGACGCACTACGAGTGATTTAAATCCGCTGCGCACGATTTTTAGTTTTTATACCCAAACCCCAGATGTTTTTCTTTCACGCATTGATTGGATAATTGCCGATTTACTCGACGCAGATTCTATTCAAATGGCCTTACAGAATGTTAAAACAGTATACCATTGTGCTGCCGTAGTTTCATTGGGCAACAGCTCTACATTATTAACCGATACCAATGTGCGAGGCACCCAAAATATTGTAGATGCATCCTTAAAGGTAGGAGTAGAGCACTTTTGTTTTGTAAGTTCCATTGCTGCATGTGGCAAAGCCAATGGTAATAATCTTATTGATGAAAAAACACCTTGGAACGAAAATGAAAAACGAAATGCTTATTCACTTAGCAAGTACCAATCGGAACAGGTAGTTTGGAAAGGAATACGCAACGGATTGAAAGCCGTAATTGTAAATCCAGGTGTAATTTTGGGCGTTTCGGGAACCAACTCGGGTAGCTCACAATTATTTACTCAAGTAAGAAAAGGCTTGATATTTTATACCCAAGGCGGAAGTGGCTATGTAAGTGTGCAAGATGTAGCCAAAGCAATGATAGAGTTGATGGAGCGAGAAATTTTTGGCGAAAGATTTATATTGGTAAGCCAAAACTGCTCCAACAAAGATGTGCTCGGCTGGATGGCTGATGGTTATGGCAAGCGAAGACCTTATATTGCTATCTCTAAATCAATGTTATTCACAATTGGATTTATTGCCGAAATGCTAGGAAAATTGCTGCGGTTCAAACCCTTAGTTGATCGCTCTACAGCCCGCTCTGCCACCAATAGAGCTTATTATTCTAGTATGAAGATTCAAAGAAAATTAGGGTTTCAATTCCAATCGATAGAACAATGCATCTTGTCTGTTTCCCAATTTGAAAGGAATAAAAATCTCTCTTTGTAGAATTATTCTTGTTCTATAAAGCAGGTCTTTTTTTTAACGTTTTTGTGTGTTTCGAAGAGGCATATAGAATTGTTCTTTTCAACTATATTCTCAATTCAACTATACTTTTTTTTGATTTATTCAGTTTAAACCACCCTAAATTAGGAGCTTATTTTGTGTCAATAATTAAAAAGCAGCCAGTAATCACATTTCAAATTTATAGTTCGTCAGAGAAATAGTTTCCTAGTATATCGTATTATTGTATCATTTTAAAACAGCTTATCCTGCTGGGTGAAATTGTGATTTTTTATTCTTTCAATAAGTCATTCATACGTTGTGTATAATTGACATCTAATCAGCTATTTGTGTAATATTGGATTGTAATATACTGTATATTTGAATTATAATGGTTACTTTTGCAAAAATATAAAACGATTAAATCTGCTTTTGAGCTACCAATAGTAGTTTAAGTGCATAAAATTTAAGAACATAATGATAACGATAGACCAACTGAAAAATGTGTTGGAGCGCGAGGATGCACTGAGGAGGTACCTTTGACGTGGACACGAAGCTTATACAGATAGAAGAAGAAGAATTGCGTACGCAAGTGCCAGGTTTTTGGGATGATGCCAAAGCGGCCGAAACGCAAATGCGCAAGGTACGAGAGTTGAAAAACTGGGTGATTGGCTATAATGAAGTGAAAACTGCGGTAGATGAACTGCAACTTACCTACGATTTTTACCGCGAAGAAGCCATGACCGAAGAGGAAGTGGACGAAGCGTACCGATTGGCAATGGAGTTGGTGGAAACACTAGAAATGAAGAACATGCTTTCGCACGAGGAAGATAAGCTGGGAGCAGTAATTAAAATTGTGGGTGGCGCCGGTGGTACCGAAGCACAAGATTGGGCTCAAATGCTGTTTAGAATGTACCAACGCTGGTGCGAACGTCAAGGCTACAAGTGCGAAATTACCAATATGCAGGAAGGCGAAGAGGCTGGTATCAAATCGGTTACCATGCAGATAGAAGGCGAGATGGCTTACGGATACCTGAAAAGCGAAAATGGAGTGCATCGATTGGTGCGCGTTTCTCCATTCAATGCTCAGGGTAAGCGAATGACCTCTTTTACTTCGGTCTATGTAGTGCCGTTGGTAGATGATACCATCGAAATCAATATCAATCCTGCCGATATTACGTGGGACACTTTCCGGTCCTCGGGTGCTGGTGGGCAGAATGTGAACAAAGTGGAAACGGGCGTACGGGTACATTACAAATACCGCGACGAGGAAACGGGAGAAATGAAGGAAATAGCCATCGAGAATACCGAAAGTCGATCGCAGTTTGGTAATAAGGACAACGCTATGCGACTACTCAAATCGATGCTGTATGACATGGAACTGGCCAAACGACGAGTGGCTTCGGCAAAAGTGGAGGCGGGCAAAAAGAAAATTGAGTGGGGCTCGCAAATTCGTAGCTACGTATTTGACGACCGCCGCGTAAAAGATCACCGCACCAACTATCAAACATCAAATGTACAAGCAGTAATGGATGGAGATATTGATGCTTTTATCAAAGCGTATTTGATGGAATTTCCGGACTAAAACGAAAGAAAATTAAATTTAAGCGTATTTCAATCTATTATATAGAACGAAACACGCTTTTTTTATACTTTTACCGTTCTATTATTTTGGCATGAAAAATAAATGAATTTATGAAAAATGTTAGTTTACTTATGCTCCTTCTGTTTTATCTAAACAGTTCTTTTGCTGGTAATTATAAAAAAATAGACGAAGAATCTAGCACTATTCCCGCACAGTTGAAAACTGCCGAAGAGATAGCTCAATACCTGACTAAAAATCTGACTACGCCCACTGATAAGGTACGCTCCATATATTTTTGGATAGCTCAAAATATAAAATATGACCTAGCTAAATTGAATCCCAATGCCACTTATTTTGATACTCAGGAGCTGGTAGATGATGTGTTGAAAACCAGAAAGGGTGTTTGTGCAAATTATGCACAGTTGTTCCACTCGTGCTGCCAATCTGTTGGTGTACAGTCGTATGTAATTAATGGCTATACAACTCAGAATGGTCAACTTGCAACGATTAGTCATGCTTGGAATGCCGTGAAAATTGATTCACAGTATTATTGCATTGATGTAACTTGGGCGGCAGGTTATATAGAAAACGGAAAATATGTACACGCTTTTAGGGATGAGTATTTTTTGATTGAGCCTCGTGAATTTATTAAATCACATGTTCCTTTTGACCCTATATGGCAATTTTCCAACCAGCCCTTAACACATAAGGAAATTGCAAAATCTAATTTTTCAACTTTTAAAGTGGATGCTAATTACAATTTTGGCGATTCTATTGCATTGTATATGAGCTTAAATAGTCTTGAAAAAACTATTGCAGAAAATAGACGGATTTTTAAATCAGGGATTAGCAATTCATTGATAGAAAAGCAATACAAATTCAATGAGCAATTAATTGAAAATTTCAATTACAATCTAATGGTTGAAAAGTTGCAGCAATCGCAGGAATTGTTTAATAAAAGTATTGAGGATTACAATGTATATATCCAATCAAAAAACAGGCAATTTGAGAACACAACTTTAGAGGATGATAAAATAATGGAGATGGTATCAATTTCACGAAATAAAATGGAAAGAGCAGCTGGTGAGTTGGAAAGTATACATTCAACAAATTATGAGTTTAACCGTTTATTAGATGAGATACAAAATGCTATAAAGAAACTGAAACAATCGCTAGAATCAGAGGAGAAATTTATTGAAAAATACATAAACACCGCACAGCCATTCAGAAAATTATTATTTCTATCCCAAGGAAAATAACTAAAGGTTTTCTTTGTGCTTCAATCTTAGTCATTTAAAGCCTAAAACTTATTCAAAAAATACTGCAACTTAGGCGTTTTAAAGATATTATAGCAATAGGTCATTTTATTTTGAATTAAAAAAACGAATGATTGATTTAATTTGTATAAATTTGCAGCCTATTTCTATTTTAAAAGGCTCATCTATCCGTAATGCTACCCAGCAAATGATTGACATACAAAATCTTAAAAGGTCACAAAAGCCTGAAATAAAACAGTTGTATATTGATACCTTTTCAACTGGACACTCAGAGCAATACATTGATGAGTTGGAACTGGATCAATATATTGATACTATATTAGATACCGGCTTTTCGTTAATTGCAGTCGAAGATGATGTTATTATTGGCGCATTGCTTTCGCAGCCATTAGCACACGAGAAATTAATACCGCCCGAAATTGAAACTACATTTTCTATAGAAAAATCTATTTATGTATCCGAAATGATGGTGAAAACCTCATCACGAGGACTGGGTGTTGGCACTAATCTACTTACAGATTTCTTTCAAAAGCTCGATAAGTTGATGTACACCAATGCATTTATCAGGGTTTGGGATCAAAATGTAGGTGCTATTGCATTGTACGAAAGGTTTGGATTTGAGCAGATTGCCTCTGTAGAGCAAACTAAAATAAGAGCTGACTCGACAGAAACATTCGTGATGAATAAAATATATTTACATAAAAAATTAGGATATAATATGCAAGATTTATTGACCAAAACAATTGATTTGCGCAATGGAAACCCCGAAGAGAAGCGTCGAGAAATTATCAATTATTTTGAGAAAACATGGGCAGTAGACGAGAAACTATACACGCAGCTGAAGTCTGACGAGGTTTTTTACCATCGTGGTGACCCACTGCGCCATGTGTTGCTATTTTACTTTGGACATACTGCCGTATTTTTTATCAATAAATTGTTTCTGGCTAATATGTTGGAGAGTCGTATTAACCCAGAGTTCGAGTCTATTTTTGCCATTGGCGTGGACGAAATGAGTTGGGACGATTTGAATGAAAGGCATTATAATTGGCCATCGGTAGATGCCGTTAGGGAGTATCGAAACAGGGCAAAAG
>JFJP01042367.1_pt1 | contig 10447 bp, 6 predicted proteins | sample 431651 | NCBI WGS metagenome assembly JFJP01 (sample SAMN02602958, study PRJNA72255) | Microbial mat metagenome, whole genome shotgun sequencing project. | biome: fresh water; feature: sink hole; material: water; isolation source: purple microbial (photo- and chemosynthetic) mats found in... | reverse complement strand
GGAGACACAATTACGTTTGGTTCGCCAACTGAGTAGGAAGCATCGAAATCGTAATTTTTAATAGAACCATCTGGTGCTTTAAGAGAAATAACGCCACCCCATTTTTTTGGGCCTATTGAACTGGCTCTTGCCTTGTAGATACCTTTCCCTGTTTCATCAAGGGGAAGCTGATTGCCTCCGACTGTGATGATAGGAGATTGTGTTGTATCAGTTGCAGATATGAACACCTGAGCTTCGTAATCGCTTCCGAGAGTGACATAGTTTGATGTTGTTGGGATTACTATAGCAGTGAGCTTGTTAAACTTGAAGGATGAAGCATCAATCTGGGTATACAGATAATTGAGGACTTCTGTTTCAGCGTTTCTTACGTTGACCTGAAGTTCTGACATTATACAGATAACAGCAACAAGAGGGAGAGTCTGGAAAGTGTAGTTTCCCCATGGTTCTTTTTCTCCTGTTTTCTCATTTATGCCTTCAGACTGATCGAGCATTTTTCTGAGAGCCTCTTCTGAAGCAGGGTTTTTTCCTTCAAGTGTAGTTATAAGAAATTCACGGTATTCATCAAGCAACGCCTTCAGATCGTTGGCTTTTCCATTTTCATTTGCTCCGATAAGAATTTCCGAGGGGACATTATTGTCATCAATTTTTTTAACTTCTTCGATGATAACTTCATTTCCTTTTACAGCTGGTGTTTCAGGTCCTTCTGCAGTTGTAATGATTTCTATTTTAAGACCTTGTATGAGGTTAAATGCCTCATCAGCCCTCTCTTTTACAGCATATGCAGCTGTTTTATATTTACCTGCCTTTGCAGGGTTCTCAGCGGCTGCTCTGTCAAAGTCTTTATATATAAGGTCATTCTTTTTACCATAATTCTCCACTGTCAGAGTAAGACCCTTATCAACTTTCTTAAATGCTTCGACGGCCTCTTTTGAAACGTTAAGAGCAAGCATGGCGGTAAGCACCAGGTACATCATACCGATCATCTTTTGCCGGGGAGATAGCTTTTCGTGAGCCATTTTGTTGGAGTTTAGTTAAATTAAAAAGCTACGTTATTTAACATTCATAGCAGACAGCATATTTCCATATACGTTGTTAAGTGCCGACAGATTGTCATTGAGTTTCGTAATCTGTTCGCGGTATTTTTTGGTGTCGCCTGCAGACTCAGTGAGGTCTTTCATTAAGCCCTGTATACCTTTATATAATGTATCAGATTCTTTAAGATGATCGTCTGCTCCCTTACGCTGAAGTTCATATACAGTGTTGAGTGCAGATAAGTTTTTGTTAAGGACCTCAAGCTGCTGCTGATATGATTTGCCTCCAACTTCAATAACTGACATGGAATCAGCCATGTTTTTATAAGTTGAGCCTGTTTCATTTATTGTGCCCATATATTTTGCAGATGCAGCAGAAACATCACCCATAGCATTTATGTTGCCGGTTGTTTCGGAGAGTTTTTTCATCCCTACACCGAGTTTCTGGAACAGATCAGGACTGATCTCTGCCTTTTCGAGCATTTCGTCGAATTTAGCGAGAGCAACAGCGCCTGCGCCGCCACCATAACCGCCACCGCCACCACCTGAAACAGCAGCACCTCCATGTGCATGTTTACTGCCATGAGAAGCAAGTTCAGGAGATTCGTCCTCCGGGATACCTGCAAGTTCAGGATATACCAACGACCAGTCTATCTCCTCATGCAGCGGCTCAAAGGCCGAAAAGAAGAAGATAACAGCTTCAACCAATACGACGGAAGCACCTAAACCATAAAGTTTAGCGATGAAATTTTTCCACCCGCTGCTCTGTACTAATTCTGCTAGGCTCATATACCTGATTATTTTAGGGTTATTTCAATAAATTAATTTACACCAATATAAGCTCTTACGTTCCTGAAACCAACATATGGTTTTGTGGAATCCTGATATTCATAGTCTCTTGAACTTGTCTGTAGAAAATATGCAATGTCTTTCCATGAACCACCACGGATAACTTTTCTTTTCATTACCGAAGGATCCTGTGGTTTTGCATCGTACTGATAGTCGGGCTGAAGGTCATGCTGGAAAATATAAGCGGAAGGATGATATGCTCCACGTGTCCATTCTGCTACGTTACCTGACATGTCATATAATCCGAATTCATTTGGCTCATATGAACCTACCTTACCTGCGTAAACGTTACCATCATCAATATAATTACCGCGAAGTGGCTTAAAGTTGGCAAGGAAACAGCCCTTGTAATTACGAGTATATGGACCACCCCATGGATACATCGAAAGATCGAGACCACCACGCGCAGCATATTCCCATTGCGATTCGAGAGGAAGTTCATAATTCTGTACATCAGGAATACCCTGTTTCCTGAGAGCTGTATTCATAAAATCTGTCCTCCAGATACTGAACGCTGAAGCCTGAACCCAGGTAACACCAACTACAGGATAATCATCAAAAGATGGATGCCAGAAATAAAGTGATGCCTGAGGATCGTTGAATGAATATGTGAAATCCCTGATCCAGCAAAGTGTATCGGGATAAATATTAATAATATTATGCTTGATGAATGATGAACGGTCTTTTACATCGGTACGTGTTCCGTCAAGGTTTGTAACCTGACCGTCATATTTACCTCCTGTTTTTTCAAAGTCATTATATTTATAATTTGATTTTGATGCCTGCTGGTAATCAACCCAGAAATACGAATAGTTGAGCTTGCGTACATCAATCTGCTTTTTGCCGTTGAATCTCTCTTCCGGAGGATAATACATTTCCTCGATAGTAGTTTTTGTTGTTTCTTCTTCAGGATCAATTTTTTCTTCCCAGTTGATAATATTGGGCTCAAGAACATTGCCATCTTCGTCTGTTACAAAATATTCACGGTCAGCAATGCCGGCATTTCCAAGTTTTGTCCTCAGAATTGAATCGCGTACATAGTATACAAACTGACGGTATTTGTTATTGGTGATCTCAGTCTGATCCATCCAGAATGCTTCAACAGTTACAGATTTCGAAATACTGTTCATTGCGAATACAGCGTCCTGATCACTCGGCCCCATCATATAGTTGCCGGCCGGAATGAAGGCCATCTCAAATGGCTCCGGTTCGAAGAATTTTTTCCTCCCAAGAACGCCTGTAAGTTCTCCCGTACTGGAAGACCCGCACCCGGTTAAGAATATTATAATAATAAGAGAAGACAGAGTTACCTTTTTCATATTACCTAAGATATTTTATATTGCAAGTAAGTTATTTTTTTTTAATAATCATAAAAATCTGATACTTTTATATTTCATGGCGCTTTTCCCCAGACTTAGCTCAAAACAATAGTTTACCATGAATTCATGGGAGCCACTGCTGTTCTTTCTGACATCAGAAATTGTGAAGTCATAAGCATATCCGATTCGTATTCCATTATATAATTCAAATCCTACGATTCCGATCAGGGCATCTCCGGACCTGTAGGAAACGCCACCCCATACTTTTTTATTGTATCGTAACAGCGAAGTTGCAGTAAACTGAACCGCCTTTCCATCACTAAAACCAAATACCGAGGGTAAAAGTTCAAACGAAGGGTTTGGCAACTGCATTGTATAGCCGGCTGTAACATAATAATGCCGGCTTATATAGGGAAGACCTTTTGTAAACTTGATTTTTGGCTGGTTGATATGTGTTACAGAGGCTGATACATAGTAATTATCCGCTTTGTAATACAGCCCTAATCCTGCATCAAAGGCAACATAGCTCTCCTTATTTTCAGGTATCAGCGGATCACCGGAGGCCGGGGTGTGAGCATCATCAGACGGTATTACCCAGGTGGGGCTAAGCGTTTTATTCAGCATTCCCAGACTGATCCCGATGCCAAGTTTTCCCTGGCCCAGATCCATATGATAGGAATAGGATCCCGAGAGATTTATATCATTGTCAAAACCTATATTATCGCTTTCAATAAGCAATCCAACCCCGCTTTTTGCCTTGAAAAGTGTTACGGGTGCACTAATATTGAAAATAGTTGTAGCAGGTGCTCCGTCGAATCCAAGCCATTGCTGACGGTTTAGAGCTGTTGCACATATCATCCCTGAAGTTCCCGCAATACCCGGATTATATGTCAGAGTATTAAACATATACTGACTCGATAACGGATCCTGCTGCGACAAAGCCGGTGCCGTAATTATTGTTAAAAAAAGAATAGCGGAAAAAACTTTTTTCATCTCTTATCCTACAAATGCGCTGCACTTATATTGAACGAGTAAAATAAATAAAAAAATAGTACCCAAACAAATTTACTTTTATTTATTTAATCTTTCCATTGCTCTCATCCATCTGTCAGGCACCTCGTTCCTGTTTGCCTTCAGATAATCTTCATGTGAGCAGGCTACATACTGACTCTGGTCATGCTCAGAAGGAAGCTCCATCCACCACCTGTCGGTAAGACTGCTTTTAACAAAAATCAGATCGTCCTCAAGATCAGTAACCCTTACATGATACCTTGTGAATCGACCCGCATTACTGTTGCTCAAAACAGGTGTCTCATACTGCTTCTGCGAAAATCCTTCAAGAAAGAACCACAATATCTGTGCCGAAAGTCCGCTTGTCTGAGACCTTATATCAAAATCAGGATTAACATCAAACAACCCGAATATTTTCATCTTGTCGGAAATTCCTGCATAGCGCGAAAGAAGACAGATCTCCTCTCCGTAAAATCCATTTGGCGAAGGGGATGCTGTTCCCGGTGCATCCGACTGTCTCACAGATGATATATCAAAAATGGTAACATCTGAATCTCTCAGCAGAGGTTCTGTTAAATAGATTGCCTGACGTACATCTCCGATTCTGAAAAGTTCTGATCTCTTTTTCAGAAACCGGTTTATAACCTGCTGATCGTTGAGATATGTCTGGTAACCTATATTAATATAGTGTTTAAAAGAACTTTTGTGACTGCCAAGAATCGTATTCAGATAGTTGAAAGAATCAGCTTCCCTTTTTTCATTGCTGTAGTCAATCCGCGAATCGACAGATGTAAGCGTATATCTTGAGTTGTGTTTCGACAGTGCTCTGTCAATTGCAGGCACAAGTGCACTGCTGCCACCAATTATAACGGGAAAAATATTATCTGCAAGAAGCATGGAGAGTACATCTGTAAGTCCTGCAAGAGTATCGTTGAATGTGACACCCTGTTTCATGTTTCCGAGATCAATTATCTTTGATTTACCCGGAATTTTTGCAAGCCTGTACAACTGGCTTCTGACTTCGTCGGGTGCCTTTTCAGAGCCCCCGTTTTCAGAGTTTCTGCCATCAGGAACACCAAGCAGGGCTATTTTGAACCTGCTCAGATCTTTTAGAGGCGCACTTTCTGTATGAATTGTAATATTATGAGGAAAAACAGCCTGCCCGGTCAAATGCTCGTAACCGGGTCCCTCAATGCTTACCGGATTAAAATAGTCATTCAGATCAACCATAACTTATTTGGAGCTCTTTTTTACTTTATCGCTGCTGCCAATAATCTTTTCACAATCCTCTTTAGTCAGTTTCTCTGCCTCTGTCCCCTTCGGAAGTCTGTAATTAAGCTTCTCCTTTGTAAGATAGGGGCCATATCTGCCATTCAGAACCATAATATCCCCGAAGTCCTTAATTACCTTTTTTGCGTCACTGTCTGTTTTCTCAAGTATTATCTCAATAGCCCTCTCAACTGTGAGAGCGTATGGATCGTCAACTCCCTTCTTAAGAGAATAGAATTTACTCTTGTGTCTTATATATGGACCAAATTTCCCGATTCCCACTACCATCTCTGATCCCTCATATTCTCCGAGTGAACGTGGTAACCTGAATAGATTCAGTGCTTCATCGAGTGTTATAGTTTCAAGAAGCTGGCTTTTTGATAAACTTGCAAACCGTGGCTTCTCTCCTTCTTTTGTTTCTCCTATCTGGGCAACAGGACCGAATCGTCCCATTCTCACTGTCACAGGTTCTCCCGATTCCGGATGATTACCGAGTACCCTGACTCCCGTTTTTCTCTCCTTCTTTTCAAGTGTTGATACAACTGTCTTGTGAAAAGGAGTGTAGAAGCTCTTTATCATTCCGTTCCACTTCAGATTGCCTACTGCTATCTCATCAAACTGTTCCTCAACTTCAGCCGTGAAATGATAATCAACTATCGCGGAGAAGTTTTCCATAAGAAAATCATTTACTATCATTCCTATATCCTGCGGAAACAATTTTGATTTTTCTTTTCCTGTTATTTCAGTTTTTGCAGAAGCTGCAATTTTACCGCTCTGAAGGGTAATTATTTTTATGTTTCTTTTTTCTCCGGGCCTGTCTTCACGTGAAACATATCCCCTGTTCTGAATAGTTGATATTGTAGGAGCATAAGTTGATGGCCTTCCTATTCCCAGCTCTTCAAGCTTTTTAACAAGGCTGGCTTCTGTGTATCTCGGAGGTGGTGCTGTATATTTCTGTGTTGCGGTAATATTATCATATGTTAGAGGCATTCCCTTTTTAACCGGCGGAATAACATATCTTTCTTCATCGGTGTTTTCAACGTCGGTTGATTCGGTATAAACTCTCAGGAATCCGTCAAACTTGATAACCTCTCCGTTTGCCTGGAATGTTACAGGAGAATTGCTCATGTCAATTGAAATACTCGTCTTCTCAATTTCAGCATCAGACATCTGGGAGGCAATTGTTCTTTTCCAGATAAGTTCATAGAGTCTCTTCTCATTTTGCGTTCCTGCAGTTGTAGGATTGTCGAGATATGCAGGTCGTATTGCCTCATGTGCCTCCTGGGCTCCTTTAGATTTTGTCTGGAACTGCCTTGTCTTCGAGTATTTTTCACCATACTCCGAAAGTATCATCTCCTTCGACTTTACAAGCGCAAGCTTTGAGAGGTTTGTCGAGTCAGTTCTCATATAAGTTATTCGTCCTGCCTCATAAAGTTTCTGGGCAACAGCCATTGTCTGTGCCACCGAGAAGCCTAGCTTTCTGTAAGCCTCCTGCTGCAGTGTTGATGTTGTAAAGGGTGGAGCAGGGGAACGTGTTCCGGGTTTTATGCTTATGCTTCCAATGGAATATTTTGATGGACTGCAAAGTTCAAGAAATTTATGCGCTTCTTTTTCATCGGGAAATCTTTTTGAAGCTTCCGCCCTTAAAAGTGCATTGTCGCCATTAGATGCGTCGATTCGGAAATTGGCTGTAACCCTGAATGCTGATTCTGAGTTGAAACTTATTATTTCCCTCTCTCTTTCAACAAGAAGTCTCACAGCAACTGACTGTACCCTTCCTGCCGAGAGGGAGGGCTGTACTTTTTTCCATAATACGGGTGAAATCTCAAATCCAACAAGCCTGTCGAGGATTCTTCTGGCCTGCTGTGAATTGACAAGATTCATATCAATCTGCCTGGGGTTTTCAATTGCATTTGAGATGGCCTCTTTCGTAATCTCGTGAAATACAATTCTTTTTGTTGTTTTCAGATCAAGACCAAGAACACTTGCAAGATGCCATGCTATTGCCTCCCCTTCGCGGTCCTCGTCAGATGCTATCCAGATATTCTTTGATCCTGAAGCAGCTTTTCTAAGTTCACTGACAACTTTCGCTTTTTCTTTGGGGATCTCATAATCGGGATTGAAATCTTTCTCTACATCTATACCAAGATTCTTCTTTGAAAGGTCTCTGATATGCCCGAAACTTGATACCACTCTGAAATCTTTTCCCAGAAACTTTTCAATAGTTTTCGCTTTTGCAGGCGACTCAACAATTACAAGATTTTCGATCATTAGAGAAGATATTTATTCATTTTATCAGACGACAAAGTAAATCAATTCAGTACCAAACTTCAAAATAAACCGTTAAGATTCTTTATTATTTACTATTTTTGAACCAAACTCGTTTAGTCGATGAAAGATAAAACAAACAACAAAAAATATCTCATTTGGTTCTGGGCTCTCTTCATTTTTCCTTTCGCTCTGATGATTACAATCTTCATTTTGATCTCAAAGGAAAAGCTCGGACCGATGCCTTCTTTCAAAGAACTTGAGAACCCCGAATACTACCTGGCATCGGAAGTTATTTCGGAGGACGGTGTTCTTCTTGGAAAAATAAGTCTCGAAAATCTTACATGGACAGAATACCAGGATCTTTCTCCCTGGCTTGTTGATGCTCTAATATCAACCGAGGATATCCGTTATAACCGTCATTCGGGAATTGATATTCGCGGACTCGGCAGGGCTGTTGTGCGTACTGTCATTCTGGGACAGAGTACCGGAGGGGGAAGTACTATTACCCAGCAGCTTGCCAAACAGCTTTATCCGAGAGATACTGCCCGGTCATCAGCATTAATGAAAAAAGTAAAGCTTGGTGTTTCCAAGTTCAAGGAATGGCAGACCGCTGTTAAACTGGAAAGGTTTTATACAAAAGATGAGATAATTACGATGTATCTCAACAAGTTTGACTTTCTATATAATGCTATTGGGATAAGATCCGCTGCCCGACTGTATTTCAATACTACTCCTGATTCTCTCAATCTGCAGCAATCTGCCGTTCTTATCGGGATGCTTAAGAACTCCGCCAGGTTTAATCCGGTAAGGGATTCGGCACGAATGGCACAGCGAAGGAATGTTGTAATCTCACAAATGGCTAAATATGGTTATATTACTCCTTCCGTAGCTGATTCGGTAAAGCAGCTGCCCATTGAAGTAAGCTTTATTATTGAAGATCATAATACAGGCCTTGCCACTTACATGAGGCAATATATTACTAATATAATGCGCCGCCCCGAGCCCGACAGAAAAAAATATGTTCAGCAATATTCGTACGATGATGCAAAATGGGAATGGGACAACAATCCCTTATACGGCTGGTGCGCAAAGAACAGGAAACCCGATGGCACATTTTATGACGTTTATAAAGACGGGCTGAAGATCTATACAACAATAAATTCAAAAATGCAGAAATATGCTGAGGAGGCAATGATAGAACATCTTTCTACAGATCTTCAGCCAGGTTTCTACAAAAGGGCAAAAGGCTTCAGAAACCCTCCCTATTCTGATGACTTAAATAAAAAAGAGGTAGAAGAAATACTGCTGAAATCCCTGAAACAGAGCGACAGGTATTATATTATGAGGGCGAGAGGAGTATCAGAAGACTCAATAATGATTGCATTCAATACACCTGTGAAAATGAGGGTTTTCTCGTGGAAGGGCGACAGGGATACAATTATGACGCCCCTCGATTCAATAAGATATTATAAGTACTTCATACGGTCATCATTTATGGTTCAGGATCCGCACAGCGGTCTTGTTAAAGCATATGTCGGAGGTCCCGACTTCAGATATTTTAAATATGATGCTGTAACACAGCAAAAGAAACAGGTTGGAAGTACAATAAAACCGTTTCTTTATACAATTGCAATGCAGAATGGTTATTCTCCCTGTTATGAGGTTGAAAATATTCCACGGTATTTTGATGTAGGGGATTCGGTTCCATGGACACCAAGAAGTTCAGGGCCAAAAGCTTATTATGGTAAAATGGTTACGCTTTCATGGGGACTGGCACAGTCGGAAAACTATATTTCAGCCTGGCTTATGCAAAAGTTTAAGCCGGTAGCCGTTGTGGATCTTCTTCAGAAGATGGGGGTACGAAGTTTTATTGATCCTGTACCTTCAATCTTTTTAGGAACTTCTGATATTAAGCTCGAAGAAATGGTCGGCGCTTACAGCACTTTTGCAAACAAGGGGATATATACAAAGCCTATGTACGTTACCCGTATTGAAGATAAAAACGGAAATGTTATTTCAAGGTTCACTCCCAAAATTGAGGAAGTGTTAACTGAAGAACAGGCCTACCTCATGATTAACCTGCTTCAGGGTGTTGTCAGAACAGGTTCAGGAAGAAGAATGAGAGTAGAACCATATAATCTGATGAACCAGATAGGCGGTAAGACAGGTACAACACAGAATAACGCAAACGGATGGTTTATGGGCGTTACTCCTAATCTCGTGGGAGGCGTATGGACAGGATGGGAAGATCAGGCTATTCATTTTGAGACACTTCAGGAAGGTCAGGGTGCCGAGATGGCCCTTCCTGTTTTTGCAATATTCCTGAAAAAAGTGTACAACGACCCTCTGTTTAGCATATTGCAGGAAGAAGATTTCGAACGTCCCCTGAATTTTTCAATGGAACTCGATTGCGAAAAGGTTAAGAGGAATACTTCGAGGGGTGAAAGTTCGAGGAGAGTACGATACTAAATGCTCAGAGCACAGAGCACAGAGCTCAGAGCAAAACCAACTGAGCCCCGTGCCCTGAGCCCTGAGCCCTGAGCTTCTTCAGGCAAAGAGCGACCTTACCAGATTCTCAATCTTCGCAACCTGAATCACCTCTATATTAAGCCCGTTTGTTGCAACACTGCGATGATATTTCGATATATATATTTTGGTGAATCCCATTTTTGAGGCTTCCCTGATACGCTGATCAAT
>JFJP01040928.1_pt1 | contig 10448 bp, 12 predicted proteins | sample 431651 | NCBI WGS metagenome assembly JFJP01 (sample SAMN02602958, study PRJNA72255) | Microbial mat metagenome, whole genome shotgun sequencing project. | biome: fresh water; feature: sink hole; material: water; isolation source: purple microbial (photo- and chemosynthetic) mats found in... | reverse complement strand
TTTAGTTACTCTTTTCTTCATTGGATGTTCGGGAGGTTTTGTGTACAGAGATTCACCGGCGTTAGAATTTTCTGATTTTGATTACGGATTCAAATCCAACAGCTTGAAAGTGAATGGTATCAACATCAGCTACATCGATGAAGGAAAAGGAGAGCAGACTATTGTTCTTGTTCATGGTCTTGCAAGTAACGGAGGTTTTTGGCGTTACAATATTGCAGAACTATCAAAACAACATCGAGTGATCGCTGTGGATCTTCCGGGATACGGAAAATCAGATAAAGGTATTTATTCTTACTCAATGTCCTTCTATGCTGATATTATCAGTGGATTGCTGGATCAATTGAATATTCCTAAAGTTGTCTATGTTGGTCATTCAATGGGAGGACAAATTGGGATCCATTTTTCATTTCGACATAAAGAACAAATGGAAAAACTTATCCTTGTTGCTCCCGCTGGTATTGAGCCATTTTCGCGAGGGGATGGTGATTGGCTTAAGAGCGTAATGACGATCGATTTTGTGAAGAAAACTCCTGAAGATCGAATCCGCGCAAATCTGGCGATGAACTTCTTTTCCTATGACGATAAATATGAATGGATGGTTGAAGAGCGGTCCCGAATGGCTAAAGCCAAAGATTTTGAGGATTTTTGTTATGCAGTGATTCGTTCGGTTCATGGTATGTTGGACGAACCGACGACAAAACGATTGAACGCGATAACAGTTCCAACGCATATTATCTTTGGAGAAAACGATGGTCTTATTCCAAACCCAATCTTGCATGGCGGATCGTCGAGAGATGTCGCAAAAATTGCTGAAGAAGCAAATCCAAAGTTTACAGTGACTTTTATTTCAGATGCCGGTCATATGGTGCAAATGGAAAAAGCAGAAGAGGTAAACGGTGCAATTCTTCGTTTAATTCGATAAATATTTTTCAAATCTAGATTTTTGTTTTTACTGCCGATGCGTTTTTATCGGCAGTTTTTATTTCTGATATCCTCAAAACTTGCTCTAATTCAGGAATTTTGTATCTTGCATGAGAATAATGAGAGGAAATAGGATGCAAAACAACCAATTAGAGGTTACTTCAAAGCAATTTGAAGTAGTGAAAAGTATCGAAGGGTTCGTTGAAGAGAATCTCTCAACATTATTGAAACCGATATCCGAAAGCTGGCAGCCGAACGATCTTCTTCCGGATATGCTTGCTGACGATTGGCGGGAGCAAATTACAGAGTTTCGGCAACGAGCGAAGACATTAACGGACGAAGTATTGGTAGTTCTAGTTGGTGATATGGTGACGGAAGAAGCTCTGCCAAGTTATCAAACATGGCTTAATCGGTTTGATGGAATAAAAGACCCTACAGGGGATAGTTCTTCGCCGTGGGCAAAATGGAGCAGAGGATGGACAGCAGAAGAGAACCGCCACGGCGATCTATTAAATAAATATTTGTATCTCACCGGCAGGGTCGATATGCGATCGGTGGAAACAACGGTACACCATCTTATCACGAACGGATTCAATACCAATTCCGGTAATGATCCGTATCTCGGATTTATTTACACATCCTTTCAAGAACGCGCCACAAAAATATCACATCGTAATGTCGGAACTCTTGCCAAACGGTGCGGCGATGAGCATCTTCATAAAATCTGCGGTTTGATCGCCGGAGATGAAGCTCGTCACGAAAAAGCGTACAAACTATTTATGTCAAAGATCTTTGAAGTAGATCCGGGAAACGCAGTATTGGCTTTTGCTTCCATGATGAAAAATAAAGTGACGATGCCGGCAAGTTTAATGAGCGATGGAAAAGATCATGATATTTTCTCAAAATTTTCAAACGTTGCTCAACGGATAGGCGTGTATACTGCAAAAGATTACGCAAGCATCATAGCCGCATTAGTTGAAGAATGGAAAGTTGAGACATTAAGCGGATTGTCCGATGTATCTGCAAAAGCGCAGGATTATCTAAGTACACTCGCTCAGCGGTACGAAAAAGTTGCCGATCGGTTAATTATATCCGGTTCACCAACGTTCAGCTGGATCTTCGATCGTGAAATTGTTCTTGATACACCAAAGATCCAATTAACATTCTGATCAATACATGAAGCAGACCAAAAATACAAATTCCGTTTGTCCGAAGTGTAACACGATTTTTGAATGTGGAATATCAGCAGGGAAGAGTTCATGCTGGTGTTATAATCACCCGAGTCTCCTTGTGCATGAATATGGCGAGCAGTGTTTCTGTGAAAAATGTCTTAAAGAACTTATTGTTGAACAAGACACACAAAAAAAGTAAACATAAAAATTACTCCACAAACATAATTGGTGAAACTATGAAAAAAGCACTCGTTGTTGATGATGCTGAGGCAAATAGAATGGTTCTTGGAGCAATTCTCACCAAATTGGATCTTTCGGTGGAATATGCTGAAGATGGTGATGAAGCAATTCATAAATTTCTTCAATTACAACCCGATGTTGTTTTTATGGATCATATTATGCCGACAAAAAATGGTGCCGATGCACTGCGGGAAATGAAGGATCATAATAAAAACTTCATTGGTTTTTTGATGTCTGCATATTCCGATCCAGATGAAATTAAAATTATCTTTGAATTTTCATGTGCCGAGGAATTCATTTCAAAGCCGATTGAGTTTGGAAAGATTCAGTTGTTAATGAAGAAATATGGTATCATTTCTTGAAGAAATAAATTCAACAGATTAAATTCTGTACACAGTAAAAAATCTGTGATGATTCAATCTTGATTCATATTCCTTTTATTCATACTATAAGCAACAAATAATTATGCTATTATTATGAAAAAAGCCTTAATTGTTGATGATTCTGCATATAACAGGACTTTGCTGAATGCTATTCTTCGGAAAAAAGGTCTGTCAGTTGAAACCTCGGATAATGGAGAAGATGCAGTTGCTAAGTTCTCAATCGTACATCCCGATATCGTTTTTTTGGATTATATCATGCCAAAAAAATCGGGAATTGAAGCATTGACGGAAATGAAAAAAATTAATCCGGAATTTATCGGAATAATGCTGACATCAATTTCAGCGGCAGAAGATGTTCAAGCAGCAAAAGCTGCCGGAGCAAATGGATACATATTAAAACCATATGAAGCAGAAAAAATTTATGAAGTTTTGAGAAAACATCATATCATTGAAGAATAATGGTTCCCAACTACGCTTGTCCTACGTGTAATAAAAAATATTTTGACCCGCCATTTTTGTGTACCGATTGTGGAACCGAAATGGGTTGGAAGTGTTCCTCCTGTAATCATGGAAATCCTTTGGTCTATCGGCGATGCGGCAAATGCGCAATGCCTATACCAATGGTGATTGCCGCTCTGATCAAAGAGGGAAAACAACTGCGGATCATTAACATTCCTCAATACAGTGAAACCGATATCAGCGAGTTGTTAGAAGAAGGTGAACGCCTTGTTGCGAAAAAAGAAATTCAAACGCTCAACCAGTCGGAACTTGATAAACTTTTCGAATAACTTATGTTTAACCGCGAAGACCTCCTTTTTCGAGATTATTGTATCACCAATAAAATCCTTACGGAAGACCGGTGGAAACAGTTCGTTGACACGGCCAACAATTATGGGATGAATGAAGGCTTTTCCAAGGCACTGGTCGAATTCAATTATTTCCTCCCCGAAGAACTTGTACGGCATCTTGGCAAAGCATTTACTCTTCCGGTCATGAAATTATATGCCGAAACAAGTTCTGCTCCTCACGAAATTCTCTCAATCAGTTTCATTAGAAAACATCGCGTTATACCAATGTTTTTGTTTGGGAATGAATTGACAATAGCATTCGTTGATCCGCCGTATAAAAGTGTTGTTGATGAACTTGCAAAGTTGACAAAAATGAAGATCGTTCCTGTCATTTCTGCCGTAAATGATTTTGATGAGACATTAAAAATACAGCAGGGAGGATTCGACGAATTAAAAAGAATTGCGAGTGCAATTGATATTCAAAAGCTTGATGTAGTTCGAACAGGTGAAAAAGAAGTTGACCGTATGGAAAAAATGGGGGAATTTCCACCGTTAATTGCGTTGGTGGATGAAATTTTTCTGCGGGCAATTAAAATTGGGGCAAGCGATATCCATGTAGAACCGTTCGAAGAAGAATTGCGACTTCGGTTTCGTCTTGACGGTGTTTTACAGCGTGTTGCTTCGTTCCCTCAGAAAATTGCTGAAGGCATGGCCGCGGTGATCAAGACAAAAGCAGATATGGACATCTTCGAAAAAAAGAAACCTCAAGATGGCCGTATTTCGTTGACGCTCGAAACTCGTTCTTTTGATCTTCGTGTTAACTCGCTTCCGACAGTGAACGGCGAAAAGATCGTGCTGCGAATTCTCAATAAGACTTCTATCAACAAAAAGATCAACGATCTCGGACTTGCTGCTCACAATCTTGCAATGCTTGAACATTTACTGAATCAGCCGAACGGACTGCTTCTGGTTACCGGTCCGACCGGAAGCGGAAAAAGTACCACATTATATGCGGCGGTAAATCATCTGAAGAATGTTGAAAAAAATATTGTGACAGTAGAAAATCCTGTTGAATATCTGGTTGACACGGTCAATCAAGTGAATGTCGATCCCGATCGTGATCTGACCTTTGCAAGTGCATTGCGTGCTATTTTACGCCAAGATCCAGATGTTGCATTAGTAGGAGAAATTCGTGATTCCGAAACAGGAATTACTGCAACGGAAGCTGCTTTGACCGGACATTTAGTGTTAAGCACATTGCACACCAATGATGCTGTTGGGGCAATTCCCCGATTGATCAATATGGGTGTTCCATCATACTGGCTTGCTCCGGCATTGATTGGAGTTATTGCACAACGATTGGTTCGGAAAATATGTGAATATTGCAAAGATGAGTATCAGCCATCAGAAGAAATATTTTACAAGGCAGGTTTAAGTGCACTTTCCGGGAGAGCACCATTCTATCGAGGTACAGGGTGCAAAAAATGCAATTTTCAGGGATACAGCGGAAGGCTGGCAATCCATGAAGTTTTTATTGTGAATGAAGAAATTCAAAACTTGATCTATCAAAATGATACCACCACAAAGATCCGTGATGCCGCAATAAAAAGTGGATTCCGAGATCTCCGCTTTGACGGATTGAAAAAAGTTATCGCAGGTTTAACGACACTGGAAGAGATTCAGCGAGTGACCCGCTCAACATTGTAATTTTAGAATTTTGTTTTTATGAAGATTGAAGATATTTCCGTATTAGTAGTTGATGATTCCGATCATATCCGTACATTGTTTGCAATGACGTTTAAAAAAATGGGAATTACAAAGGTCCATTATGCTGCGGACGGTGCAGAAGGACTTGCACGATTCAACATTGATAAACCGACCATTACATTTCTCGATAATATGTTGCCGAAACTCTCCGGGATGGAGGTCCTTAAGGAAATTCGTGCTGTAAAATCCGATGCAATTGTTGTTATTGTTTCAGCAGTTTCAAGTATCGAAGCGGTTCAGGAAGCGAAAGCCAGAGGTGCAAGCCACTACTTGGTGAAACCATATTTGCCATCCAAGATCGTTGAACTCATTCATAAATTATTGAATGTGGAAGGGAGCGTGATATGATTTGTCCTTCTTGTGGAAATGATAGTCCACGCACAACGTCAGAGTGTATTAGCTGTGGAAATAAATTAACGGTGATCCGCTGTAAATGCGGTTTCTTCAATTCTCTTATGGATTCGTATTGCGGTTCTTGCGGGAAACAGTTGATGAAGACAAATTCAATATCGCGTGTTCAACGATACGAATCAAATCCAAACACTGCATCGAATTTTACAGAACAAGAATTGATGCGCATTGTTGAAATTAGTCAAATGCAGCATCAGTTAGATCAAAATGGAAATGTTGTTTCACAAATTGATATCGATAAACTATTTGAGTAATCATTATGATCAGAGATGAAGATATTCGTATTTCCAAATTCCTTTTTACAAAAGGGTATATCGATAAGTTGAAGTTTGACAAATTCAATCGAATGATTGGGGAAGCGAATGCAAAGCAATGTGTTGAAATATTAGTTGATGTGGTAGGGGTAAATGATGAGATCGTTGCCAGTGCAATATCGGAAGAGTTTAAGATCCCATATGTGAACTTATCGGTTTCTCTGATCACGTTAAATAGCCCTTCCTTACGAGAAGAATTTCTTAAGAAATATCAGGCTCTTCCAATTATTCGAAGTGGAGTTGAACTGACTGTTGCTTTTGTTAATCCTCCGTATAAAGATGTATTGGATGAAATGCGGCGTGATGCAAAGGTATTTGTTGTTCCGGTTGCTGTCAAACGGTCTGCATTCGATGCAATTACAAAAAAAGTGAATGTTGAAAAAAAAGTAGATGAGTATAAGCAGATACCGTCAAAGTTTCAATTGGATACGATTGATACGCGTAAACGTAGCAAAGAAAAAGTGAGCGAACTGCTTAACTCTGGAAAAATGCCTAATGCGGATGTACTGGTTGATGAGATTTTCATTACCGCAATCAAAAGCGGAGCAACCGACATTTATTTTGAGCCGATGGAAAATGAATTTCGAGTACGGTACAATATTGACAGTGTACTACAACATGCTGTCTCATTGCCAAAAGAAATGACCGAATCGTTGTGTAATGTTATGCGCACCCGCGGCAGTCTTAACATGTTCGACAAAAAGAAAGCTCAAGACGGCCGATATTCTACAAACTACGGTAAATTTCATTTTGATATGCGCGTGAGCACACTGCCGACCGTTGAAGGGGAGCGATTCTCGATGCGTATTCTGAAAAAAAATACTCGCTCTGTTGATATTAATGAAATCGGTTTCTCGCCGGAGAATATGTCTCTTATGCGGTATCTTCTAAATCGCCCTCGCGGACTTCTGGTCATTGCAGGTCCTTCGGCTGCCGGTAAAACAACGACCGTGTATGGATGTATGAATGAACTTCGTGATTCTCAAAAGAATATCATTACCGTTGAGAATCCTGTTGAATATCGACTGGAATTTGCAAGTCAGGTGCAAGTTGATGTTGAACAGAAACTTGATTATGCATCATCTATGAGAGCGGTGCTTCGGCAGCATCCGGATTTGATCTTTCTTGGGGAAATTAGAGATGCTGAGGCGGGAGCGGCTGCTGCCGAGGCGGCGTTGACAGGCACTATGGTTGTTACTACTATCCTTTCCGGTGATGCAATGTCTTGCATTCCGAGAATGATAAATTTTGGTATTCCCCCGTCATGGCTCGCTCCAACATTAAATGGAATTATTTACCAGCAGCTGGTTCGTAAAATATGCAGCCATTGTCGGGAAAGTTATAAGCCGACGAAACACATGTTGAATGCTGCAGGTCTTAATCAACTGGAAGATTCTGTGATGTTATATCGCGGCAGTGGTTGTGAATCATGCGGCGGTGATGGCTATTTAGGAAGAACGGCTATTCATGAAATATTGGTTGTTGATGAGGAAATGAAAGATTTAATTTTCCATCAAGCATCACCTGTAAAATTGAAAGAATCCGCAACGAAAAAAGGATTTGAATCTATTCAATTCGATGCTGTAAAAAAACTTGTCTCCGGAATTATCTCTCTTGAGGAGTATTTACGTGTGCTTGGATAATATGAATCAAAAAGCAAAGACATCACGGGACGCATTGCTGGCGTCCCTTTTTTTTACGAAATATAGCACATCATAGAAGGCATCAACTACATTACAGATAAATTTTTAGAAAGAACGATATGAAGCACCGATGTGCATGGGCAGGATCCGATCCGTTGTATAACTTATATCACGATAAAGAGTGGGGCGTTCCGGTTCACGATGACCGAAAATTATTCGAGATGCTGAATCTTGAAGGGGCACAAGCGGGATTAAGCTGGATCACGATCCTTCGCAAGCGGGGAAATTATCGCAAAGCTTTTGATAACTTCGATCCGAAGAAAATTGTGAAATACAAAGCAAAGAAGATTTCATCCTTAATGAAGAACGATGGAATAGTCCGTAATCGGCTGAAAATTCAATCGGTTGTATCGAACGCGAAAGCATTTTTAGAAGTGCAGAAAGAATTCGGGAGTTTCGAAAGTTATATTTGGCAATTCGTAGGTGGGAAACCGATCATCAACAAGAGAAAATCAATTAGTGATATCCCTCCAAAAACAACTGAAGCGGAAGCAATGAGTAAAGAGTTGAAAAAGCGCGGATTCCGTTTCGTTGGTCCGACAATTTGTTATGCCTTTATGCAGGCCTGCGGATTGGTGAATGATCATGAAATGAAATGCTTTAGATATAAATAACGATAATGAAATAAGACGCTTTTCTTGAAACTCTCCGAAAATTTGCGCATTTTCTAATAGGGACGTCACTTGCGTCCCTATTTTTCTTATGCGAAAAGCCAAAATTAAACGAAAAACAAAAGAAACGGATATTGCTGTCTCCGTTGAACTGAATGGAAGCGGAAAATCTTCCATCAATACAGGAATTGGATTTCTTGATCACATGCTGGATCTTTTTGCCAAGCATGGAATGTTCGATCTTACCGTTGTCTGTAAAGGCGATCTTCATGTTGACGATCATCATACAACGGAAGATGTCGGCATTGCATTGGCAAAAGCATTTACCGATGCTCTTGGCGATAAAAAAGGTATTGCACGGTACGGAATGTCGTATGTTCCCATGGATGAATCTCTTGCGCGGTGCGTTGTTGACCTGAGTGGTCGTTCAGCATTGGTCTTTCATGCAGAATTCAACAGAAAAAAAGTCGGCGACCTTTCAACAGAAATGATCGAACATTTCTTTTTATCATTTGCTGAGAATTTGAAAGCGAACATTCATATTGAAGTGTTGTACGGAAAGAATACTCATCACAAAATTGAAGCGATCTACAAATCATTTGCCAGGGCGATGCGTCAAGCGTGCGAAGTTGATCCAAGAGTAAAGGGAGTTCTTTCGACTAAAGGAAAATTGTAATCAATGGACAATGAACAATTATCAATTACCAATAAGAGTCGTCAATTAGAGTCCTGTGGTAATTGTTTATTGGCGACTGGTAATTGAGCATGATTGGCATAATAGATTATCATTTAAATAATTTGCGTTCAGTTCAAAAAGCGTTCGAAAAGGTTGGAGTCGATTCATTTATTTCGGATAATGCAGCGGAACTTCGGAAAGCAGACAAATTGGTTCTTCCAGGTGTTGGTGCGTTTGGTCAGGCAATGCAGAATTTACATTCGCTGGGATTGGATGCGGTCGTAAAGGAACATGCTGCATCCGGAAAATATCTGTTGGGAATCTGTCTTGGAATGCAATTGCTCTTTACCAAGAGTTATGAACTGGGAGAATTCGACGGATTGAATTTGGTGAACGGTGAAGTCAAAGTGTTTCCGACATCGGTCAAAGTTCCGCATATGGGATGGAACCAAGTGGAGATCGTTCGTCAATCGCCGATCCTGAACGGTGTGGAGGAGAAAAGTTTTGTATACTTTGTTCATTCATACTTTGTAAAACCGAAAGAGAATGTAACGTTAACTAAGACGGATTATGGATTCAAATTCACATCAATGATAGAGCAAAAAAATATCTTCGGGATTCAATTCCATCCTGAGAAAAGTCAAACAACAGGATTGCAGTTATTAAAAAATTTTTCTGAGTTATAATGCTTCTAATCTTACCTGCAATTGATATTAAAGATGGACGATGCGTCCGTTTAGTGCAAGGTGCTCTCGGTACGGAAAAGATCTATTCCGATGATCCGGTGCAGATGGCAATTTTATGGCGCGGAGAAAATGCAAAGACAATCCATGTGGTTGACCTAGATGGAGCGTTCGGAGGAGCAATGAAGAATCTCGATGTACTCCGGCGAATGATGAAAGCAGTCGATATTCCAATTCAGATCGGCGGCGGAATTCGTACGTATGAACAAGTCCAACAGTTGTTTGAAATTGGGGTGTATCGCGTTGTTCTCGGAACTGCTGCAATTGATGACCCTGAACTCGTGACAAAGTGTATAAAAGATTTTGGAGCACGGAAAATTGTTGTTGGTATTGACGCAAAGAATGGTGTTGTAATGACGAAGGGGTGGAAAGAGAATACTGGAATTGAAGCTGTTTCCTTTGCACTGAACATGAAAGCACTTGGTGTAGGTCGTGTAGTATATACCGATATATCACGTGATGGAATGCTCACCGGTCCGAATTATGAAGCCATTCAGATAATGGCAGAAAAAACAGGATTGCGAATTACAGCGTCCGGCGGTGTTTCTGGATATCAGGATCTGATAAAGTTACAGGAACTTGAGAAATTCGGTGTTGATTCTGTTATTGTAGGTAAAGCTCTCTACGAGAATAGATTTTCCTGTCAGGCATTGTGGAGAGCGAACGAAAATGAATTGGACGATTTAGGACCGACGAGAAGAATATAGATGCTTGCAAAA
>JFJP01041051.1_pt1 | contig 10449 bp, 9 predicted proteins | sample 431651 | NCBI WGS metagenome assembly JFJP01 (sample SAMN02602958, study PRJNA72255) | Microbial mat metagenome, whole genome shotgun sequencing project. | biome: fresh water; feature: sink hole; material: water; isolation source: purple microbial (photo- and chemosynthetic) mats found in... | reverse complement strand
CCAATTCACTTCTGTTTTTTTTGTTTTTAAAAAAAGCGGCCAATTCTAAAATGCTGTGTTCTGCCATTCCATAAGCAACATAATCAATTTTACCACTCTCCAATACGGATGGTTTTAAAGTATCAGACCAATAATCGTAATGAGTAAACCTTCGCAAGGAGGCTTCAACACCTCCTACTTGAATGGCGTAATCGGGTCTTTGTCCTGATAATCCACCAGGAGTATAGGCGTCTTCTGAACGTTTTCGTTTGTTGGCTGTATAATGGTTGATCATTGAATCCATTGCTCCGGAAGTAATTCCGAAGAACAGATTCGGCTTACCTAGTTTTTTGAAGTCGCGCAAATCATCTCGCCAATTGGGTTGTGGAACAATGGCAACATGGTACCCATGTTTCTGAAGCATGCGACCAATCATTGCTGCACCAAATGAAGGATGATCAACATAGGCGTCACCTGTGAAGATTATTACATCTAAATATTTCCATCCTAATGCTTCCACTTCTTTTACCGAAGTAGGTAACCATTGTTCTAATTTGTAATTTTGGTATAGAGGACTTTTCATGCTCATAATTTTCTAGTATACCCCAATTTGATAATTATTGAGTTGTTTATCATAAAATTTCGATTTTCCCATTATTTTATCCAATACAGCCCAATAGTTTTTCCCATGGTTTTTTTCTACTGTGTGAGCCAATTCATGAAGTAATACATAGTCAATTAAATGGTCGGGTAATTGTAAAATATAAAAGTTGAGACTAATATAGTTAACATGGTTACAACTTCCCCATCTACTGGTAGTTTTGCGAACACTTACCTTATTAAATGTAAAGCCATAACGTTGGGCTAAGAATTGGAGGCGTTTGGGAAGTAAAACTTTAGCTTCTTTATACCAAACAGTTTCAATAGCTTTGCGAATGAATTGTTGAATTTTTTCTGTATTGATATCAATTTGTTCCGGACATTTTACTATTATAAAATTATCATCAACTGAAATATTTACATTTTCTCTTACTTCTTTAATGATCTTCAATTGTCGGGTGCGGGTATTAAAAGTGCTATTGTAATCAAATTTGGTAAAAGATGATTTTATTTTCAACAAGTTTTTTACTATCCAGTCTTTTTTTAGCAAAATGAATCGATGTGCTTCAATAAAACTAACGTGCATGGGCATAGTAACCAATACACCCCGCATGGGATCGATTGAAATTCTAAGTGAACGCGATTGTCGCAATTGGCTCATTTGAATTTCCCCAATCCCATCAATATATATTTTTTCTTCACTCATTTGCTACCATCATATTTGCAAACCTTTGATTCATGCTACAAAGTAAATAAAAATTGATTCCCTAAAAGATACATAAGGTAAAAATTATAAGATTTGTTCAAATATCAATATCTTTGAGAAGTAAAAGTTTTATTTAAATGAGTAACTATATAATAATAAGGTTGATATGCCTGTAAATATTTTAAATATAGAAACATCGGAAAAAATCTGTTCTGTTGCCATGTCAACTGATGGTGTAATAGTGTCGCATAGAAGTTCTGATGAGGAGAGGATGCACGGTTCGGTGTTAACGGTATTTATTGAAGAAATAATGCGGGAGAGCGGTATTGATATTTCACATTTACATGCTGTTGCAGTGGGAAAAGGCCCAGGATCTTATACAGGTTTGCGAATTGGGGTATCGGTAGCTAAGGGTATTTGTTATGCAGCCAGTATTCCATTAATAGCTGTTGATACATTGACCATTATGACCAAAGGATTTTTAAAAGCCGAGGCAATAGACAGCAAAGATTTGCTTTGTGCAATGCTTGATGCTCGCAGGCTAGAGGTTTATTGTGCTTATTTTGATACCTTATTAAACTTGCAAGGCGAAATAAAGGCAGAAATATGGCATGCGGATAGTGCAAAAGAACTACTAGACTTTGGTAAAGTACATTTTTTTGGTTCAGGTGCAGAAAAATTGGAAGCCATGTTAATTCATTCTAATAGCAAGGTTTATAAAGGTTATTATTCCAACGCTATAGATCTGGGATTATTGTCGTTTCAATCTTATCAACAATCTTGTTTTGAGAATGTGGCATATTTTGAGCCCTTTTATTTGAAAGATTTTGTTATTACCACTAAAAAAAAGGATTTGCTGAACAGTGTTAATTATGGCAAGTAATTTGTATCACGAATGAAAAAGAATATATGAGGCATAGAATTATATTACTAGTATTGATATTCACCTTTACTTATTCAGTTGCACAGGTAATATCTAGTAAATATTTAAACCAATCATATAAAGCAGGTGAAAAATTGACCTATGTTATTAGATATGGATTTATAACAGGCGGTTATGCTAGTTTAACTGTTAAGGACAGTATATTTGAAGGAGTACCAGTTTATCATGCCGTTGGTAGAGGATATACGGTGGGTATGGTTGATAAGCTGTTTGCCGTAAATGATATTTTCGAAAGTTTTATAGATAAAAAGGACGGAATGACCCGAAAAAAAATTCGGAAAATTAAAGAAGGCAATTATAAATATTATAATGAAGCTACTTTTGATCGTTCCAAAAATACGGTAAATAGTCTTAAAACGGGTATAAAAAAGGTACCAGAAGGAATACATGACATCATATCTGTATTTTATTATTTGCGATGTATGGATTTATCAAAGAAAAAGAATGGAGACGAAATACCCACTGTAACATATTTTAGTGATGATATATTTCCTTTTAAACTTAGGTATAGAGGTAAAGAATTGTTGAAAACCAAGCAAGGTTATCTTAATTGTCATAAGTTTGTACCGGTGGTTGAGCCAGGTAGGATATTTAAGAAGGAAGACGATATGACGGTATGGATGTCGGATGATAAAAACATGATTCCAGTGAAAGTTTCTTTTGAAATGTGGGTGGGGGCTTTTGTTATTGAATTAACAGCATTTGAGAATACCAAATCACCGTTAAGGTTTATTAAATAGAATTGATTATTTTTGCGAAAATTTTTAATGTAAATTATGGCAACAACAGCAGATTTTAAAAATGGCTTGTGTTTTGAGATGAATGGTGATTTATTTTCCATTATCAATTTTCAACATGTAAAACCGGGCAAGGGGCCTGCATTTGTCCGCACCAAATTAAGAAATCTTACCAATGGTAAAGTAATTGAAAACACTTTTAACTCTGGGGTTAAGATTAATTTAATTACGGTAGAGAGAAGGCCTCATCAATTTTTGTATACTGATGAGACAGGATATCATTTTATGCACAATGAAACATTTGAGCAAATTAGTATTGATAAAGAATTAATAAACGCGCCTGAATTTTTGAAGGAAGGTCAGTACGTTGAAATAGTGGTTCATGCCGATAATGAAACGCCCTTATCATGTGAGTTACCTTCTTTTGTAGAATTAGAGGTTACTTATACTGAGCCGGGAATGAAGGGAGATACGGCTTCATCCAATTCATTAAAGGCTGCTGCAATGGAAACAGGTGCTACAGTGATGGTTCCTTTGTTTATTAATACGGGCGAAAGAATTAAAGTAGATACCCGGGATGGTTCTTATTCTGAAAGAGTAAGATAATGAGGATTTTTTCTTTCATTATCCAAAAAAAAGATTATCTTAGAGGCAGAAATGAAATGGCCGAAAGGCTGTAAAATAAATATATGCAGGGTAAAAACACCGATAGGCTTAAAACGTATACATTCAAGCTCAATTCGCTGCTTGCTATTACTCAGGCAATTAATGAAAACTTGTCGAAAGACGAACTCTTGTCCAGATATGAAAGTATTCTCAAAAACGACTTAAATATCGGAAAAATACTTGTCTTTATTAATTCCGAAAGGTGGGAGCAAGTTTTAACATCGGGATTTCCAGACGATTATAAGCACAGTATTTTAGTAGAACAAGATTTATTATGTTTTAGTGAAATAACTTTTGTAACTACATTGCAGAACGAATTGCTGGCTCCTTTTGATATTATTATGCCGGTATATAATAATAATAAACCATTAGCATTTATTCTGATAGGCGATATAGAAGAAGAAGGAGAAGGGATTAGTCCTACTATCAAACACCTCCACTTTATCCAAACCCTGTCAAGTATTATTATAGTTGCTATTGAAAACATCCGATTGTTTCAGGAGAGTATTCGGCAGATTGCCATGAAGAAGGAGTTAGAGTTGGCTTCAAAAATGCAGAATATGCTCATTCCATCAAATGATACATTGCCTAAGAATGACAAATTGCATATTACGGCTTTTTATCATCCTCATTTGGATGTTGGGGGCGATTATTACGATGTAATACCTTTGAGCAATAAAGAAATTGGATTTTGTATTGCCGATGTATCTGGAAAAGGTATTTCAGCTGCTATATTAATGTCTAATTTTCAAGCAAATTTAAGAGCTTTATTTACAGCAGGTGTAACTTTAGAGAGTTTGGTAGAAAAACTAAATTTAAGCGTTATAAATAATGCCAAAGGAGAAAAATTTATCACCTTATTTATTGGTAAGTACAATTATTTTTCGCGTGAATTGGAGTATATTAATGCTGCTCATAATGCACCTATATACTACGATGCAGAAGATAAAAAAATAGTTTATTTAAGTGAAGGATGTGTAGGAATGGGCATGTTGGATGATATCCCATTTATTAAGAGGGGCAGTATTCAAATTAAGAAGAATTCAAAAATTTTATGCTTTACTGATGGTTTGGTTGAAATGATGGACGATTATTTGGTTGACAATGCCAATGATATTATTGAAAAGCATATATCGAACGAGCAATCGGTTAAAGAGAATATCGACGCCATTATTGAGTATCAAAAAATACTTAGTGGTAACGAGAAAATATTTGATGATATTACGATGTTGGGAGTTCAGTTTTTTTAACTTTTGTTTTGCGTTGCAAGCGAATATCTGCAGTTACTATCAATGCTGTGTAAATCCAAAATAAGGCGGATAACTTGTCTGTATCTAAAAAGTTATTCAGCAAGCCATGAACATAATAGGTAATTAGTCCCAAAACAGCGCTTAAACAAGCAATGCGGGTTTTTAACCCCAAGCTAGAATGATATAATCTTATTCCCCTATAAATAACAAAAATAACTAGTATTATAAATATTATCATTCCGGGTAGTCCAGTTTCGGTGAGGGCGCTGAAGTATTCGCTGTGAGCATTTCCTAAATCACCGGCATTGGTACTGATATTGGTTCGGTCAACATTGCTCTGATAAGGAGCATATTGAAAAGTGTATGTGCCTGGTCCCCAGCCTAGCACAGGATGGATTTTAAACATTTCTAAAGCTGAATTCCATCTGTTGATTCTCTCGAGATTGGAATCATCAGAGGATATATTCCCAATAGATTTCATATGTTCAACCATATCACGGGAGGAATCTTGATTGTTTTTTTCTAGAGAATATACAATGTCAGTCCAAAATAAACATAAGAAGCTTATAGCAATAATAGCTGTTCCAATTAAATAGCGAAGTTTAATCTTAAGAACTACAATAATAAAAACAATAAATGAAGCGGCCGCGCTTAACCATGCAGCACGAGAATAAGATAATAGCAATGCTACTAAAAGAATTGCTATGGTAGAACCCACGAGAACTTTTATCCACTTATTTGAAGATTTGTAAATAATGAACATTCCTGCTGCAACGGGTATTAACATTGCTAATGCCGCACCATAGGCAGTATGATCATTGTAGAAAGGATGGACAATTTTATTTGCTGCAATTTGATCTTGAAATCCGAATGCACTCATGCGAATCCATGAATATATAATGACAAACAAAAGAGCAACAATATAAATCCACACTGCTTTATAGAATTGATTGGTTTTTGTAAAAATAAATAAAGAGAGAAGAAAAAAACCTGTAATAAACCAGGTGCGAGCTAGAATATATTTTAAAGAGACCAAAGGCATGGTACTGGTGATCGAAGTAAAAAGCATCCAGGCCATTTGAATCAAAATAATAATGGTAATTGGATTGCGGAATATTGTCTGAAATTTTATTTTTTCGGTACCCCATTTTAAAATAAAGAGCAGCATAATTCCGGCCAGAATAGGTTCTGTAGGTAATGCCAAATCAAAACTCAATTCTCTGAAAAAGAAAGATAGAGGAATTGATAATGGGGTAAAGAAAACAACTGTATAGAATAAATTATTTAACGAGAATAAACCCAGAATTAAAAAAGCAAAGATGACAGGAACAAAATAACCAAATTGATAGCCTTTATAAATTAAGAATGAATTGATTAGAACGTAAATCAACGCAATAACAGCCAGCCATAAATTCCGTTTTACAGAGGATTGCACACTAATCAATTTTTGTAAGTTTTTTTACAAATATCAGTAACAATAATGTAAATAAAAATGCAGATAATGTACTAAAAACAACAATAAGAGCCCTGTTTGGAAATGCTTTTTTGTCGGTAGGTATGGCATTATCAACAACAAATTTATAAAAGTATGGATTGTTTTGAGAGGTTTCTGCTTGGGCCTCATAGTAGTGGCGGCGAACCAGAGATAGGTAATCAGCACCTTTTTCCATTAAATCCTGTTGCAAATTAAAATAACCAGAATACTTACCCAATTCTTTAAGTTTACTTTCAAATAGTCTTGCATTTGCAGTATTTCCGCTATTGATAGCCTGAATATAACCAGCAGTTAGTTCTTTTGCTTGGGTAGATATTTCTGCGATTCCTTTAGAATTACCTATGCTATCAAGTGAATTAGCTATGGTTTGCAGGTGGGCAGTGTAGTTTTTGAGTTGGTCTTCGAGTAATATTTTGTTTTTTTGAGCTTTTTGTTTTTGGAAGAGATTTAGAATAGAATCACTTAATACTACCATATAATTTGCCATTTCAGCAGCTTTTTCAGGATTCAAATCTAGTACTTCTATCTTCACCGACATGTATCGGGTTCTTGATACGGAAATATTACCTTCTAGTGCGCTGAGTATTTTATATCGAGGCGATTTATCTTTTGGGTCAATGTTATAATACTTGTATAATTCGAATTTTTCAATCATTTTTTCCTTTACAGTTGCCGATTGAAGAACCTGCATTACTTGATCAACTTCATCCTGCAATCCAAACCATGATTGATAATTCGCTGATGCTGGATATATGATCGCAGTAGCTTTATATTTAGGGGTAATAAGTAACGAAACAATAATTGAAATAATTGCAGCAATCAATGTGATGCTAAATAATATTCTGATGTTTTTTGCCATAAACAGGAGAATATTTCCAGATTCGTAGTTAAGTTTTATTTTTTTAATCTTTTCCATTGTTGGATGTTATTTGAGACGCTAAATATACAGGAATTTTTTCTTATCATTCGCTTTTTATCAAATAATAGTTCTTTTTCCCTTTTTGAATTATTAAATAATTGTTTATCAAAAATTTATCATCAATAATACTGTCAATCGACTTAATTTTCTCTTTATTAACACTTAAACCGCCGCCATCAATCATGCGCCTTAATTCGCCTTTCGATTCGAATATTTGAGTATGACTGGTCAATAATTCATTGCTGCTGATACCTTTTTCTAACAGTGATTTATCTACTTTATAGAGGGGTACGCCTTCAAATACTCCCAACAAGTCGTTTTCCGATAATTTTTTTAATGTCTCGGCGGTACCTTTTCCGAAAAGTATTTCAGAGGCTTCAAGGGCTGATTGATAGTCGTTTTCTGAATGCACCATGATGCTCAGCTCTTTGGCCAATGTTTTTTGCAATAAGCGCATATGCGGCTCTTTTGCATGTGTTTCAATTAATTGGTCTATTTCTGATGGAGGAATTAGGGTAAATATTTTTATGTATTTAACGGCATCATCATCTGCTACATTTAACCAAAATTGATAAAACTGATACGGACTTGTGTAATCAACTGATAGCCAAATGTTTCCTTTTTCTGTTTTTCCAAATTTACCCCCATCTGATTTGGTAATGAGTGGACAGGTAAGGGCAAATGCATCGCCTCCGTTTTTACGTCTGATAAGCTCGGTTCCGGTGGTGATATTACCCCATTGGTCCGATCCGCCCATTTGTATTTTGCAATTTTTCTTTTCAAATAAGTACAAGAAATCATAGCCCTGAACCAACTGGTAAGTGAATTCAGTAAATGAGATCCCTGTTTCTAACCTCTTTTTTACTGAATCTTTGGCCATCATATAATTAACGCTGATATGTTTGCCAACATCCCTTATAAAATCAAGAAAAGAAAATTGACTCATCCAATCATAGTTATTAACTATTTCGGCGGCATTGGGAGTTTGTGGATCGAAATCAAGGAATTTTGATAATTGATTTTTAAGTGATTCTTGATTTTTCTTGAGGATATCAAAAGTCATTAGGTTACGTTCCTCCGATTTTCCTGATGGATCGCCAATCATTCCAGTTGCTCCACCTAATAACACGATAGGTTTATGTCCGGCTTTTTGAAAATGCTTTAGCATCATTACTGATACCAAATGCCCTATATGTAATGAATCGGCTGTAGGGTCAATGCCAACATACGCCGCAGTCATTTCTTTACTTAATTGTTCTTCTGTGCCTGGGGTCATATCGTGTATCATCCCCCTGTACTTAAGCTCTTCTATAAAATTCATCGTAACCGATTCAAAATTAAGGCTGCAAATTACATAAATAAAAGAATAAAAAACAAATGTATGGACTTGAATGTGTTATTTTTTTGTGTCTTCGGGAATAATTTCTTTGATGCGATTGAATTGCAGGTATGGGTACAAAACGGGAGCTGCTTTCAAAACAGGTTGGTACAGTAAGGATTTTTCTTTGTCGGCTGGTTTAATAAAATGGAGTTTACTATCAGTTAACTCAATAAGGTTAAGGATTACACTTACTATCAAAATATATTTTAATAGAGAGAACAATACTCCTGCCAGTTTATTGAATATATTGAGAGAAGCTGCTTCCAAAAGCCTTTCTATAAGTTTTGAAATAAGAAAAACCAAAATAAGTATGGCAATAAAAATAATTACAAAGCTGATAAGATGTGAAATTCTGGGTTCATAGCCCCAGCGACTCACTAAGTATTGTCCTGCAATTGAGGATAATTTTACTGCTGTAAAGATGCCAAGTATCAATGCAATCAATGTAGCTAATTGATGCACCAAGCCTTTTGTGAAGCCTTTATAAGTAGCCCAAATGAGCGGAATAATTATGATAATATCAAGATAAGCCATACAAAAAAAAATTGAGCTTCAAATGTATAAAATTTTCTTGAATACAATTTAAAGCTTCAAAATTTTGTTATTCAAAGCAAATTTGCTTTATTTTGCAGGCATATTGAGGATTGCATGTCAATGGCCCTATAGTTCAAGGGATAGAACGAAAGTTTCCTAAACTTTAAATTCCAGTTCGAGTCTGGGTGGGGCTACTTCCATTTTTCTGTTATCTTACAGGATATTTTTTCATAATATCATCCGCATTTTTTAACAGCATATCAATATATTGTGCTCTTTTGAAGGCAAAAGGATCTTTGGTATTTTTTCTGGATAGCTTACCTTTAAAATCGTTTATTGATTTATAGCCTTTTTTCGACATCCAGCTTTCTAAATCCATGAGCATTTCAGAGACATAGCTGATCTTATTTTTATATAAAGTAGATACTACTTGCACCGCATCGGCTCCAGCCAATATCATTTTTATCATATCTTTGGCAGTGTATATGCCTGTATTCGCAATTATACTGGCATCAATATTTCCATACAACATTCCCGCATAACGAATGGTATTGCCATAATCGCCTTCCCTACTTAAATTAAAATGGCTAACATGGCTTTCAGTATCTATGTCAATGTCGGGTTGAAACAAACGATTAAAAAGAACAAACCCTTTGCTACCAGCTTCCTGCATTTTGTCTATTACATTCAGCGGATTGGTATAGAAAGGGTCGAGTTTTACTGAAATAGGAATTTTTAATCGCGATTTCAACGCTTCTATTATTTCAACTTGCTTGTTGATGATGGTGATTCCGCTTTTATCAAAATCTGTGGGTACCTGATAAAAGTTTAATTCTAAAGCATCTACTCCTGTTTCTTCAATTAGTTTGGCATATTCCATCCAGGTTTGCAAATACATCCCGTTCAAACTCGCTATAACTGGTATTTTTACTGAGCTTTTTGCTTCTCCCAATTGATATAAAAATTCCTTGGGACCTGCATGACTTATATCAGGAAAAATATTTACCATTTCAGCATGGCGTTCATTGTATTCAGCCAGTTCCTCATCAAGTTGCAAAGTTTCTAACTGTATCTGTTCTTCGAAAAGTGATTTGTACACTATTGCCGCAACACCTGCTTCTTCGAGCCATTTTAGGTTTTCTTTCTTGGTTGAAATATTAGAAGCCCCTGCTACAATAGGGTTTTTTATTTCTATTCCAAGATAATTTGTTTTTAAGTTTGCCATGTTGTGTGTGTTTT
>JFJP01040927.1_pt1 | contig 10449 bp, 7 predicted proteins | sample 431651 | NCBI WGS metagenome assembly JFJP01 (sample SAMN02602958, study PRJNA72255) | Microbial mat metagenome, whole genome shotgun sequencing project. | biome: fresh water; feature: sink hole; material: water; isolation source: purple microbial (photo- and chemosynthetic) mats found in... | reverse complement strand
TTTTTATTAATTATTTTCAATCTGATAAAGCTGAATGTCAAAGCCGTTTCACATTTTTTCTCTATCTTTGCCACTTAATTTTCTCATATCTAATTTTATTGTTTCTTTTGAATCTTAGTAATCTTATAAAAAAGTTTATTTTCAGTGAAATCAATCAAAACCATACATACCGCCCGAACAATCATGTTTACTGAACTTGAAAAAGTGATGGATTACTCAATTGAGTCTGACAATTTTCAAGAATCATTAGACAACAATGTGATTGGAAAGAAATCAGCTGATGGTATCAAAAAAACAACTAACTTTTTAAAAATGCTTTATGGTTTTGAGAATCAATCCAACCAGTTTAAGGCCTTCAAGTATTTTTGGAAAATTGCAGAGAACGAAGAAAAATCAATAATTACCCTTCTTTTCGCCATTGGCAATGATTATTTATTGGAAGAAAGTATTCCGGTGGTTGCAGATGCCAAATTAGGAGATAAAGTTCTCATTGAAAAAGTAGAGCAAAACGTTGAATCCCATTATCCAAACAGGTATTCTCCAAACACGCTGAGGTCGATGGCTCAAAATATCGCCAGTTCGTGGAAGCAAGCTGGTTTTATTACCGGAAAAGTAAAGAATATCAGAACACAACCCGAAATCAGCTATACTGTACTTGCTTTTGCATTTTTTATGTCTTATTTGGACGGTGACAGGGGTGATTTTATCCTTGCAAGTAAATGGGTAAAAGCCCTTTTCTTAAACGAAAGTAAAGTTAGAGAATTGGCTATTGATGCCTCTAAACGTGATATATTTCAATACCAGTATGGTGGCAATGTTACGTCAATTTCATTTGCCAATCTTATCAATAAACTAGAAATCAATGTTATCTAAGATAGACCAATTAATTCTGGCTTACGACAAAGTCATTAATGAACCATGGTCAAACTCTTTGTCCGGCCAGGAAAGAGTTTGGTTTTTGGTGTACGACCCTGCCGAGCAACGCAAAATAGATTTACATATAGGCGACTTTGAATCGGCAACTATCAAGTCGGGAAAGCGATGGGAAAGTATATCTTTCAAATCTTGTTTTCCACAGTGGATGGCTAATCACGATTATCGAGAAGAGTATTTTCAAACGCCTGAATACCTAGTCGACCAGTTGGAAGCTGAATTTATTCCGTTTGCCATTGATTTTCTGCGTACAAAACTACAAGAAATTCAATCTGACCAAAACACGCTCATTGCCATTAAGGATGTCGCCTCTTTATTTGGTTTTGGTCGCCTGTCCGAAATTCTAAAAAGTTGCGACAACGATTTCAAAGGCAGATTAATGATTTTCTTTCCTGGTGAATTTGAACACAACCAATACAGACTACTGGATGCCCGAGATGGTTGGGATTATCTTGCACGTCCAATAACGATATAAATCTATTAGAATGAAGAACAAAGAGCTTTTTACATTAAATCCGGAACTGGTAAACCTTAAAAATGAAGGGGTTGCAAAAATCAGAACTATCAACGAAAAAGAAGATTTATCTATTGCGGAGTATGAATTGAAAACCTTTGTTTGTGAAGGTGAATATCACGATGGTTTAAAAAAGATATTAGAGTATTATCTGCAAAACTTCAATAATGCCGAGCAACCTGCCTTTTGGGTAAGTGGTTTTTACGGTAGTGGTAAGTCACACCTTGTAAAAATGGCAAGCTATTTATGGAATGATACTGAATTCCCAAGTGGGCAGACGGCACGAACCATTAAACAGCTTCCTGTAGATATAAATGATTTATTAACGGAAATATCGCTCAAACAAAAAATTCAAGGTAAACTTTCTATTGCAGGAACGTTACGTGATTTTCCCTCAAAAGATATACGATACTCCTTTCTACAGCTATTATTAAATACGCTTGGCTTGCCAACGCAGTTTCACCATTTCAAATTCATTTATTGGCTCAAACAAGAGGGTATTTATGACAATGTGCAAACCTTGGTAGAAGTGGCAGGGCGTGACTTCAGAAAAGAAGTGGAAAATCTTTTTGTTTCCACAGCACTATCAAAAGCTGTGTTGGAATTACTCCCCGACTTGGCTGAAAATGAAATGAAGCTAAAAGAACTTTTCAAGGCTCAATTTCCAAGAGTTGAAACCATTGGTCCTGAAGTTTTTGTAAAGTCTATCAAAGAAGAAATTCTACCCATGTTTTATGGTGATAAAATCCCAGCTACTCTAATTGTTCTTGACGAAGTTCAGGCATTTATTGGAAAAGAAGCCGATATAGCTGAGAATGTTAGGGATTTAGCCGAAGATTTATGTTCCAGATTCAATGCTAAATTTTTATTAGTGGGTACTGGTCAAAATGCTTTGACGGACACACCCATTCTACAAAAACTGATGGCACGTTTCAGAATTCCTATACAACTCTCGAACGCAGACATTCAGACTGTTATAAGAAAAACTGTTCTCGATAAAAAACCAACTTCCATAGCTGATATAAACTCAAAATTGGAGGCTTCTATGGGTGAAATCTCCCGCAATTTGGAGGGTTCTGATTATGGATATATTACCGAAGATAAATCCACATTGGTTGCCGACTATCCTTTGCTGCCCTCCACTCGTAAACTTTGGAACAAAATTTTACAAGTTATTGACGTGGCAGGTACTTCTGGTCAATTGCGTAACCAACTTCGTGTAATTGACGATAGCTTAAAAACAATTGCTAGTTTGGAACTTGGACAAATTGTGGCTGCCGATTTTATTTTCGAACAAAACCACACCCAATTGATTCAAGGCGGACTGTTATTGAACGACACCAGCAACCTGATTCAGGAACGCAAAGCAAAAGGTGGTGATTCATTGCTCGAAGGTAGAATACTTAGTGCCGTATTTTTATTAGACCAGATTAATACCAACGCTTCTGAAAAAGACAGAACATTAAAATCCAACGAAAATACGATTGCTGATTTATTGATTGACAACTTAAATGTAAATTCTGATACATTCAGAAACAAAATCAAGACATTAATCAAAAAACTGGTTGATGAAAAAGTGTTGATGCCTATCAATGACGAATTCAAACTCCAAACTAAAATTGGTTCGGAGTGGGAACAAGAATTTACCAAGCATTATATCAAACTGAATAATTCAGTTGATGACGAAATTCAGACGATAAGGAAAGAGCGCATTGTTGGATTTTTCAAAGATAAAACCAAGACTATCAATGTTACACAAGGATTGTCTAAAATGGTGCGTGAATTTGAGTTATGGGATAAAGATACGATTCCGAATACAGATTACAAGCTAAATCTTTGGATACGGGATGGTTGGTATGAAAATGAATCAAAAGTGGTTGATGACATTAGAGCCGCTGGAATAAATTTTCCTTTGGCCTATGTTTTTGTCAAAAAATTCCGTGACGGAGATTTGCGTACGGAAATCATGAAATTTAAAGCTGCTAGCTTAACCATTGATGCAAAAGGTTTGCCTTCAACACCCGAAGGTCAGCAAGCCCGCAAAAGTATGGAAACACGACAAGCACAGGCTAAAATTTCGATGCAGGAAATTATTGAGAAAATTTGCAACGAAAGTGTGGTGTATTTAGCGGGTGGAAATGTTGTAAGCGTAGGTGCCGTTAAGGATAATATAGAAGATGCTTTAAAAAGTATTGCCGACCGTCAATTCTATGAATTTAAAGGGAAAGCAGATTTCTTAAATTGGGGACAAGCATTGGCAAAAGCATTGGTGGGCAACCCCGATGCCTTGTCTGCCATTAATTATACGGGTGAAGTGGACAAACAATCCGTTGCAATAGAAATTCTTCGATATATTGGCAATAGCACCAAGGCGGGTAAAGATATCAGGGGAAACTTCATGAAAGCCCCTTATGGTTGGAGTCAGGATGCAATTGATACGCTCATTGTCTTATTGAAAAACACCCAACATATTTCCACTTCCGAACCCGACCTGAAAGTGCCTAAAATTAATCAGGCTACTTTTAAACGTGAAACCATTGTTATTGGCGCAAAAGATAAAATTTCCATTCGCAAATTATTGCAGGATGCGGGTATTTCTTGCCCTCCTAATCAGGAAATTTTCTCGTATTCAAACGATTACATTGCCAAACTAAAAGGATTGGCTTCTCGTGTGAGTGGAGATGCACCTCGTCCAGAACCTGTGAATACGCAGTTTATAAAGGACATTGAAAATAAAGAAGGTAACGAACGTTTGTTGGAAATTCTCCTTCAAAAAGACCTGCTCACTGCTAAATTCACAGAATGGACAGCAAAGGAAAAGCTCATTATCAAACGTGAACCTGTTTGGAATTTGTTGGTTCAATTGGATAACTTGTCAACGGATGCTGACAATTTAGATGAACTGAAAGAGCAAATTTCTGCTATTCGTGAAAACAGATTGCTATTGCAAGAGCCAGACCCTGTTCAACCTATTTTGAATAGCTTAACCGAAAAATTAGGCAAGGCACTAAACCACAAGAAAGAAAATTTCAATGCCTTGTACGACAGCAAAATGGCAGAATTGCAAGCCAACGAGTATTTTGTAAAGCTTACTCCTGAGCAGAAACATACTATTTTGGCTAAACACCAGATATTAATAAAACCTGAAATAAAACCATTAGATGCGCATGCCCTACTCAACCAATTGCAAAAGGCTTCGCTCTTTGTGTGGGACACTAAAATTGCTGCCTTGTCGGGTCAGTTTGGTTCAGCGTTGGACGATGCCATTGTTTTGTCTGCTCCAAAGGCAACTACTTTCAGCTTGCCAAAGCGGACTATTAGCAATCAGGAAGATATCGACACCTATATTGCTGAACTGAAAGCCGAATTGGAAGATTTACTCAAAAACGCAAGCTCAATTATCCTAAAATAATGGCCGTACTCACCCCCCAACAACGCAATACTTTAGAATCAGCCGTAAAGAATGCACGGACTGCTGCCGAACAAGGTGCTTTCAACGCACTTCACAGTTTAGGAATTGATAATTCTGAACCTTTTCAGCATTTATCTGCCGAAGAACGTACTCTTCGCAACCGCTTACGGAGCAAAGGACGATTGCTGGGTGATGAACTTCCTGCCACAGGAGCGCAGAACATTAGCCACCTCTGTTATGAGTTAGCTTACGAAACCTGGCACAAAATGCTTTTTGCAAAGTTTCTGGAAGCCAACGATTTGCTGATGCATACCGATGGAGTAGCTGTAACCTTGGACGATTGTGAAGAATTGGCTCGGGAAGAAAACTTTGTAGATAAATGGGATGCTGCTGCCAACTACGCCTCCAATATGTTACCTGCTATTTTCCGTACCGACGACCCGTTGATGCAAGTTCCTTTTGCCACCAACGACCGTATAAAATTAGAAAGTATCATTGATGCATTGGAAACTTCCATTTTCACTGCCGACGATGCCTTGGGCTGGGTATATCAGTTTTGGCAAAGCGATGAAAAAAAGCGCATTAATGAGCTGGGCTGTAAAATTGACGGTGAAAAACTCCCTGCCGTTACGCAACTCTTTACCGAGCCGTACATGGTAAACTTCCTTATCGACAATACCATTGGTGCATGGTGGGTGAGCCGAAACCCCGGCATTACACCGCCTGTTAAGTTTGAATATCTGCGTTATCTTACCCCCTCTCCTTTGGGAGAGGGGGCAGGGGGTGAGGTCGCTGCTGGCAACTTTGAAGGCTGGCCTGACACCGTATCCGGCAAAACACAAAACTCGAACAACCCACAACATTCGAGCAACGCTCTACTCCCCTCTCCTCAAGGAGAGGGGTTGGGGGTGAGGTGTCTTGACCCCTGCATGGGTTCGGGTCACTTCATAGCTTCCCTTTTTCCTGTATTTGCCACCTTGCGTATGTACGAAGAAGGACTTACAAAAGAAGAAGCCACCGACCTGGTAATAGCCGAAAATCTGCACGGTTTGGAGCTGGATGCCCGCTGTACACAAATAGCAGCTTTTAATCTGGCACTTACCGCTTGGAAATTCTGCGGACACTTCAAAACCTTGCCCGAAATGAACCTTGCTTGCAGCGGTATTGCCCCCAAAGGCAAAGTGGAAGACTGGATTAAATTAGTAGAAACCGCCAATTTGACTGGATTAAATTAGTAGAAACCGCCAATGACGAACGCCTTGTAAACGGTATGCGAATGCTCTACGACCATTTCCAGCTTGCACCCGAGCTGGGCAGCTTGCTTGACCCGAGTACCATTAAAGCCGATGCTTTTACGGCAGGATTTAAAGAACTGCAACCTTATTTGGCTCAAGCATTAGCCAACGAGGTGGACAAAGACCAAATAGAACGGGGCGTAATGGCTGCTGGTATTGCAAAAGCGGGTGAGTTGCTTAGTAATAAATACACATTGGTAATTACTAATGTTCCTTATTTGGGTGCAAATAGAATGTCTAAATATTTAAATAAGTATTGTGAAAATAAATTTCCTTCATCAAAGTCAGATTTGGCAACAGTATTTATTGAAAGAGCATATCGTTTAGTTTCAATAAAAGGTAACATTGCAACAGTTTCACCTCAGGGTTGGATTAATTTAGATTATTATAAACATTTTAGAAAAGAATTGTTCAAAAACAAATCCCTAAATTTTCTTGTAGGATTAGGGGCTGGAGCATTTGCTACTATATCTGGTGAAGTTGTAAAAGCAGTATTGTCCTCTGTTCAAAATAATAGTAAAGCAGTATCCTACTTAGCAATAGATGCAAATAGTGACAACACAATTGAATCAAAAATAAATAAAATTCAAAACAGCTCAGTATTGTTAATCAATTTTTTAAAGCAATCAAATAACCCAGATGGTAGATTTATGTTTGTTGAGACGTCAGATTATCCATTGCTTTCAGAATATGCAGATTCACATCAAGGTGCTCACACATTTGACATTTGTTATTTCAGATTAAATTTCTGGGAATTAATTGGATGTTCAGAACCATGGATACTTCATTCAAGTAGTCCTTCAGGTCTAAATCATTATTCTGGGTATAATTATGTTACTTATAAAAGAGTTGAGAATAACGAATTTGGAAGAATAATTAAAGCTATTGCAGAAGACCCTAATGAAACAAGAGCTATAATGTGGAAAGCAGGACATAAAGCATGGGGGAAATTAGGGATTTCTTGTGCTTGGATGGGTTCGTTACCAGTATCATTGTATATTGGACAAATATATGATAACAGTGCTGCAGCAATAATTCCCAAGAATGAAAATCATTTATTACCAATCTATTGTTTTTGTTCAAGTCCTGATTTTTTGGGTGAAATAAGAAAAATTAACCAGAAAACACAAGTAGCAGATAGTACACTTGTCAAAGTTCCTTTCGACCTCGAATACTGGCAAAAAGTAGCGGTGGAAAAATACCCAAACGGTTTACCAAAACCTTACAGTGATGATGCTACACAATGGCTGTTTCACGGTCACCCGATAAAAAGTGATAATCCCTTACAAGTGGCAGTTGCTCGTTTGTTGGGCTACCGCTGGCCGGTCGAGAATGATAGAGAAATGGAGTTGGCAGACGAAGCCCGTGAGTTGATAGCAGCCGTTAAAGCTTTTGATAATTTGTCAGACGATGATGGAATTTTCTGTATTCCGTCCGTCAATGGCGAAGAAGCCGGAGCCGACCGTGTGCGTGGTTTTCTGCAAGCTGTATATGGTGAAGACTGGAGCATTAATAGCCTTAGTGGGTTATTTACCAAAGAGGGTGCAAGTTCGTCTAATTTGGAAGATTGGTTACGCAAAGAATTCTTTGTGCAGCACTGTAAATTGTTCCAAAACCGCCCCTTTATCTGGCATATTTGGGATGGACGTGCTGATGGTTTCTCGGCATTGGTCAATTACCATACACTTACCAAAGATAATTTCTCTAAACTCATTTATACCTATCTGGGTGATTGGATTCGAATGTGTGATGCAAAAAGAGATAATCAGGAAAGTGGTGCAGATGGATTATATTCTGCTGCAATTAAACTCCAAGACAAACTTAAACTCATTCTCGAAGGCGAAGCACCTTACGATATTTTTGTCCGTTGGAAACCGCTCAGCAAACAGCCGATAGGTTGGGAACCCGATTTGAATGATGGTGTTCGCCTGAATGTCCGTCCATTCGTAGAAGCTGGCGTATTGCGCAGCAAGTTCAACGTAAAATGGGGTATCGACCGTGGTAAAAACCCTACCGGCTCACATTGGGGCGAAGTGCGTGATAACGATACGCATTTAAGTTTGGAAGATAAACGGAAAGCGAGAGAATAATAAATAATAATTTTGTATCAATCTTAACCCCGTAGGAACTGACCAATAACACATTATGGTTTTACGGTTAATCTAATATAATTTTTTAGCTTACACATACTGTAAGTCGCAATAATATACTATCTTTGCAATGGAAATTAAGTTTACAGATAAGAAGCTGGAAAAATTAGCAAACGACGACCGTAAAATGCTAAAAGAATTGGGCAGTATCAGAGCAAAACTTTTGCGCCGAAGACTCACCCAATTGGAAACTTCAAAAACCTTGGAAGAAGTCAGATATTTACCGGGCAATTACCACGAACTCACAGAAAACAGAAAAGGACAATGGGCATGTGATTTAGACCAGCCTTACCGCTTGGTATTCACGCCAATAGAAAGACCTATCCCTGCAAATGACAATGGTCAATATGTCTGGATAGAAATTACCTCCGTAGAAATTGTAGAAATAATCAACTATCACAAAGAAAAATAACCATGGCAACGCTAAATCAATACTTTCCGCAATCGTACCCACACCCCGGCGAAACTTTAGAGGAAAAACTGCAAGAAATGGGCATGGGTCCTAAAGAATTTGGTGTTCGCACCAGTAAGCCCGAAAAAACAATTATTGCTGTTATTAAAGGCGATAGCGCTATCACCGCTGATATGGCAATACAATTTGAAAGTGTTACAAAAATACCTGCTCACTTTTGGATGAATAGCCAGCAAAATTACGATGAGTACATAGCGCGTGAAAAACGCATGGAAATGATTACCCTTGCCATTGTTTGGGCAAGGCAATTTCCAATATCAGAAATGATAAAAAAAGCATGGTTGCCCGTTTGTAACAGCATGGAAGAAAAAACAATGGAGTTGCTTTCATTTTTCAGCATTAGCACTCCCGAAGCATGGGAAGATTACTATTTCAATCAAGAATTGAAAGTAGCTTTTCGTATTTCATTAGCGCATACCAATGCCCCTTATGCAATATCTGCATGGCTTCGCAAAGGTGAATTACAAGCTGCCGAAATTTCAAATACTGTCTATTCTAGTCAAACTTTCAAAGAACTGTTGCCTGAGTTAAAATCACTCATGGCAAATCAACCTGTCGATTTTTTCAGGCAATTGCAAGCCATTTGCCTTAAAGCAGGAGTCAAGGTCGTATATACGCCTTGTTTGCCAAAAGCACCTATCAGTGGCTCTACACGTTGGCTGAATGACACGCCTTTAATTCAATTGACAGGAAGATACAAACGAAACGATGCCTTTTGGTTCACATTTTTCCACGAAGCTGGTCACATTCTACTACATGGCAAAAAAGATATTTTTCTGGAGGATATCGAATATCCCGATAGAATAAATGAAAAAGAGGTGGAAGCAGATAATTTTGCTATCAAATGGACATTGTCAGAAGCTGAGGAAAATGAAATTGTGGCTTCTGCTCCTTACACCGTAAAAAGCATTAGGATGTTTGCCCGCAAATTTAATACCCACCCTGCTATAATCATTGGTAGATTACAGCACAAAAAGTTGATTGCATATACTGCAGGAAGAGAACTGGTTGTGAACATTGACATTGAGAATAATTAATTTAAAGCGAAAGCAATGGCTATGAGCATTTACGATAAAGTGATTCAGGCTTTAAATCAAGCCCAGCAGCACAATAGCAGCATTATGGTGAAGCCCGAAGTAATTCTATGGCCTGACCCCGAAAGGCTGTGGGCAGAAATTATTCCAGACTTACAAACTGAGCTTCCACAATTATTGGTGTATGGTCAATATGAACCAACAAAGAAACAAGGCCCTGCTATCTGGATAAAATGTATGATTGCCAAAACCCTTCCCGAAGCCGATTGGGATGAAAGTGCAACACCAATTATTTACTTACCGGGCATTGCCAAAGCTGATTTTAGGAATGTGGAAGTGGCTGGTCTTGAACTACAACCATTGCTCGAATATCAATATACAGGTACTTTGTTCTTGCAGGAAAATGGTAAAGAATGGACTATACTTGCTTTTGTCGAAAATCCAACTGCTGGCTTGGGTATAAACATATTAAAAGATTATGCTACAAAAGAAGCATTAAAAAAGGCATTGCCTACCATATTTCATGACCCTGGAGTATTGTACGGTAAAACAGTGATTGATGCACAGCACCTTAACAACCAACTCTTCCCTGAGATTAATCCAAGTATTCTGAAATGGTTGTGCAAAGGAGATGCATTC